>ERZ825896.4223-NODE-4223-length-11220-cov-3.310076_pt1 | contig 11220 bp, 10 predicted proteins | sample MGYA00519858_ERZ825896 | MGnify/ENA primary metagenome ERZ825896 (study PRJEB31778, sample SAMEA3449214) | human gut metagenome | biome: human gut; feature: human-associated habitat; material: faeces | place: United Kingdom | collected 2010/2012 ... | reverse complement strand
AAAAAATGAATTTAGTGTGACACTATCCCTGGTTCACGACATAGGGAAAATGACACACTGATTTTTTGGGCTCTATAAGAAACGCATATAGCCAGATTACGGAACAGTCTTTTCCCGCTGCTTGCGCAGCGGCGGATTGTTTTAAAAGGTCTTTCAAGACTGAAATTTAACTAAAGGTTTGTCGTCGCAGGGCGCCGACCGGTGTGTTTTTAAAGGTCTTATAAGACCAGAAAATTTGAAGAAAGACAGGTAAAATCACATGACTATCTCAGACATCAAATTCAGAAAATCGCTTGAAAGTGGCAACCTGAAAGCAATCGCTTCGCTGACGATTGACGGCTGCATTGCAATCCACGAAATCAAGGTAATCGAAACCGACCACCTTTTCGTGGCTATGCCGAGCCGCAAGGACGAATCCGGGAACTACCACGATATCGTTCACCCAATCAACGATAGAGCACGCAATCTTATTGAAAGCGCTGTACTTTCCGCTTACAAGATTTACGCTGAAAGTCAGGTGCTCATCTCGAACATCAACATTACTAACGACTGAAACAGAAAGGACAACCAAAATGAACATTACAGACATTATTTTTAGAAAGACATTCTCAGATGGAAAGCTCCGCGCAATAGCTTCCATAACTCTGGACGGCTGCTTCGCAATCCACGAAATCAAGCTTATCCAGACCGACCACTTGTTCGTTGCAATGCCCTACCGCACGGATTCCTACGGAATCAGCCACGACATTGCGCACCCAATCGGAGGAACTGCACGTCATGAGCTTGAAAGCGCAATTATCAATGCCTACAAGGATTATGTGGCGGCTCACGAAATTCTCGAAAACGCTGATTATACTGCGTAAGAAATCACCCCGGACTTCCTCAGGAGTTCGGGGAATTTTCATCACAGCATTATGAATATAGGCTATATTATCCCTCGTAGAGCCACGCTATATTTGTGCAATTTTAACAAAAGCATAAAATTCCACAATATGGGTGTGACACCGATTTGAGTTTATTTGAGCTTAAATAAAGGGTTTTCAAGCAGCCGTGTTACACCACTCTCTGAATGTCAGCCAAAAATTACTTTCATGTATTGACTTATCTATGTAAAAGTGATATAATCTTCCCAAACCGCTAGTAGAAGATTCTGGATTTTTCTAAATTCAGAATCTTTATGTGGCTCTACGAGTGGTTATAGGTCTGATTTGACCGAATTCTTACAATATCACTTTATATAATTTTCTCATCATTTGCATGAAAGGAGTTCTTAATGACAGCAAGGGACGAAGTCATCATTCAGCATCTAAAAAATCTCATTACGCTTGTTTCAAGTCAGCCTTGCGAGCCGATTCCTAAGGCGGTTTCACATGAAGTTGAACATATCGAAATGCTCACAATTCAGGAATGTGCCGAGGAATTCAAAGGGCTTACCCAGAACACAATAAGGCAGTTGGTTCGTCAGGGAAAAATTAAGTATATCCGCACCGGCGAGGGCAGGAATGGAAAGATTCTTGTAAACAAAACTTCGCTGGCGGAATATCTAAGCAACAACTTATAAATGGCTCTGTTAAGCCATACATAACAAATCATCCCGCTCTGGAAACAGGGCGGGAATTATCTGAGAAAGGAAAATATATTGGCAAATATCATAAAGAGAGGCAATAGCTACATGTTTCGTGTATCATGCGGTTATGACACGAATGGCAGGCAGATCGTTCGGCAGAAAACATGGACTCCCGATAAGAACATGACTCCAAAACAGATTGAAAAAGAAGTCAATCGGCAGGCAGTGCTTTTTGAGGAAGAATGTAAAAAAGGCTACCAGTCTAAGGCAATAAAGTTCGAGGCATTCGCCGAGGAATGGTTTGCTGAGTATGCAAAACCCAATCTCCGCAACACTACATACGAACGTCTGCTTCAGCTTCGCAAAAGAATTTACGGCGCAATTGGACATCTACGAATGGATAAAATCACGCCACGGCAGATTCAGTTTTTCGTGAATTCACTTTCTAAAGAGGGAGCAAACGAGCGCACCGGAAAGCCGCTTGCTCCTAAAACTATCCGCCACAATTTAAGCTTGATTTCTGACATTTTCAGCTATGCAGTCAAAATGGGAGTGGTTTCATATAATCCCTGCTCTAAGGTCACCATTCCTAAAGGCGAAGCGAAAGAGAAAATGATATACACGATTGAGGAAGTCACCAAGTTTCTGAAACTGCTTGAATCCGAACCGCTTAAATATCGCGTATTCTTCAATCTGGCAGTTTTCAGCGGATTTCGTAGGGGCGAGCTGCTCGGTCTGGAGTGGAAAGACGTGGATTTTGAGAACAACCTTATTAGCGTTCGGCGGACTTCATGCTATACAGCAAAACAGGGAATTTACACAGATACCACAAAAACTAAGCGCTCGCAGAGAACGATAAAGTTCCCTGCTTCCGTAATGGAACTTCTCAAAAAATTCAAAGCTGAGCAGGACGAACTTGCACAGCAGGTCGGCGACAAGTGGATAGATTCCGACCGCCTGTTCGTTAAGTGGAACGGCGAGCCGATGAATAACAACACTCCGTACTTCTGGCTGAACGAATTTTGCGAAAAGCATGGACTGCCGTTTTACGGGCTCCATAGTTTCAGACATTTATTCGCATCCATGCTTGTGAATGAGGGCGTTGATATAGTTACGGTTTCCGGTGCGCTTGGACATTCGACCGTCAGCACAACTAGCAACATTTACTGCCATCTACTGGAGAACTCACAGGCTAAGGTTTCGGAGGCGATTACTAATGTGCTGAAAATCGGGTCGAATGGTTGCCCGGAAAACAGCTCTGATACCAACCCACAAAGCAACTCGGCAGCCGATAAAAACGAAGCATTTTAAAATAATGATCAAACAATGATCAAATGAAGTTTTCCGGAAATAGGAAGTCTCCCGAATGGCTTTATCAAGCCATTCGGGAGATTTAAGTCTGGTGACGCTGCCCGTTGCATAGACGAACTCTTTTATGTTCCCGGTGCATTTGGATTGGTCGTTTATCTGTGATTTTGCCGCTCGCAGTCGGATATCAGCCAATATAATTACCAACCCCGACAGCTCGTGAACTGCCGGGGTAAGCAATTACTTTTTGTTCTTTTGGGATAAAAACTGCCTGAGTTACATTTCATCCAATTAACGTTGCCCATGGTAATGTTAGTAAGCCTAAACAGTCGATTGAAACGCTGTCGAAAACCAAGTTATCCATCAATCTTAATAAAGCAATTTGCTTCAAAAATCCTATCTCTTGAATACTTGGAAAGAATTGATTCTGCATCAGCGTATGCGTCTATTTCACATGGGAAAACGGAAAGAATATTTTCATCTTCAGTCAGGTAGAGTTTTGCGTCAGATCGTGTTCCCAGAAGGTCGCCTGTTCCTATGTACTCATATTCGGTCATCTTATAGACATATTTCAATGGAGATTCATTATCATTTTCCGGCTCAATGACATTTCCGGATTCGTCTACAATAAACCTGACAGTGTTGATGTCCAGCATATAGTCATTTGCATTAAAAGACGCAATATGGATACATTTGTGCCTGAAATCATCATACAAGCTGATAATATCAAAGCAATCCATTTTTTTGAACGCATTAGTTAATCCCCCCTTTCATTGATATTGTCAATATAGCTTTACACATTTCACTCAAAAATTTTGAGCAGCAGTGCAATGGAATAAATATCCACTCCGCTACGCTACATGGATATTTATTCCATTGTGGCGGCCGCCGGTTTGCCCGTCTTATCCGAGTAATATCTGCGGCGCTTCTCTGCCGGAGGCATTCCGCCAATGGACGAGCATATCCGGCGGTTATTCCAATAGCTCATGTAGTAGCACCAGATCATTGTTTTCAGCTGTTCTGTCGTGTAATCCGTACTTCTTCTGCCACGACTGTAAAACAGCTCGTTCTTCATTCGTGTAACCAGCCCACGAATGCTTTCGCAGCGGGCGTTGTCATGACATCTGCCTCCGGCGCTGTTCATGCTCTGCTTTACTCCATACTCGTTCAGCGCAGCTCTGTATGAAGCGCTTGTGTACTGGCTTCCGCGGTCGGAGTGGAGGACCGCACCGCAAAATTCGGGATATGCTGACGCTGTATTTTCGACAGTTGCAGCGCACAGTTCGGCTCTCATGTTGTCGTCCATTGACAGCCCGACAGCCGTCAGGTCGTAACAATCAAATATTGCCGACACATATAGCTTGCCATTTTTACCTTTGACTTCTGTGATATCAGTTACGCATTTGCTGAAAGGCTTGTCGGCTTTAAAATCGCGTTTCAGCAGGTCGTCTGACTTTCGTGCTTCACGGTCCGCCTTCGTAATTCCATTCGGTTTTCGGTTGGGTCTGTGCGTTATTCCGATGGCTGTCATCACGCGGTATACCGTGGTTTCACTTGGTATTCCTGAACCCGGATATTTAAGGAGCAGCGCCTTATGCATTCGCTCCCTGCCGTATGTATCGTTGCATTCGTCTTCGCTGAGTATCCAAAGTCACGCTGAATAAAACAAAATCGACACGCTCAAACAGGTGAACTCACGCGTCTGATTTTGTTACGCTGCGCTTTATTCAGCGTAGCCCTAGTCATATTTCCCGGGACTTGCTCATATCTTATGAACAAATAGACAATTTGTCCGGGGGTAATCGAAATGAAATTCAACAAACAAACTCTGAGATTCGCCGCGTGCATGGCGGGGATCTTCGCTTTCCTGGCGGTCTGCGCAAGGGTGACTGACAGCGCCGTCCCGACCTCCGCGGAGGCTTCGGAGCGTCCGGTCATAGTGCTGGACGCGGGCCACGGCGGCCTTGACAGCGGCGCGGTGGGGAAAAGCGGCGTCCTTGAAAAGGACGTGAACCTTTCCGTGGTGAAGCACCTCCGGCAGCTCCTGGAGCTTTCGGGATTCCGCATTGTGCTGACCCGCGGCGAGGATATCTCCATCTACGACCCCGGAGTCGAGGGCATACGCAACCAGAAGCTCTCCGACATGGATAACCGGCTTGAGATAATCCAGAGCTATCCCGAAAGCATATTCCTGTGTATCCACCAGAACAACTACACCGACCCGAAGTACTTCGGCGGGCAGATGTTCTACAATAACAACAATCCCGACAACCGGACGCTGGCGCAGATAATGCAGGCGCGTTTCGCGCAGCTCCAGCCGGGAAACGACCGTGAAATAAAGCTTTCCGGCGACGAACTGTTCCTGCTCAAATCCAACAAGAACCCGTCGCTGATGATCGAGTGCGGCTTCCTTTCGAATCCCGAGGAGGAAGCGAAGCTCGCCACCGAGGAATATCAGCAGCAGCTCGCGTTCACGATATACAGCGGCGTGCTGGAGTACGTCGACGCGGTGTCGAAGCAGCCCGAAAGCGCCTGGACGGACGAGGAGGCCGCCGCCATTTCTGAATATAATAATATCACGGCAGAATGATTATGTCAAGATGATTGACAATTCCCACCGGCGATGATATAATAGATACAGTATTATATTGAATCATCAGGAGGGAAGTTATATGTCAGATACACCTGTTAATCCTTTTGACGACGCGGAAGAGATCGCCAAGAAGTCGATGGTGCTGTTTTTCCTTATCGACTGCTCCGGCAGCATGGGCGGCAGCAAGATCGGCACTGTAAATTCCGTTATGGAGGAGCTTATCCCCGAAATCAGGGGAATAGGCGGCGCGGACGCGGATATCAAGCTGGCAGTCCTGAAGTTCTCCGGCGGCTGTGAGTGGATGTACGACGAGCCTATATCCATCGACGAGTTCGAGTGGAAGCCCCTCGACGCCGAGAACGTCACCGACCTCGGCAGCGCTCTCACTGAGCTTGCCGCGAAGCTCTCCAGAAACGAGTTCATGAAGTCCCCGAGCCTTTCGTTTGCTCCGGTCATGATACTCATGTCGGACGGCTATCCCACCGACAACTACGAAAAGGGGCTTGATATCCTGTCGAAGAACCGCTGGTATTCCAACGGCATAAAGGCCGCGGTCGCCATCGGCGAGGACGCAGACCACGATATACTCGCGCGGTTCACAGGCGACCCGGACAGCGTTGTTACGGCGCACAACGGCGAAGCCCTCGCGAAGCTGATAAAGTTCGTTGCGGTGACTTCCTCGCAGATCGGAAGCCGCAGCGTTCGCCTTGCGGAGTCCGAGGAGGATATGCGCACAAAGCAGCAGTCCGCGGCGGAGCAGATACGCGAGTTCGCCGACAGCGACGAGATAAGCGCTGACATCGAGGCTGGCTGGTAATGCAGTTCAGCGGCTTTGCTGTGTCGGTCAGGGGAGCTTCCCACGAGGATTCGGGAACGCCCTGCCAGGACAGCGCAAGGGTGCTCATCACCGATAAACTGGCGGTCGCTGCCGTGTCCGACGGGCATGGGAGCGAGAAGCACTTCCGCAGCGCCTCGGGCAGCGAGATGGCGGCGCGTGTGGCTCTGCGCTCGGTCACGGATTTCTGCGAACGCAACGGGAGCCTCGGCGCGGTGTTCCTCCACGACCCAAGGGAGGCGGCTCGGCGTATCGCCGGGAACATCATATGCGGCTGGAACGATGAAATTGCCGCGCACATGCGGTTTTCTCCGCTGACCCCGAACGAGCGTGCGATTTTCGAAAAATACGGCGGGCTTCAGCCGGAAGTGATGTACGGAGCGACCCTGATACTTGCCGCAGCCGATAAGGACGGCGTTTTCGGGCTTCAGATAGGCGACGGGACGTTCACGCTGGAGACGGTTTCCGGAGCGGAGTTCCCCATGCCGGAGGACGAAAGGCTGGTCGGAAACCTCACGACCTCACTGTGCGACTGCGACGCGATAAACAGCTTCCGCAGCTTCTGGCGGGAGGGGGAGATGGTCAGCGTGACTCTTTCCAGCGACGGGCTGATCAATTCGTTCCTGAGCAGCGCTGACCTGCTGAATTTCGCAGGACGTACCGCACGGCTTTCTCAGCAGGATATCCCGGCTCTGTCGGTGCACCTGCGGGAGCGCTCAGTCGAGGGCAGCCGGGACGATATCTCGGTCGCGGTGATACGCGCTGACAGATGATAATGTATATTTTACCCGCCCGGAACGATATTCGGGCGGGTTTTCGCTTTGATTAGAGCATGAAAATTCAATTTTGTATGATTTGCAATAATTTGAATGCGAAAAAGTTCAAAGTTTGTTGCTTTGGGCAAAAAAATCCACGCTTGTGACAAAAATGCGCGGAATATCGCGCGGTTTTTTTACTGTAAAATGCTTGACTTTTGCCTATAATTATGTTATAATTTCATAATGTATCATAATGGATTTGTGCGCGAAAAAGCCTGTTTTTGACGTTTAAAATGCGCCAAACACCGGTTTTTTCCAGCAAGTCTGAGACCGGAATTTTGTTAAGGAGTGATAAAGCCGATGGTGAATGTAAAGCCCATACAGCTCGGAAAAACCACCCGAATGAGTTTTTCTAAAATCAATGAGGTAATCGACATGCCGAACCTCATAGGTATTCAGAAGGATTCCTACGAGTGGTTCCTGCAGGACGGTATCAAGGAAGTGTTCAGGGACGTTTCCCCGATCACTGACGCAAACGGCAAATATGAACTCTCGTTCATAAGCCACCGTTTCGACGACAAGATCAAGTATACCATTGAGGAGTGCAAGGAGCGCGACGCGACATATGCAGTCCCGATCCGCGTTACCGCCAGACTTCTGAACAAGGAGACCGGCTCCGTAATCGATAACGAGATCTATATGGGTGATCTGCCGCTCATGACTGACAGCGGTACATTCGTTATCAACGGCTCTGAGCGTGTTGTAGTATCTCAGCTCGTTCGTTCACCGGGCGTTTACTACGGTTTTGAGCACGACAAGACCGGTAAGAAGCTGTTCAAGGCGACTGTTATCCCGAACCGCGGCGCATGGCTCGAGTACGAGATGGACGCCAACGACGTGTTCTATGTCCGCATTGATAAGAACAGAAAGATCCCCGTTACCACCTTCCTCCGCTCCATCGGTCTTTCCACCAATGCAGAGCTGACCGGAAAGTTCGGCGACGACCCCAGAATCACCTGCACCATCGAGAAGGACAGCACCCAGAACAAGGAAGAGGCTCTTCTCGAGGTCTACAAGAAGCTCCACCCCGGCGACATGGCTTCCGTGGAGTCCGCGCAGAATCAGCTCAACATGCTGTTCTTCGACGCCAAGAGATACGACCTCTCCAGATTCGGACGCTATAAGTATAATAAGAAGCTCGCTATTTCCGAGCGTATCTACGGCAAGAAGGCTGCCGAGGCAGTCATCGCGCCGCTGACCGGTGAGATCCTTGTCGACGAGGGCGAGGTCATCACAAAGGAGAAGGCTCTCGAGATCGAGAATGCCGGCGTTATCGACGTTACCGTCGTTCACCCCACACGCGAGGGCGCTACCGTAAAGGTATGCGGCAACGGCATGGTCGACATCAAGACCTACACCGGCGATATGGATGTTGAGTCCCTCGGCATCAACGAGCACGTGCGCTTCGCTGTCCTCCGCGATATCCTCGAGGAAGCAGCAGGCGACCAGGACACCCTGCGTATCCTCATCAAGGCGCGCGCAGAGGAGCTTATCCCCAAGCACATCACAATTGAAGATATATTCGCGACCGTAAGCTACTTCATCGACCTCTGCGAGGACGTCGGAAACGTGGACGATATCGACCACCTCGGCAACAGACGTATCCGCTGCGTAGGCGAGCTGCTCCAGAACCAGTTCCGCATAGGCTTCACACGTATGGAGAGAACCATTCGCGAGAAGATGGCGCTTTCCGGTCAGGATCAGGAGAAGGTAACTCCCGACTCCTTCGTTAACTGCCGTCAGGTTATTTCCGCGATGAGAGAGTTCTTCGGATCCTCTCCGCTGTCGCAGTTCATGGATCAGAACAACCCGCTGGCTGAACTGACCCACAAGCGCCGTCTGTCCGCTCTGGGCCCCGGCGGTCTGAGCCGTGACCGGGCGTCCTTCGACGTGCGTGATATTCACTACACCCACTATGGCCGTATGTGCCCCATCGAGACCCCTGAAGGCCCCAACATCGGCCTGATCAACTATCTGGCGACCTTTGCCCGGATCAACGAGTACGGCTTCGTGGAAGCGCCCTACCGCAAGGTGGACAAGGCCACCGGCTTCGTCACCAAGGACGTGGAGTATATGACCGCCGACGTGGAGGACGACTTCTACATCGGTCAGGCAAACGAGCCTCTGGACGAAAACGGCTGCCTGAAGAACGCCCGTATCACCTGCCGTCACCGCAACGAGATCATCGAAGTGGACCGGGGCGTCATCGATTATATCGACGTGTCCCCCAGAATGATGATCTCCATCGCCACCTCCTTTATTCCCTTCCTGCAGAACGACGACGCCAACCGTGCCCTGATGGGCGCAAACATGCAGCGTCAGGCAGTGCCTCTGTTGACCACCGAGCCGCCCATCGTTGCCACCGGCATCGAGCATAAGGCCGCCGTGGACTCCGAGGTCTGCATCAAGGCGGAGAAGCCCGGCACTGTTACCGCGGTTTCCGCCACCGACATCACCGTCAAGTACGACGACGGCGACGTACAGACCTACCATCTGACCAAGTTCGCCCGGAGCAATGCCGGCACCTGCATCAACCAGCGCCCCATCGTGGTGGTTGGCGAGCGGGTGGACACCCAGCAGATCATTGCCGACGGCCCCAGCTGCTCCGGCGGCGAGGTGGCTCTGGGCAAGAACGTGCTCATCGGCTTCGTTACGTGGGAAGGCTACAATTACGAGGACGCCATTCTGCTGAACGAACGTCTGGTGCGGGAGGACGTCTTCACCTCCATCCACATCGAGGAGCATGAGACCGAAGCCCGGGACACCAAGCTGGGTCCCGAGGAGATCACCCGGGACATCCCCAACGTGGGCGAGGATACCCTGAAGGATCTGGACGAAAACGGCATCATCCGCGTGGGCGCGGAGGTCCACGCCGGTGATTATCTGGTTGGTAAGGTTACCCCCAAGGGCGAGACCGAGCTGACCCCCGAGGAGCGGCTGCTGAGAGCCATCTTCGGCGAGAAGGCAAGAGAAGTCCGGGATACCTCTCTGAAGGTTCCCCACGGCGAAAGCGGTATCGTGGTGGACGTCAAGGTCTTCACCAAGGAAAATTCCGACGAGCTTGCCCCCGGCGTCACCAAGTCCGTCCGGGTGTATATCGCCCAGAAGAGAAAGATCTCCGTGGGCGATAAGATGGCAGGCCGTCACGGCAACAAGGGCGTCGTTTCCCGCGTCCTGCCGGAAGAGGATATGCCCTTCCTGCCCGACGGCACCCCGCTGGACATCGTGCTGAACCCCCTGGGCGTGCCTTCCCGTATGAACATCGGACAGGTTCTGGAAGTTCACCTCGGCTACGCCGCCAAGGCGCTGGGCTGGAAGGTCGCCACCCCCGTGTTCGACGGCGCCAACGAGAAGGACATCCGGGACACCCTGAAGCTGGCGGGCCTGCGGGAGGACGGCAAGACCGTTCTGTACGACGGCCGTACCGGCGAACCCTTCGACAATCTGGTCACCGTCGGCTATCCCTACTACCTCAAGCTCCATCATCTGGTTGACGATAAGATCCACGCCCGTTCCACCGGCCCCTACGCACTGGTCACCCAGCAGCCTCTGGGCGGCAAGGCGCAGTTCGGCGGCCAGCGTTTCGGCGAAATGGAAGTCTGGGCGCTGGAAGCTTACGGCGCCGCCTATACCCTGCAGGAGATCCTGACGGTGAAGTCCGACGACGTGGTGGGCCGTGTTAAAACCTACGAAGCTATCGTTAAAGGTGAGAATGTTCCTGATGCCGGCGTACCGGAGTCTTTCAAAGTCTTGGTCAAAGAGTTGCAGAGCTTGTGCTTAGATGTATCTGTTCTCAATGAAAATGATGAAGTGATCGATATTAAGGAAGATGATGACGATATCGTCGCTGATAAGGGGTTGGGTATGGATATTGGCGATATCCAGCCGGTAATGCCTGCTGAAGAAGGCATGGAAGAAATGCTTGATGAAGATTTGCAAAACGATGGGGAATCGGAGGACGACGCAGACCTCGAACTGGATCTGAGTCATCTCCAGATTACTGGCATCGATCCAGACGAGGATTTTCTCGGTGAAGATGGAATCGACTTGGATGATGATACGGAACTAGATTAAAAAATTTCTTACGGGAGTTGATATA
>ERZ825896.4222-NODE-4222-length-11222-cov-8.196830_pt1 | contig 11222 bp, 7 predicted proteins | sample MGYA00519858_ERZ825896 | MGnify/ENA primary metagenome ERZ825896 (study PRJEB31778, sample SAMEA3449214) | human gut metagenome | biome: human gut; feature: human-associated habitat; material: faeces | place: United Kingdom | collected 2010/2012 ... | reverse complement strand
GGTCCCCGCGCAGCTGATCGATATCATCCAGGGCGTGATCTTCCTGTTCTTCGCGGCAGAGCAGTTCCTGTCCAAATACCGGCAGAAGCTCGTCGTCAAGTCCGCCGAGGAGGAAATCGCGCGCAAGAAAGCGCTGGAGGAAGCAAAGGAAGGAGGACACGCAAATGCTTAGTTTTCTGAAAATGATGCTGACGCCGGAGTTCTTCTTCTCGATTCTGCGTATCTCCGCGCCGATTCTGTTCGCAACGCTCGGCGCAATCGTGGTAGAAAAGGCAGGCTTCTGCAACATCGGCTTAGAGGGCATCATGATGTTTGCCGCGCTGACCGGTTCTCTCGTCAGCTACTACGCAGGCAGCTGGTTCTGGGGCTTACTCGCCGCGCTCGCAATGGGCACGCTGATGGGTCTGATGATGGGCTTTTTCGCCTTCCAGCTGAAGACGGATATCACCCTCGTCGGCATTGCCGTCAACATGATGGGCTCGGGCGGCACGCTGTTTTTGTGCAAGGTCATCACGAACCTCACCGAGGGCAAGGCAATGGCGTCCTCGACGGGTCTGATCACCTCGACGCTCTGCATCCCGAACATCACGATTCCCCTGCTGAACAAAATTCCGTTCCTGGGCGGCGTTCTTTCGGGGCACAGCCTGCTGACCTACCTCGCCTTCATCATCTGCGGCTTGACCTCCGTCATGCTCTATAAGACGAGCCTCGGCATGAACATCCGCGCCGTGGGCGAAAACCCGAACGCGGCGGCCTCCGTCGGCGTGTCGGTGCTGAAAATCAAGTATACCGCGATTGCCTACTCGGGTCTCATGGCTGGCTTCGGCGGCGCGTTCATGTCGATGTCCTACGCACAGGGCTGGAGCCTCGACATGGTCGCAGGACGCGGCTTCATCGCGCTCGCGGCGCAGGCTATGGGCTCCGGCGAATGCCTCGGCGGTATGCTCTCGAGTCTGGTCTTCGGCTTTGCGCAGGCGCTCGGCATCAAGTTCTCGGCTGTCGGCCTGGACTCGAACCTCGCCTCCCCCATCCCCTATGCCGTGACGATCATCGGCCTTGTCATCTTCTCGCTCGTGCGGCGCAGCCGGGCCAAAAAGCTGCATTCCGCCGCGGCGCTCAAGTAAGGAGCTTTGTATGTCCGAACTGAAAAAGATCCCCGTCATCCTCGACGGCGACCCCGGCCATGACGACGCCATCGCGTGGGTCCTGGCCCGGGCGAGCCGGGAGCTCGACATTCTCGCCGTGACCTCGTGCTGCGGCAATCAGACGATCGAAAAAACCACCTACAACGCCCTGCGCGTCTGCACGCTCATCGGGCTGGACGCATCGGTCGGCAAGGGCTGCCCGCATCCGCTGCTGAACGACGTGATGAACGCGCCCTCGGTCCACGGCGAATCGGGCCTCGACGGCCCGGCGCTGCCGGAACCGGCCTTCGCCCCGTCCGAGCTTCCCGCGCCGGAGCTGATGGCGAAGGTCCTGCGCGAGGCCAAAGAGCCCGTCACCATCGTCGCCACCGGCCCGCAGACGAACGTCGCGGCGCTGCTGCTGGCGCATCCGGAGCTGAAGGGCAAGATCGCCCGCATCAGCCTCATGGGCGGCGGCATCGCCACCGGCAACTGGACCCCTGCCGCGGAATTCAACATTCTGGTCGACCCGGAGGCGGCGAAGATCGTCTTCACCTCCGGCGTCCCCATCACGATGGCGGGGCTGGACGTGACGGAAAAGGCGCTGATCCTGCCGGAGGACTTTGCGCGCGTGCGCGCGCTCGGCAACCCGGTGAGCGATATCGTGGCGCAGTGGCTGGAGTTCTTCTACAAGTTCCACCGGTCCATCGGCTACGCTGGGGCCCCGATGCATGACCCGTGCGCCGTCATGGCGCTCATCCATCCGGAGATCTTCACGATCCGGCCCATGTATGTCCAGGTCGAGACCGGCGGCGAATACTGCCGCGGGACGACCGTGGGCGATCTGCTCGGCTTCTCCGGCCACGCGCCGAACGCCGACGTGCTGATGGACGTGGACCGCAGCCGCTTTGTGGATCTGCTGGTCGAGGCCATCGGATTCTATGGGGAGGCAAAGGCATGACAACGAAACAAATTCCCATCTGGATCGACTGCGACACCGGTACGGACGATACCGTCGCCATCATGCTGGCGCACGCGCTGCCGGAGCTGCAGATCGTCGGTCTGTCCGCCGTGGCGGGCAACAGCCTGCTGTGCAACACGTTCCCGAACACGCGGCGCGTGGTGCATCTGCTGGGGGCGGACTACCCCGTCTACCCCGGCGCGGAGCGGCCGCTCGTGCGCGAGCCGCATGTGGCGGGCGCGTTCCACGGTGAAAACGGCCTCGGAAACGTGCAGCTGCCTCTGCCCGACACTGCCCCGGAGCAGACGCCCGCGTGGGACGCGCTGTACGCCGCGGCAAAGCGGATGCCGGGCGAGCTGCGGCTCGTCGCCACGGGCCCGCTGACCAACGTAGCCATTGCGCTGACCAAGTATCCGGACCTGCATGGACTTCTGCACTCCATCGCCCTGATGGGCGGCGCGGCCGTCGGCGGCAATGTGACGCCCGCGGCGGAGTTCAACATCTACGACGACCCGGATGCGGCGCAGATCGTGTTCAAATCCGGCGTACCGCTCGTCATGTGTGGGCTGGATGTGACGATGCAGGCTGAGCTCCGCCCTGCGGACTGGGACGAGATGGCCGGATATGGCAACCGCTGCGGCGGACTCGTCAAGGAGCTGTTCGCCTGCGCGTGGAAGACGATCCAGACCGTCGGACTCACCGGCGTGGCGCAGCATGACTCCTGCCCCGTGATGTATCTGGCGCACCCGGAGCTGTTCGAAGGCCGGATGGCTGGCGTGTTCGTCGAGACGCAGGGCGCAGTCACGCTCGGCAAGACCGTCACCGACCTGCAGAGCGACAAAAAATTCGGCGTGCAGAACGCCCTCGTGCTCCTGCACCTCGACCGCGAGAAATTCATGCAGATCCTGAAAGACTGCATCCGGACGCTGCCCTGAGAAAAGAAATCCCCCGCCCGCTGCGTTTGCAGCGGGCGGGGTTTGTTTTTCTCGCTTACATCACGTCCAGGTTTTCGGGCATGACGATGGCGGCGACGATATACAGGAGAATGCCTGTGCCGCTCAAGGCCAAGGCCGCCCAGATCAGGCGGACGATCGTCGGGTCGATGCCGAAATACTCGGCCACGCCGGCGCAAACGCCGCAGAGCATACGATTGTTGCTTTTATACAATTTCTTCATCAGAAGTTCCTCCATTTCATTTCATTGATTCATTGATATGGATTTAGACGTTGATTTTTCCGGTTTGTTCCGGGAAATCCGGATCAGAGCTCCAGGATCAGCGGCTGGCCGTCGGTCGCGAGCTGGTTTTCGTAGATCTCGACGGGGCGGCCGGTGATGCTGTCATGATAAACGCCGTTCGGCGCCGGGAAGCGGACGAGCGCAGACGCGCCGCGGAGGCTGAACAGACCCGCAACGCGGCGGCCATTCTGCTCATAGACGGCCAGCAGCACGTCGTGCGGCAGGGCCGTGAGGGTGTAGCTGCCCTCCGCAAAGATCGGATCGCGCTTGATGGCGGCAAGGCGGGTCAGGAACTCCGACTGGTCGCGGCCGGTCTGCCAGTGGACCGGGTCCTTGTCAAACAGGGACGGCACGTGCGGATCGTCGACCTCCTGCCCGGCGTAGACGAGGGTCAGGCCGCGCTGGAAGTAGTTGAAGGCCGTCCAGTTGCGGCGCACGGTCTCCTCCGGGAGGATGTGGGCCGCGCGGGCGCGGTCATGGTTTTCAAGGAAGCGGAGCTTGACATAGTTGTCGGGATAGAGCCATTCCTGGGCGTCCAGCCGGTCGGCATACTGCGCGAGGGTGATAGTGCCTTCGAGATAGTCGCGGAAGTAGGGGTAGACGTCGTAGTCATAGGCGGCGTCAAACGCCTGATAGAGCTCGGCGTCGGACAGGCTTGCAAAGCCCTGTGCGCGGGCGGCGACATGGAAGCCGCGCTCGACCGATTCGCACAGCCAGAAGCAGCCGGGACGGACGGTCGCGACCTCTGCGCGGGCGCGCTTCCAGAACTCCAGCGGGACGAGCGGCGCGACATCGCAGCGGAAGCCGTCGACGAGGCGCGCCCAGGTCTTGAGCGTTTCGATCTGGTAGTCCCAGAGCTCGAGGTGGCTGTAGTCCAGATCGGCCACGTCCCACCAGTCGCCGAAGCGGTTGCCGAGCGAGCCGTCGGGCTTGTGGTAGAACCATTCGGGGTGGTTTTCGGCCAGCCAGGAGTCGGGCGAGGTGTGGTTATAGACGACGTCGATGATGCACTTCATGCCGCGGGCGTGGATGGCGTCGACCAGATGGCGGAAATCGTCGAGCGTGCCGAACTCGGGGTTGACAGCGCGGTAGTCACGGATGGCATATGGGCTGCCGAGGCTCCCCTTGCGGTTTTTCTCGCCGGTGGGATGGATGGGCAGCAGCCAGATGATATCCGTGCCGAGGGCCTTGATGCGGTCAAGGTCGGCCTGCACGGCGGCGAAGGTGCCCTCTTTGGAGTAATTGCGGACGTAGATGGAATACAGGACCTGATTGCGCAGGGATTTTTTCGTATCGACAGCCATAAAACGGCCTCCTTTTGGTTTCATTCTACTTCGTATTTTACACAAATCATGGAAAAAGGCAAGTCGGCAAATTGAATAAAATCAGAGGGCGCAACTTCTATTGTTTTTCTGCGTCTGTAGAGAGGAAGGGGCTGGTTGGGGCATATGCCCCCACCTCCCCTCTCAGGGGAGGTGGCGCGGCGAAGCCGTGACGGAGAGGTTGTGCCGGGAAGATACGACCTCTCCGTCAGCCTGCGGCTGACAGCTCCCCTGCAAGGGGAGCCTTTGGACTGTGCCTTCTCTTGACCTTACAAATTCTGAATGAAAAAGGAGCGACAGACATGAAAAAACTTCTTGCGATCGTATTGGCGGCGGCGTGCGCGGTATCGATGGCGGCGTGCGCGGCGAAGACGGGCGGCGATATCACGCTGCCGGAGGCATCGATGACCGATGGGCAGCTGGCTGCGCCGCCGGAGGTGACGTCGGTGCCGTATCCGAAGGATACGGACTTCGTCAAGGACGGAACGGTCGACTATGACGCCTACGACAAAGCGTATGATGCCTGGCTGGAAGCCTGGCAGGAGAAGCTGCAGACCATGGTGGATCCAGCCGACGTGGCACACTGGTTCACCAGCAGCATCCCGGTGCTGCTGCAGGGCGCGGGAGATGAAAACCGCGTGTGCTCGCCGCTGAACGTCTACATGGCACTCGCCATGCTGGCGGCGGTGACAGACGGGCAGACGCAGGGGCAGATCCTGGACGCGCTGGGCGCGGATTCGCTGGATGAGCTGCAGACGCGCGCCGCGCTGCTCTGGCAGGAGAACAGCTGGAACGACGGGCTGGTCACGAGCCTGCTCGCAAACTCCATCTGGCTGCAGGACGGGTACGAATATAACGAGGACACGCTTAAAAAGCTGGGTGAGGAGTTTTTCGCCTCGGCCTTTTCCGGGGAAATGGGCTCGGAGGACTATAACAAGCAGCTGCAGAGCTGGCTCAACGACAACACCGGCGGGCTGCTGACCGAGCAGGCGGGCAGCGTGCAGCTGCGGCCCGAGACCGTGCTCGCGCTGGTGTCGACGATCTACTACAGCGCGCAGTGGAGCGACCAGTTTTACGAGGGCAACAACGCGCAGGAGACCTTCCACGCGCCCACGGGCGACGAGACCGCGACGTTCCTGAACAGCAGCCGGTCCGGGACAGTGTACTACGGCGACGGGTTCATGGCGACGGAGCTTCCGCTGCGCAGCAGCGGGTCGATGTGGCTTTTGAAGCCGGACGCGGGCGTGACGCCGGAGGATCTGCTGCAAAGTGAGGACGCGGTGGGCTTCCTGCTGGCTAACGGCAGCTGGTCGCAGACGCAGCAGGCCGAGGTCGACCTCAGCCTGCCGAAATTTGACGTTTCATCGGATCTCGATCTGCTGGACGCGCTGGCGCAGCTCGGCATGACGGACGTGCAGACGCCCGGCGCGGCGGATTTCACGCCGCTCACGACCGCGAACCAGCTGCCGCTGGCCCTGACCGAGGCCAAGCACGCGGCGCGCGTGAAGATCGACGAGGACGGCTGCGAGGCCGCGGCGTACACCATCCTCTCGGTCTGCGAGACTGCCGCGATGCCGCCGGAGGAGATCGTGGAGTTCAAGCTCGACGAGCCGTTCCTCTTCGCCATCACCGGCGCCGACGGCCTGCCGCTGTTCGCGGGGATCGTGAATCAGGTGGGGTGATCCCCTACACAAAAAAGCCTTCCCTGGTAGGGAAGGCTTTTTTATGGGGAAAGCCCCCGGGCGGATGCCCGGGGGCTTTGGATTGGGTCAGCGTTCGTAGCGGGACCAGTCGGGGTCGGGGAGCATCTGGCGCCAGAGCTCGTAGTTGAAGGTCTTGCGGGTGTAGCCGTGGCTGTTGGTGGCTTCCTGGACGTCGAGGTAGTACCACTTGGAGGTATCCAGGTTGTCGGTCCACTTGTTCATGTTGGTGAGCAGGTCGGCCGGGGATTCGGGCTTGCGCTCAAGGACACGGTTGATGAGGGTCATGGCTTCGGCGCGGGTGATGTTCTGGTCGGGCTTGAAGGTGCCGTCGGGGTAGCCCTTGATCCAGTCGTTGTAGTAGGCGATGCCGATCTCCTTGGCGGCCCAGTGGCCGATGACGTCGGAGAAGGTGGCGGACTTGCCGGACTGGGTCTCGTCAAAGCGGGCGGCAATGGCGGCGAACTCGGCACGGGTGATGGGCTTGTTGGGCTTGAAGGTGCCGTCGGGGTAGCCGGTGATGATGCCGAGGGCGGACATGGTGGAGATGGGGTTGTTGTACCACTTGCCGTAGGCAACGTCGGAGTAGGAGTTGGAGGTAGTGAAGGCGCCGTCGCGGACTTCGTCACGCAGGAGGCGGAAGAAGATGGTGGCGACTTCGGCACGGGTGATCTGGCCGTTGGGATGGACGGTGCCGTCCGGATAGCCGATGACGTAGGCGAAGTGGTCGGTCTTGTTCAGCATCCCGGTGTCCTTGTTGATGATGGTGGGGATGATGATGGGATAGTAGTCATCCTTGCCGGTGTCGATGGTGTTATAGAAAGTAACCGGTGTGATATTAGCCGGAATCGGATCGCTCCATTTGGTCTCATTCTTGAAAACCGTATTGTACGAATCCCCTGCGGTGTATGTTCTACGATAAACCGCGACAATGGGCTCATCATCTTCAAAGCGAACACGCACAGCCAGCCAATATTTCGCCTCGTCATACGTGATGTTCGACTGACCGCCGTTGTTTTCCTCAATCAGGAACAGATAGTCGCCTTCTTCGACAGTAAGCGTATCACCAGTAAAGGGTCTATAGGCTTCATTGTCCGGGTTAAACACAGCACCTGCGAGGAAGGTTGCCGTCAACGTACGAGAAGGCAGGTCCGTGAAAGCGAAGGACGTAGCATTTGCGAGCATTGCCCACGGTTTTGCTTCCTCCTTCATGTACTTCCAGCCGGTTACATTCGCTGTGAACTCCGCACCGGTGAAGGCTTTGCTGCCTTCCTTGGTCAGGCACTTTACAATAAGGTCGCTGAAATCGATGGTGTACTTGCCGGGTTCCTTTGCTGCGTAGTAATAGTTGTAGAAGGTGATCGGCTGATTTTCAGCAGCTGCAGATTCTTCTTCCGCACTGGTGATGACGAGCACATGTTCAAACCGGTAATTGATCGTCTTCAGATCGTCAGACACGGTAACATACAGGTAATACTCTGCATTGTCATAATCGATCCGCTCGTCAGAAGACAGCGCCGTAACTGTATTCGACTTTTCTTCGACAAGGAATCTGTATTCGCCGCCGATGTGGAACGTAATCGGATTGTGGAACACGAACGAAGGAGTTGCTGCGGCAGTCGCGCCGTTCAGAGTCACAGTGCCAGTGTACTCTTCGCTGGTCTTCTGATTATTGTTCTCCTTATCCAGACGGGTCACTGTTGCTTCGAATATGTAGTCTTTATCTCCGGGAATATCTTTACTTCCCTGTTTCTTTTCGAAGCTCTTGAAAATCTTGTCGTTGAGGTCAAAGGTGCCAGAACCGAGTTTGGTCCAGGTGCCAGTGAGGGTCACATCAGTCTGGATGCTTTCGATTTTGCCGTCTGCTGTGATGATGGCATTGCTCGTGCTCCAGCCGCTGAACTTGTAGCGGACTCCGTCCTTGCCGATTGCGATAGAACTGTTGTTGTACCGAGTATTAACGGTGTAGTCGCTGCCCTTGTTCGGTGTCGCATCGTCGGGTTTCGCCGGGACCGGATATACTGTGTCAAAATCGTTCTCATCGAGGCCATCCCATGTATAGGTGACGTTGACGGTTGGGGTATCGCACTTGACGTAGAGGGCAAAATTGACAATAGGAGCGGGCCATGCCTTATTAACCGTATCGTAGTACAGGACGATTACAGTGAAGTCTTTTCTCGTGGCGTCGGACGTATGTGTTGCACTGGTGGAGGCATTGTAGTCGCTAATGTAGCCGCTCTTGTCCGTCAGAGTGATCGTGCAGATGTATTTGCCTTCCGCGTTCTTGCTTACAACGCTTGTGTAGGTGTTGTTCTTCAGCGTATTTCCAGTGCTTTCCTGATGGTTAGCTACACCGTTAGTGCAGTACACGTTGACTTTCGGCAAATTGGTGGGGCCTGCAATGTCGTTGATCGACAGCTTGCCTTCCGACTTGGAGATATTGTAGTTGGTTGCCTTGAAGTTTGCGCCCGGCGTATAGGTGATGGTATTGGTAACTGCAGGGCCGGGGTCAATGACTGAGCCGTTGGCCTTGATGTCGGTGACTTCATTCTTGAAGACAGTCGCACCTGCGCCGCCAACAGTAACTTCCGGCTTGGTCAGTGCGGTGCCGTCATAGTCCTTGCTGGCAGACTTAGAGGTCAGCGTGACCTGCGCCGGGGTGATGGTGTAGGTTGCTTTTGCGGACGCAGTTTTCGGCTCCGCGGGTGTTGTTGTATCAGTTTTCAGAGTTGCATCTGTGTAAGTGATGGTCAGATCATACTCGTACGTGTTCACGTCCTTGCCCGTGGTCAGCGTGGGAGTCGTCGGGTCCCAAGAGCCAGACGCTGCACCGGCAGGAATCGTATAGGTATAGGTCGTGTCTTTATCAACTTTTACCGCAACAGTAATGGTAACAAACTGGTTTTTGCCCATATTTGCACCGGTTACAAGTGTGTCGGCTGCTGCCTTGATGTTTGCAATGACATCGATGCCTTTGCCGTCGTAGATTTTGGTTTCAGATGCGCCGGTGATTCTCGGCTCGGTAATCGTGACCGGGACGGAGGGGTTATCAACCGTGATAACGTCCTTCTTTTCTTCATCCTTGATGCTGGCACCGGCGTTGGTGGGCTGGGTGCCGCCGTAGTTGTTGTGGGAAATGGTAAACTCGATGATGAGCTTGCTGCCATGCGGCTGATTGTTCTCATCGAGGCCGCACCATTCATCGGAATAGTCAAAACCAGTAACAGAAACACTCTTCACACCGGTAGTTGTATTGGTGGTCGTCGTCGGCTTCAGATTGGAAGCCTGTCTTTCTTTCCAAGACAGCGTCTCGCCTGTTTTGCCTGTGCATTTGGCGGTATAGACCTTGATATCGCTCGCTTCCGCAGGAATCGTAAAGTTCCCAGGGATGTTATCGACAATGGTTGCCGAACCGTCAAGCGTGGTGGTATCCGTGCTGATTTCTTCGCTGATGGTGTCAAAGATATCGTTCAGCGCATCTGCGTTGGAAGCTGCAAAGTAGAAGTTGCCTTCGCCTTTTGTGCCGCCATTGTTCAGAGCCATCGCAGAAGGATAGTTCGAAGAAGAGAAGTGCATATAGCGGTTTGCTGCTACGGTCTCATTCAACCGACCATTCTGGGAGTAGTTCTCAATCAAGGCAGACGGGTCTGCCCCATCGAAAATACCAATGGTATAAACCTTGGCATTGTTATCTTTGCATCTCTTTGCGTTATTGATGGCATTATTCGCCATTCCAACATTGAAGTTATCCGTATTTGCCGGTGCAGGATAGCCATCCGTGAACATGATGACTACACGCTGGCGATTTTCACCAGCCTGAATCGGATACTGGGCAAAAATCTGATTTGCCATGTCAAACCCGTACTCGGGATAGGTATCGCCCCTTGCGGCAAGGCGGTTAATGGCCGTATCAAGTTTATTCTTGTTCGTTTTTGCACTGACCAACGCATTTCTATAATCGATATTGTTTGCGGAGCCATAGTTCACCACATCTGGGGTCGAAAGTAACTCAGTATTCTCATAGTAATCGCTTCTCGTACTGGCAAATCCCACCACGGCAACTCTATGATCAACGTTCTTCGTTGTGGCCTCAGTGTTGACCTTATTGATAAAGCTGCTTACTGCTGTTTTCAGGGCTGCAATCCTTGTTGTTGAGGAATTAGTTGTGGACTTATAGAACAGAGGAATCTTAGGCTTGCTATTTCCCCCCGTGGACGTATGGCTTCCTCCATTCCACGTATAAGTATATACATCATTTGAAAAGCCAAATTCCCACTGATATGTAACAGTAACTTTCAGGTATTGGTTCCCACTCTTTATGTAGCAGTTATTGCGATAGTCCGCATAGATCTTCTTGTTCTTTTTGTTGAGATTATTATATGTTTCCGTGGAACTCGAAGTAAAATTTTTCTTCATAGAACCAGACTGGTCCAGGAGCAGAATAATATCCATTGGAACCGGCGTGGAACTGCTCGTGACCGTGCCAGTTGCCCAGGATTCAAGGGTGACCTTATAGTTATCCCCCTCTTTCGTGACAGTTTTGACGAGATTCAGGTTATCCTTACTTGCCTCTTTCGTCACGGAACCGCTATCTGTCGTCGGATTCTCCCCGTCGGCAGCCAGCGCTACCGTCGGGAGCAGGCCGACGGTCAGGATCAGCGCCAACAACAGGGCTATGATTCGTTTCATCATTTTTTCTTCTCTCCTTATGTATGGTTCAATTTTTTTGTTTTCTTCTTTCGTTTTTCTATGTGCAACGGCCGGGGGGGCCGGGGGTTAGGGGGACGGGTGCAATCGGGGGACGACCTCTCAGTCGCCTGCGGCGACAGCTCCCTACCCCTTTTGTCCCTTCGGGACATTTCCCCCTGATAGGGGGAAT
>ERZ825896.4220-NODE-4220-length-11224-cov-3.251231_pt1 | contig 11224 bp, 9 predicted proteins | sample MGYA00519858_ERZ825896 | MGnify/ENA primary metagenome ERZ825896 (study PRJEB31778, sample SAMEA3449214) | human gut metagenome | biome: human gut; feature: human-associated habitat; material: faeces | place: United Kingdom | collected 2010/2012 ... | reverse complement strand
TCGTACGTAAAGAAGAAAAGCAGTTCACTTATGCCACCGAATTGAAAGAAGAACGCTTGACTAAATCTAACGTCGCTTCTTTCCAACCACAGTATAGCCCTGACGGAAAGGAGATTGCTTTCCTTGAAAACCGTACGGCTATTCGTGTTATCAATCTGAAAAGCAAAGCTGTACGTACTGTTATGGATGCCAAATACCAGTATTCTTATGCAGACGGTGACCAATGGTTCCAATGGAGTCCCGACAGTAAATGGATTCTCTCTGATTTTATTGGTATAGGCGGCTGGAATAATAAAGATGTGGTACTGTTGAAAGCTGACGGAAAAGGAGAAATGGTGAACCTTACCGAAAGCGGATACAGCGACACCAATGCCAAATGGGTATTGGGTGGAAAAGCCATGATATGGAACAGTGACCGTTCCGGATACCGTAGTCACGGTAGCTGGGGAAGCGAAAGCGATACCTATATCATGTTCTTCGATGTAGATGCATACAACCGTTTCACCATGAGCAAAGAGGACCTCGCCCTACTTGAAGAGGCTGAAAAAACAGAGAAAGAAGAAAAGGCCAAGAAGGAAAAAGAGGAGAAAGAGAAAGCTGAAAAGAAGAAAGATAAGAAAGACGCTAAAACAAAAGATACCAAGAAAGAAGAAGACAAGAAAAAAGAAGAAGTCAAGCCGCTGACCTTCGACCTCGAAAATCGTTTCGATCGCATTGTCCGCCTGACAGTCAATTCTTCCCGTCTTAGTGACGCAGTACTGACTCCGAAAGGCGATGTACTCTATTATCTGGCAGTTTTCGAAGGTGACTATGATTTGTGGGAACATAAATTAAAAGAAAATACCACCAAAATATTGCTTAAAGGAGTCGGTGGAGGTGCATTGATCCCCGATAAAGAAGGTAAGAACATCTTTATGTGCACAAGAAGCCAACTAAAGAAAATCGAAATCGCCGGCAGCAAAGTCACTCCGATTGAATTTGAAGCCTTCTTCGATTATCGTCCTTATGGCGAACGCGCATATATCTTCGACCATGTCTACCAACAGGTAAATGATAAATTCTATGTCGCAGACCTTCAAGGAACCGACTGGAAAGGATATAAAGAAGCTTACCAACGCTTCCTGCCACATATCAATAATAATTATGACTTTGCTGAAATGCTGAGCGAACTGCTCGGAGAACTGAATGCCTCACATACGGGAGCCCGTTATGCAGGTGGAGGCAGTGCATTATCTACCGCTACATTGGGCGTCTTCTATGATGAATCATATAGTGGTACAGGACTGAAAATCAAAGAAATTCTGGATCAGAGTCCTTTCACTCAAAAGAAAACTGATGTGAAAGCAGGATGTATCATCGAAAAAGTAGACGGAAAAACGATTGAAGCCAATGCTGATTACTTCCCATTGTTTGAAGGCAAGGTAGGACGCAAAGTAATACTTACCGTATATGACCCGGCCACCAAAAAGCGTTTTGAAGAAACTGTGAAAGCTATCAGCTATGGGGCACAAAGTGAATTGCTCTACAAACGTTGGGTGAAACGTTGCGCACAGAAAGTAGAGGAGTTATCTGGCGGTCGTATTGCCTACGTACATATAAAAGGAATGGATAGTCCGAGCTTCCGTAAAATGTACTCCGAGTTACTGGGACGTTACCGCAACAAAGAAGCTGTCATAGTAGATACCCGTCATAATGGCGGCGGTTGGCTGCACGATGACGTCGTTACCCTTCTGAGCGGAAAAGAATACCAGCGTTTCGTTCCACGTGGACAATATATCGGAAGCGACCCATTCAACAAATGGCTGAAGCCTTCATGTATGTTAGCTTGTGAAGACAATTACAGTAATGCTCACGGTACTCCATACGTATATAAGACATTAGGCATCGGCAAATTGATTGGTACTCCCGTTGCAGGAACCATGACTGCTGTATGGTGGGAACGACAGATTGACCCATCTATCGTATTCGGTATCCCACAGGTAGGATGTATGGATATGCAAGGAAAATATCTCGAAAATCAAACTTTACAACCAGACATTCTGGTCTACAACGAACCGGGAGCCAGCCTGAAAGGAGAAGATGCTCAACTGAAAGCAGCAGTAGATCATCTACTGAAAGAGTTGTCAAAAAAGAAATAAGTATATTAATATAAAAGCCCCAAATATGGGGCTTTTATATTAAACTATCTATCAGCGACCTAATACATTCATTTTTGGTTTTAAAGAAAGAAGTCGTTCCTTTAAAACCAACGACGCCTTCTGTTATATAGCTATTCTACAAGTTGGAAATATTTATTCTTTTAGAATCAGTAACGATTATAAGAAACCACTTTTTCCTGCGGCTTTCTCATCTTCTTCCGCTTCTCCTTTACCGGATATCCGATCGCAACATCCAGTAACAGACGTTTGGAAGCAGGGATGCCGGTCAAGCGCTTTATCTCCTTTTCATCAAACCAGCCCAAAATACACGATCCCAGTCCTTCACTTTCAGCAGCCAGTGTGATATGAGCAGCAGCAATTCCAATATCAATCAGCGGGAAATGCTTATCCTTCACTTTTCCTCCAAGTAGAGAAGTGATATTGGCGGACTCTTCTACAATCAGGATATGCACTGGAGCATCCTTAGCAAATTTATTCATCCCAAGTCCTGCAGCAGCCTTACCCACTTTTAAAGCCAATTCACGGTCAGTTATCACCACGAACTTCCAAGGCTGTGCATTACAGGCAGAAGGAGCCAAACGACCCGCCTCTAAAATCCTCTCCAACTTCTCCGCTTCTACCGGACGCTCTTTATCATACGCCCGGTCACTCTGCCGGGAAAGTACCAATTGCAGAAAGTCTGTATATTCCATATTATTTGTATTGAATCATCCGGCTGATATACTTGCCGATTATATCAAACTCGATATTCACCACACTGCCGATTGTAAACGTATGGAAATTGGTATATTCATAAGTATAAGGAATGATAGCCACCTGAAAAGTATCATCTGTCGGATTACATACCGTCAGACTAACACCGTTCACGGTCACCGAACCCTTATCAACAGTAATATATCCGCGCTTTGCCATTTCTTTATCAAACGCATACCGGAATGTAAAGTACCAGCTTCCTTCTGCATCCTTGATATCAATGCAGGTTGCAGTTTGGTCTACATGTCCCTGAACAATATGCCCATCCAAACGGCCGTTCATCATCATGCTACGCTCTACATTCACCTTATCTCCTACCTTCAACAGACCGAGATTGGAACGTTCCAATGTTTCTTTCATGGCAGTCACCGTATACGTGTCATCCGTCAGACTTACTACTGTCAGGCAGACACCGTTGTGAGAAATACTCTGGTCGATTTTCAACTCATTCACAAACGAACACTTAAATGTAAAGTGTATATTCTCCTGGTCTTTCACCAGTGCTACCAAGGTAGCATATTCTTCTACAATTCCGGAAAACATAATTTACGATTTTACGATTTGAAATACTCTTTTTATATAGGGTTCAAAGATACAAATAAGCCGGCAGGAAAGAAAATAAGAGCAAAAAAAAATGGGGCTTTTATTACTGTATCTAATTATTAGCCATTTAGCAAAATGGTGATTCATTCTTGTGCTTTGTATGCCTCATAAGAACATTACAAATATAACTCTTAATTCTGAAATAAAACGCATTTCCCTATGATATTTTAATCTATATGTTCTATTTAACAACTTATATTTAAATAAAAAGCCAACTATCATCTCGATAACTGACTTTTAATTTTTAATCACTTATTTGCCTTGTATATCTTTATAATACTCGGCAAAGTTCTCTGCATAATTCTTAGCTTCGGGACTTCCTTTAGTTTATGTACATCTTTATCCATTATTCTGCTTATAGAAGCAATAATTCCATTTTGTCGCTATCTACCACTTTGACATTTTCTTCCAATACAAACACATACCTCAATAATCCAGAATGTATCTTTTACATTAGATTGGACAGATTCTTATCAGTACCTTTGCTATAGATAAATCAATTACCAATCTATTTATTTCTACAAAAATATGCAAGTAACACCCCAAAAGAGCACCGTGATTTCTTATTTACCACAAGAGATTAGAGAAACTAGATTGACAGAGGTCACATATTTACCTATTACAAGGGAAATGTTAGAACAACTATTTTCAAATTCATCCAAGAAGGATAAGCATAAATTAGTTAAGAAGAGAAGGAAATGAACTAAAAAAGACGACACTTGATAGATAGTTCAAATGCCACCTTCTTGCATAATAGATAATTAGTTGAATCAGTTTTTAAGGGTGCAATTAATTTGTACCCTTTTTATTCGTTCATATATTAATGCATCTATTAAATCTAAGTTTTTTTGATAAAAAGATATTATTTATATAATTAATAATTATTATATTTGTAATTGAATTGGTAAAACAGAAGCGTTGTGCTGCTTTGTTGCAAAATGTGGGAAATTATTAAAAAGGGCAAAGATAGCATTACAGTTTCACGCTTCGATGTATAGTATTGATGTTCTTGTAGAAACTGGAGAACGGTAAAATTTGATAATATGAAAAAACTACTATCAATTACAATGTTGCTCATATCTTCATTATTTATTTATGCGCAACAAGACGTTACTAAATTTTTAGGTATTCCAGTTGACGGAAGTAAATCTGAAATGATTCAGAAATTAAAAGCTAAAGGTTATACGAGTAGTCCGCTTGATAAAGATGTTTTAGTTGGTGAATTTAATGGTGCAGATGTCAATATACACGTTGTAACAAATAATAATAAGGTGTATCGAATAATGATTTGTGATGTTAATAATATTGATGAAAGGGCTATCCAGATAAGGTTTAATAGACTCTGCGAGCAGTTTGTTAATAATTCTAAGTATTCTTCTTTACCTTTGGAAGAATATATGATACCAGATGATGAAGATATTTCTTATGAAATAACCGTCCATAAGAAACGCTATGAAGCAGTGTTTTATCAAAAAACTGATGAAACTTTTATGGCAAAACAAATTGAGGCTGCCTTCCCGCAATATACAAAAGAACAACTTGCGAATCCAAGTGAAGAGCTGCGAGCAGAGATAGTTAATTTTGTGACACAATATATATCAAAAAAAGCTGTTTGGTTTATGATTAATGAACGTTTGGGCAAATATTGTATTACGATGTATTATGATAATGAATACAATAATGCAAATGGTGAAGATTTATAATTAGATTATGAAAAAGGTATTAATATTTATTGCAGGCGTTGTTACAGGTGCTATTTTAATGCTTGTTATTGCTGCACTTATTGGAAATTCGTCAAATGGAGAATCTTCAAATAATGGAATGACATTCTTTGAGAAAGAAGGGGATTGCATTAGTGAAAATAATTTTGAGGTCTTTCAGGTTCTTGATTCAGGTGACGCTTTAGCTAATGAAATTGACGAACTCTCAATATCAACAGGACTAATGGTTTTATTTTTGTGTGATGAAGGGAAATCGTATTATGACGACCAAGTTATCAAAGTTCCTGAAGGAAAATGTGCAAAGCAGATTGGGACATTCAAATACTCAACAAAGGCAGGTTTTGATAAGACTGTTCCTATTGTAAGCATACTCAATAAATAGGATAAAAAAATAAAGCGTGTATGAGGGGCATTAATTTGCACCCTTCTGTAAAAAAAAGCAGCAAATGAATGTTACTTCAAATGCTGCCTTTCTTCTTTTTGATTATATGTTATTGTTTACCTTCCCCATTTAGGATTTGTTCTTTGGTAGGATTATAGCCATTAGAATATGTTAAAAAAGTACCTTGATATGAAGTTAATGCTTGCTTTAAAGGAGTGAAATCTTTTAACTTGTAACACCCTTTTATTTTGAATTCACTACCTTCTACAGTTTCTAAATTTGTTAACGCACTAATATCAGATAATCCCCAAAAACTATCTTCAATTTCAATAGTGAAATCACCTTTTATTTGTCTCAAATTCTCCAATCCTGCAAAAGATGTAAACTTGGAAAAATCACCATAGTTAATACTCATTCGAAAACCACCAATGGATGATAAATTGTTGAAGCCTTGAAAGGATTGTATATTGCTAAAACTGGTATAAGTGCTAACACTACCAGCAGAACTCACACCTGTTCCCCATATTAATCTTCCACCAATTGTAGTCAAACTTTCGAATCCTGTGAAAGATTGCAAATTATTTCTTTCACTTCCACCAATATCAAATATCAAATCTCCTCCCACAAATGACAAATTTCTAAGAGGTTCAAAAGATTCTATACCAGAACAGTCGATTCTTAAATCCTTACCAACATAAGTAATCGCAGAAAGACCATTCAGAATTTCTTGTGCATTTATACTCCCAACTTTTGATGCCGCTACTCCAATATATAATTTTTCATCAATCCTTTTTAACTTGGGGGCATTGAGGATTGTATAGGATTTACATTCAAAACCTCCCAATTTTTCAAGATTTTCAAGAACAAGATTCATCCGATTTCTATTTCCCATATAGAAACCATTTCTCATATAGATATAACCATTTATCTGCTTTAGGGTAGGTAATTCAATTGTATTTAATTGAGCAATTTCGTACTCTGGAGCATATATTTCAAAGTTACCACCTATGCTTGCTAGATTAGTTAAATTGTTTAAAGAGGAAAGTTTCTTAAATGATATATACTTATCATTTCCTTCAGAAGAAATTTTAAAGTTCCCTCCAATAGTAGTTAATCTTTCCAACCCTTCAAATGATTCTAATTCGTTAAACGAAGTATAGTAATAAGGAGAATTTTGATATCGAAAATATCCTAATCCAATGAGTTGGAAATTGCCACCTATCTTCTTAAGATTTTCTAATCCTTTAAAGTCCTTTAGCTGTGAAAAATTACTATTTACAGTAGATTTTTCACCGTTATATGGTAATCTGTCTTTCATTATAAAATCTCCACCAATCTCTTCAAGATTATCTAGCCCATTAAAAGACTCTATTCTATTGAAATTATTCAGCGATTCAATCACAAAATCCCCTTGTATTTTTCTCAATTGATTCAGTCCATTAAAGTTCTCAATATCACAATTATTGAGTAGTAAGTCTCCATTAATTTGTGTAATTGAGTTTAAAACCTCTAAAGAGGTTATCATATCTTCTTTGTTATTATTAAAACAAAGAATATCAAGATTTCCATTTATTTGTTTATATCCTCTTTCCCCTATCTCTTGCAATTTCCGATTTCCCCGAATAGAAATATTTCCTTCATGAATGTATGATTCTTGTTCAACTGTAATAATTGATTCCGTTTCTTCATTTTCACTAATAATTTTTATTTCTCCAGTCCGCTTATCACCATTGTTTTCAGATATAAAGAAAGATAAGATATCTTCTCTAAAGCCTCTTGTTTGTGGTTGAGTTATCCATTCTTTTGCATCTCCAAGAATTTCCACTGTATAATTAGTATTGGTGGACAAGGAAACGGAGATTTCTCCACCTTTAGGATAAGTATGATATGTTTTGCTGCTAGGCGACAAGCTTGGTACACCTAATTGACTAATGAATACAGTGTCCGCTACATTACTCTGTGTATGTTTGATTGCAACTTTGGCAGAACGTTCATAAGTAGAGGTATTCTCATTTATTTTTAGATAGACTTTATGAGAAGTAAGACCTCTAGTTTGAGTAGTAGTTATATTCTCTATCCATTTACTTGCAGCACTGGGAATAGAAACATTAAAATCAATATTTGAGTTTACTTCAAATTCAATTGTATTTTCTTTTGAGTTTACTTCATATTCTTTCTTAGATATGATAATAGCATCCTTTTGCGCTTGTATAATTTTTAATGTATCTGCAAGTTTGACATTGCTCTTATCATAAAAAATGATTTCACTTTCACGACTATCATATTCTTCATTTGGACTGATTATATAATAAAGAGTGTGGCTGGACATTGATTTGGTTGAAGGTGCAATAGAAATCCAATCCACATTAGGCATTTTAACCTCAAAATTAAAATTGCTTTTTATGTCTACAGCAATAGTTTGCTCCTTATCACTTATAAAGTATTCATTTTTAGTCAACATGACAACTCCACCACTAGCTTGGTAGACGTGTACAGTCTCTGTTAGCTCACCATTTGTAATATAAATTACTCCTTCTCGTTTTTCATATTCTTCATTGGGAGATATATCAAAGGTTAACGTGCTACTTGATAAAGCTCTAGTATTACTACCTACTTGTTTTATCCACTTTTTGTCTGTTTCATTTATTGTAACAGTATAGTTGACATTGGTTTTTACCTCCAAATTAATCTTGCCACCTTTATTGTCTAACTCATATTTGTTCGCAGTCAGCAATATAGCATCCTTTTGCTTTTGAGTTACAACAATTGTTTTCTTTATATTTCCAACAGTGAGAGTTATGGTAACATTTCTATCATCATATCCTTTATTCTCAACTATATTCACAGTAAACCCACCTTCTCCTGCTTTGCCATTTGCAGGAGTAACAGTGCACCATGTCTCTCCTCCAATTGTATTAGCTACAGAAACGTTCCAGTCTCCATTACAAGTAAATTCTATATTTTCACTTCCAGATTGTGAAGTAAAAGTTAGCCCATTATCGAAATATCTTTGAGAATTTCCCAAAGGGGTAATAGTAATGACTTCATCATTTTTCTTATTGCTATCATCGTTACTACAAGCGATGATACTCATACATGAGATAATGCTCAATAAGGTTATTGGTAAAAAATGTAATGCTTTCATAATCTGTTACTCTTTATTTAAAATACATTTCTCCATTAAATTAAAGACTTCTTTTTCATTCTTGTCATCGTAAACAATTTCTCCATTTGTAAGTACACCTAATTTAAGCCTTTCAAGCTCTGCTATAAAATGAGCTAACGCTTCTGCATCACACCGTTCTGGGGAAATTATTAGTTTGAATTTCTTTTCCATGTAATCATAGTTATCTGTAATCTTCTCATTCCCTTTAAAGATAATAGTTTATTGATAAAGTGGGGAATTCACAGCAAAACACTGTCACTTTATATTAAATCATTGATTCCACTGCATTTAAGTGTTGATAAGTAATAATTGTTTTTCTTTTTGTGTCTATAGAATATTTATTATAGCCAGAGTTCCCTGCTGACTGTTATACAATACAAAAAAGCGTGGAAACTATTGAATATTACCGTTATGAGGCTCTGGACTGCCCAAGAATGAGTAATAAACAATAGCCCACGCCAGAAAAATATATAGTTCATCCCTTAAGATGAATATATAACACTGACGTGAGCGTTCTTGCCTACTATCCTCATTCTTTGAAATTGTCCAGATTTCATAACAGGATAATATATCAAACGCTCTTCGTTAACTATGTCCTTTCAGAACTATCTCCATAGAAGTCTGAAATTGCTACAAAGTTACTAAAAGCTGTTTAATTTGCAAGAACTATTGTTTATTAAAAGTTGAGAGCTGCCTCTTCTTAGTAAATCCAAGTAGGTAGAAAATTTGTAATTGCCTATATAAGAACAAAATTTTAAAATTTTCTACCCAACTGATAATTTATACCTATGGCTTTATAAACTGATTTTTTATCCGTTGAACGGTGGAAATACCAATACTTTGTAGCTTAGCTATATTTCTGATTGAATAGCCTTTTCTTAGTAAAGCTATGACTTCTTTATATTCTTCTTTCTTCTTATCATCCGTTTTGGTTGAACCTGTCTTTCTGCCAAGTTTACCACCTTTGGCAATATAATTTGCCCTACCACTATTCAAACGGTATTGGATATTGCTTCTTTCGATATTTGCCATTTCTGCAAGTACTGTCACCATGATAGACGCTATTGGATTAACTTCCCCATTTGGTTGCAAAGTATATAAGCCCAAGTTCTGTATGTAAACCGATACTTTCGATTCATGCAATATATCCAAAGAGCGAAGAACCTGTAATGTACTCCTTCCCAGTCTTGACAATTCAGATAAAAGTAGAATATTCACAGATTCACGTTTACAGTATTCCAAACATTCCCCTAAAATCTGTCTTTCCTCTATTTTCTTTGCACCTGAAATATGCTCTTGGAATATATTCACTATTTCTATATCCTGTGAAATAGCATATTTCTTTAAATCCTCTATTTGTCTGCTCGTGTCCTGTCTGTCATTACTTGAAGAAACACGAGCGTATATTACGGCTGTTTTCATTTTATTCTTTGATTAAATTGATAACATGAAAGAATGTGTTCAAACCACCTTTACAGATTTATTTGAACACATTCCTGTTTTGAACACTAACGGGGTTTATTCGCTTCTTCAATATCCCATAAGCCAACTAAAAGAATAAGCAAGATTAACGGAACACAACCTGTTATAAAAGACAATACCACCCAAAAGAGCCAAACAAGTATCCTATAATAAAACATGATTCTTTATTTTACGTAGTTAATAAAATAGGAGAATACCCATTTCTGAATATTCCCCTGTTTAATCAATCAATAAACCACTTATATTTAGTGTCTCCATGCAAAGCGGCATTTATTCCCGTTGCTATTTCGGTTGCATTTACCGCTCTATCCAAGAATGAATCTATATAACTGCTCTTATTTGCTCCTGTCAATAGATTATACAATTTCCACATACTAATATCATTCCCCAAGCTCCCAAAGTTCTTATCATTGATATATGCTTTAGCCACATTGTTAATCTGTGTATCAGTAAGCAACATTTTAGGTATATCTTTCTGATAGCCTTGCGGTAATGATTGATAAAGTCTCATTCTTCCAAGTAGTTGGCAGAACTGATGCTCTGTCATACTGGTATTGCCTAAAGACTGCATCAAGTGTATGTGTTTGGCTGCATCGTATTTGTGGAACATCTCCAATACCGCTTGGTATAAATCCCTTGTATTGGTAACTTCCAAGCAACTAAGATAACCGTCCGTAGATACACATAGATTTGTGCAAACCTTACAAGTAAAGCCAATAAACACTTTAAAGCGTTCCGCACCTTTCTTTGAATAAAGATTGGTATGGTTATAAGCTCTGACACCACCAATAGTAAGTGTTAGCCTGTTACCGTGTACTGTCTCATAGATTGTAGGAACTTCAATAACAAAAGCGCATCTTTCGTAGTAGATAGTCTTGTCACTTTCTAATAACTGATTGGCTGGCTTATGGATAGCACCCGAAATACGACCCTTAATAACATGGCTTACACGAATATC
>ERZ825896.4218-NODE-4218-length-11231-cov-22.591088_pt1 | contig 11231 bp, 5 predicted proteins | sample MGYA00519858_ERZ825896 | MGnify/ENA primary metagenome ERZ825896 (study PRJEB31778, sample SAMEA3449214) | human gut metagenome | biome: human gut; feature: human-associated habitat; material: faeces | place: United Kingdom | collected 2010/2012 ... | reverse complement strand
TTCCCACTTGTTGCGAATTGGCGAATATAAATCATTTGCCGGGAAAACCATTGGTAACAATGTTTATATGGATATAAAATGGAAAAAGGTAGTTTTCAAGAGAACCAGACTTGCTTATGAGAGAAATGATATTTTTGCAACGATTAAGCGATTGGCAAAGAAATACAAACTGGATTTTGCTGGAAAAGTGTATCTGGAGACGGTAAGGTGTTATTTTACAATATCTGAAGAAGAGCTAAAGAAATGCCGAAACAATTATAAAGGGAAAGACACCTATGCGTTTGTGCTGTCAGATAAGTATATCATGGCTTTATATACACACTGTCTGTTGACAAGAAAGGCGGCAACTTTTGAAGATATAGAATTGAATGGTCTTTCAAAAGTAGAGCTTTCTATGGTAAAATTAGAGAGTGTCCGGGAAGTGTTATTCCAGGCATTGTTACTTGATGATGTGAAATTTGATGATGGAAAGATGTATGCGGAGCTATGTACGATATATCTTTTATCCTAAATGATTTATTACAGTTTGGATAGAAGATGATCGTATGCAAATTGTAATATGAGGGTGAAATATATGTATGATTATGAGACAAGTGAGCAACTTTTTATTGATATCTGGGAAAAATATGGATTTCCAGATGAGGTAGATGATGCAGATGTTGTAAGGGTTGTTCAATTTTAAGCTATCCGCTGTTTTGGCCAGGGTAAACATGACCATCTGGAACGGCACCACCATGCTGAACATGCACAAGCCGTACATCAGTTTGGAAAGTTTGCCGTTGACACGGGTGATGAACCATGCGCACATGGAGCAGCACAGCAGAATCAGCACAACGGAACTGACAGTAATGACTAGGCTATACCAGAAGGAAGACAAAAAGTCCATTTCCTGGATGCCGTAAATATAGTTTTTGAGGCCGACAAAGGTTCCGGCCGTGGGCAGCTCAAACGCGCGGGAGGTGGTAATGGCGCGCTCGGTTTTGAGGGAGTTAAAGAAGATCATGACGATGGGGTAGATCCATGCAACGCACAGCACTCCAAGCACCACGCTGAGAATGGCATTGATGCGGCGGTCCGCTTTGCCAACGGTAGGCTTTTCTTCCACCGGTTTTTTGATGGTTTTTTCCATTACTGCTGCACCTCCTTGGACTGGGTCAGCTTTTGCTGGAGTACGGCCAGCACCACAACAAACAAGCAGAACACAACAGCCTTTGCCTGGCCGATGCCCTTCCACTGGGGTCCGGAGCGGGCATAGAAGGTATCATAAATGTTGTAAGCCAGCATCATGGTCTGCTTGGCCGGTTCGCCGCCGGTCAGGGACAGGTTCTGGTCAAACAGCTTGAAGGAGTTGGTCAAAGTCAGGAAGGTGCAGATGGTAATGCTGGGCATAACCATGGGGATCTTGATCTTGAACAGGATCTGCTTGGCGTTTGCGCCATCGATCTTGGCGGCTTCGATCAGATCCAGCGGCACGTTCTGCAGGCCGGCAATGTAGATGATCATCATGTAACCGATCTGCTGCCAGCACATCAGAATGACAAGGCCCAAGAAGCCGTACGTGGCGTTCAGGGAAAGCAGCGGTTTTTCGAGTGCGCTGAGTACGCCGTTGAGCAGAATCTGCCAGATATAGCCAAGGATAATGCCGCCGATCAGGTTGGGCATAAAGAAGGTGGTACGGAAGATGTTGGTACCGCGGATGCCGCGGGTAAGCAGCAGCGCAATGCCGAACGCCAGCACATTGATGAGCACCGTGGACACCACAGTAAACACCGCAGTGAACCAAAACGCATGGGTGAAGGTATCATCCAGCCAGATCTTGGCATAGTTGCCGAGACCAACAAAGGTAACATTTTGAACAGTTGTGAATTTGCAGAACGAAAGCGCCACGCCCCAGATAAACGGCCAGATAAAGCCGATGATAAAGGCCAGCAGGGTGGGCAGCACGAACACGGGCCAATAGCGCTGGATCGCTTTTTCCATAACAGTACCCCCTTGAGCACGTACTTGAGCACATAAAAGAGCGGGGCGGGCGAATCATCGCCCGCCCCGCTTTTAACATTCAGGTCTCGCTATTTTGGTTCATATCAGCCTGCATTCAGGGCAGCTTCGGTCTTCCAGCCATCCACAAAGGCGGTCACAACAGCGTTCCAATCGCCAGTGCCGGCTGCGTAAGCAGTCAGAGCAGAGCCAACGCCGTTCTTCCAGTTTTCGGAAGGCATGGTGGAGAAGCACCAGGCAACAGGAGTCTTGCCCTCAGCGGTCAGAGCATTATCAACCTTAACGAAGAGGTTGGGGGATTCCTGAGCATTCTTGAAGGGGATAACAAAGCCCATATCGTTTGCCATGGCCTTGGTGCCCTCATCAGAGCTGACGCACCAGTAGATGAAGTCGAGAGTTGCATCGATATCTGCCTGGTCGGCTTCCTTGTTTACACACCAGTAGTTCTCGGTGCCGGTGCACAGGCCCTGGTTGGCCTCATCGCCCACGCCAATGTAGACGGGGATCATGGTCAGGTCGTCATCGGTGAAGGGCTTGCCATCGCCGACGAGGTTGGTATATTCCCAAGAACCGTTCTGGTAGAAGACAGCCTCATTGTCCAGGAACTCGTTGCGGCTGTCATCGCCAGTCTTGCCAGCCAGCTCAGTGGGAGCACAGGTGGAGTTGTTGATGTACAGGTCAAACATGTTCTTGTAGTTATCCAGGTAGGTGCCCTTGATAGCATCCGTGGAGCCGATGCCGTCAGCCTGGTACTCAAAGTAGATGGGCAGGTTGGCCAGGTGGGTCTTGAAGCGCCAGTCAGAGGAAGAATCCATACCGGCGGAGGTGAATGCTGCAAAGCCAAGTTCGTCCTTGCGGGCGGTGATGTCCTCGGCAACCTTCTTCAGGTCTGCGAAGCTCTTGATATCATCGGTGGTGTAACCGGCCTTTTCCAGCAGGGTCTTGTTGGTGATCAGGCCGTAGCTCTCGATAACGTAGCCGATGGCCACGGTGGCGTCGCCATCTTTCAGGGCGTAAGAATCGCTGGTCAGGTCGCCCAGGATCTTGGAGCCGGTCAGGTCATAGCAGTAATCCTTCCAGTTGGCCAGGCCGACAGGGCCGTTGACCTGGAACAGGGTGGGCGCATCGCTCTTGGCCATTTCGCTCATCAGAGTGGTTTCGTACTGGCCGGAAGCAGCGGTCACAACGGTAACGGGAACGCCGGTCTCTTCGGTGTAGGTCTTTGCCAAGGCCTGCCAGGCTTCATCCTGCTCGGGCTTGAAGTTCAGGTAGTAGACCTTGCCGGCGGCAGTGGTATCTGCCGGGGCGGCTGCTTCGGAGCTGGCAGCTTCGGAAGAAGCTGCGGTGCTTTCTGCAGCAGAGGAAGCAGTGGAAGATGCGGTGGAGCCGCAGCCTGCCAGCAGGCCGGCAGCCATCATGGATGCCACGGCGAGAGAGATTGTTTGCTTGGATTTCATGGTATTGTCCTCCTTTTTAAGTGGAACCAGTTGCACCGTTGTGGGTCGGTGTGGTTCACGGGTTGGTAACGTTTCCAACCTTTCTGTGGCTTTATACTACACCCGTGTTTTGCAAAAATCAATCGTTTTTTGGATTTTGAGTGCAAGATTGTAGCCTTGCACGAATCGCAACCGTTTTCCTTGTCGAATATAACAAGAAAGTAGTATTCATTTTGATGAAACGTTTCAATTTCACGGCAAAATGCGACTTTATAAACCAAAAGCAGCCCCGCGGCGGCGGGAGCTGCTTTTGATTGTCATATTTTTGCGCAACTTGTTTCACACCTGCTGGTAAGCGAGCCAGTAGAAAGCGGCGTGGTTGGTGCTGGTGGCGGAGGCATACATGCCAACGGTGCAGCCGGTAAAGCCGCCGGTTATCTCGGTGCTCAAAAGCTCAGGGCAACACCGCATCATTCTAAGTTCCGATACGGCGAGCGAGGTGCGGCAGATGCTAAGCCAAAAGCGCAGATAATACTGGATGCTGCAAAGGTGAGCGCCGCCAGTGGCGGAAACAGCGAACCGAAGCAGGGGCAGCGGTCGCAGAGTGCGAGGGGCTTTTGCCCCCGAAGCACGATGCGGGTACCGCAACCCGACATTATCGAGCATTTTGGCAACGCAGATGCCGTGCCGCAGCCGCCGAAGCGGTGCTTAAGCCGTAAGGCGGGAATTGTGCGGTGTTGCCCTTGCATTCTTTGCGGGTAACACATGGATTTTTCGGTGCATTTTCGGCCCGGCCCTTACACTTTTTTCGTTTCCGCCTGCACCAGGGCGCGGTACAGGGTAAAATCCGGCACGGGGGCCGCCGGGGCACCAGGCAGTGGAGCCTGCCAGGCGGCATAATCCGGCCCGTCCCCGGCCGCGCGGGGAATCGCCATCAGACCGGTCAGAACGCGGGCGGTTAGTGCGCCGTCCAGCATGGTATCGCTGCAAAAGCCGGCCCAGAACCCAGTTTTGGGCTGCAGCAGAGCCGCCATGGCACCAAAATCATCCGCCGCACGGCCCAGGGTGCAAAAGCAGTTCTGCCAGTCCTTATCCAAAAACTGCTCCCGCGCGGTGCAAAAGCGCACCGCCCCGCGCAGGGCGTACAGGTACAGCCGCACGCTGAACACCACCTGCTCCTGCCAGAGCGGCGTGGTGGCCCGCCCGGCGTAAGAACAGCCGGGCAGCAGCGTTTCATAATTTTCCAGCGCGGAAGTGCAGAGCTGCTGATAGGCAGCCAGCTGTTCCGCATAGCTTTCTGCGGGCAGCAGAGCGGCAAGTTCCTGAATCGGGCCCTGCGTTTTGCCGCACAGCCAGGCCGAAGCAAACAGCCGGGTGCTGCGGGTCAGGAACGCTTCGCCCACCGGCTGCGGCGGGCTGCCCGCCTGCACGGCGCTTTCGGCACGGGCGCGCAGGCAGACCGAAAGATCCTCCAGTGCGCTGTCCGTCAGTGCCCAGCCATCCGGCGCACGGTAGGTACAGCGCAGGTAAGCCGTGCGCTGCGCGGCGCAGTCGGTATCCGGGGTACACCACAAAGCACCGGTCAGGTTCAACTCCATCAGGGAGGGGCGCAGGTCCCCGGTGCCAACCATCCAGAAGCTGCGCACCCCGCCGCGCCAGGCTCCCTGCAGCATTCCGTTAACGGCGGTATCGCCGCCGGGGTAGGCGGTCATGGGGTTGCCGGTCAGCTTATCGCGGCGGCAAAGGCTGAACCACAGCCCGTGCTGCGCGCCGGGACCAGGGCCGCCCGCACTGCTGGCACTGGGGGCCGGGGTTAAAACGGGGATAACGCTATCCGGGATTTTGAGTTTTCCCTCCTGGTAGAGCGCAACGGTTTCGCCCTGCAGCAGAATATAGGCAGCGGCACCGGGCACCGTGGCGTTCAGCAGCTGCCATTGCTCTTGCAGCGCCGCAGTGCTGGCTGTGCCATCGGGATCACCCCCCATCCCGTCAATGCCCAGCGCCCAGATGCGCGGGCTGGTTTTGAGAGTGCGGATAGAATCCTGCCAGATTTTATGGCGTTCTTCCGGGTTTTCCGCCGCAGCCTGCTGCGGGGCAGCCCCCAGCGGGGTCTGCGGGTTCTGCACAGGGCGCAGGCCCATGGCGGCGGCAAGGTCCGCCTGTTTGTCGGTGCGCACCATATTGCCGCGGTAGCGCAGCAGGGATTCAAAAATCATCTCCCAGCCGTTTTCGGTGGCATCCGCCCAGGCGGACAGCCATGGTGCATCCGAAAGATCCCACCCGCGCAGGCCGACAGCGGCGGCTGGCCCGGTAATGCGGCCCTCCGGCACAGTGGCAAAGGGTTTGGGCTCAAACTGCTGCTGGTTCCAGAACCAGAATGGTGCTACCCCCAGGTAATGACGGCTGATATCCAGCAGGCCGTACACCGCGCCCAAATCATCCGCCGCGCAGAGGGTGAGCTGGTTTTCCGTCACATCCAGCGTATAACTTTCCGGCGGCAGGGCGGGGGCAAGGCAGATCATCAGGCGGTTATCCGGCACAAAACCGGTGGTGGAAAGAGTCATTTCCATATCACGCCAAAAGCGCGCCACGGCATGCTGCACGGGCGCACTGGCCCACTGCGCTGTGACCCGTGTGGCACGGCTAAGCATAAAATCCATTGTTTTCCTGCCTTTCAATACACTCTACCATCATCCCCGCCGTATCGGCGCTTGGATGGATGCAGTATTCCCTTACTGGTCCAAAAATTCGCGGATCTCGGCTTCCACGGCACGCACCTCGCGCTCAAATGCGCGGGCGGATACCCGTAGCGCACCGTTGCCCAGAATAATGATCTGTTCCGCACCATCGGAGCTGACCACCCGCACGCGGTGGTTTTTGGCCAGCTCATGGGTGGCGCGCTCGATGAACATATCGGCGGTTTCGGCTTCGCGGGTATAAATCACATGCAGGTTGTGCCAGGTTTCTTGTTCCCGTCCGGCGCCCTTGACGCGGTAGGCGTCAAACACCAGGATGGGCACACACTTGCGGTAGCCCGCATAGTTGCACAGAATGTCCATCAACCGGCGGCGGGCGGCATCCAGGTTTTCCGCCGCAATCTTCTTTAATTCATCCCACGCAAAAATCACGTTGTAGCCGTCTACCAGCAGGTACTCCGGCCCGCTGGGCGGCGGTGCAGCGGGGGTACGGTTCTGGCTTGGCCCCACACTGCGGAAGGCTTTGCGCGCGGCAAGCTGGTCATGCTGACCTGCGGCTTCCCCCCGGCGCTTGATCGGCCCATAGGTGCGCTCAAAAATCGCCAGCAGCTCTTTGTCCTGCTCCAGTGTGCCGCAGTAAGCGGCAGCACGGCGGCGGGCATCGGATGCTTCATCGGAGGCATCCGCTTCTTCCTGTTTCGCCTGCTGGGCACCGGGCGCGTTGCGCCCCAGGCCGCTGGCCACATGGGCGTGGGCGGGAACTTCGTCCCATTTGACAAGGTAGCCCGCGCCGTGGCTGCAAAATACGGAATCCGCCGGGTTTTCAGTATCGGCATCCGGCTGGTAGCCAATGGCTTCCAGCACGGCTTCGGTGTTGTGGCAGGGCGCATAGCCGCGGGGCATACAGCTCAGGCGGCCCGTACCGCGGGTGTAGGCGGTCACTTCCCGCGCACAGCCCCGCATTTCGGCAACCGGGGCTTTGCCGGTAATGACGGCCAGGCCATCCTCGTTTTCCGGCGTGCTGAATTCCGCGCAGCGGCGCTGCAGATCGGCCATGGCGCGGCCAACACAGTCCTGCGGGACTTCCAGCCGGAAGTCATACCAGGGTTCCAGCAGGACCGCCTGCCCCCGGGCCGCCGCGGTGCGCAGCCCCTGCCGCACGGCGCGGTAGGTTGCCTGGCGAAAATCCCCGCCCTCGGTGTGCTTGATGTGGGCACGGCCTGCCGTCAGGGTGATTTTCACATCGGTCAGCGGCGCACCGGCCAGCACGCCGGGGTGGCTGCGCTCCGCCAGGTGGGTCAAAATCAACCGCTGCCAGTTCAGGTCCAGCGCATCGGTGCGGCAAATGCTGGCAAACTGCAGGCCGCTGCCCGGCTCGCCGGGTTCCAGCAGCAGATGAACCTCCGCATAATGGCGCAGCGGTTCATAATGGCCCACGCCCTCCACCGGGGCAGAGATGGTCTCTTTGTATAGAATGCCGCCCTCGCCGAAGGCCACTTCCAATCCAAAGCGGCTTTGCAGCACGCTCTGCAAAATTTCCAGTTGAATTTCACCCATCAGCTGCAGGTGGATCTCGCCCAGAGCGGCGTTCCACACCACATGCAGCTGTGGATCCTCGTCCTCCAGGGTGCGCAGGGCCAGAAGGGCACAGTGGGGGTCAGCTCCTTCCGGCAGCTCCACCCGGTAGTTCAGCACCGGTTCCAGCATCGGCTGGCGGGCATCCGGCTGTACGCCAAGGCCCTGTCCGGGATAGGTTTTTGTGGGGCCCAGCACCGCACAGACGGTGCCCGCCGGAGCTTCGCTGACCAGGCGGTATTTGCTGCCGGAGTAGACCCGCAGCTGGTCGGCCTTTTCTTCAAACTCCACACGGGCATCTGGGCGGGATACCAGGTTGGATTTGACTTTCAGCACGCCGTCCGTCACTTTCAGGTAGGTCATGCGCGCGCCGGATTCGTCTGCCCCGATCTTGAAGATGCGCGCGCCAAAGCTGCCGGCGTCCGGCGGCATGCGGGTATCCCGCTGCAGACCATTGAGCAGGTCGTCAATGCCATCCAGCCGCAGAGCCGCGCCAAAATAGCAGGGGAACACCTGCCGCCGCGTGATTGCCGTGATGAGATCCGCCTGCGGCACCGTTCCTGTTGCCAACACGGCTTCCATCAGCGGTTCACTGCACACGCCAAGGGCTTCGGCGCGTTCTTCCGCCGGAACGGTGGGGGTAAAGTCCACACAGCCATCCCCAAAGCGGCCCCGCAGCTCCCGCAGGCGCAGGGCTTTGTCCGCACCGGGCAGATCCATTTTGTTGACATAGATAAAGGTTGGCACATGGTAGCGCTCCAACAGCCGCCACAATGTCATCGTGTGGCTTTGGATGCCGTCCGTGCCGGAAATGACCAGCACCGCATAATCCAGCACCTGCAGCGTGCGCTCGGCCTCCGCCGAAAAGTCCACGTGGCCGGGGGTATCCAGCAGGGTGATCTGGGTCTCTTCCAGCGGGGTGCCCGTCACCGTTCCGGCCGGCAGGGTAAGCACGGCCTGTTTGGCAAAAATGGTAATGCCGCGGGCTTTTTCCAGCGCATCGGTGTCCAAAAATGCATCCCGATGGTCTACGCGCCCCAGCTTGCGGATGCTGCCCGCACGGTAGAGCAGTGCTTCCGAAAGAGTGGTTTTTCCGCTGTCCACGTGTGCCAGAACCCCAACGACCAGACGTTTCATAACTTTCCTAACCTCATTCACAGCGTTCCCGGCTGCTGCGCCAGGGGCACCGTTTATTTTTTGCACCGCCGCCCGCCGGGCAAGGGATATCTGCCGGATTTTGGCGATCCTTTTCTATTATAATAGTACCCGTTTTAACTAGGGGATTCAACCACTAATTTGCGCGGGCTTTTGTTTTTGGGGCAGGATGCAAAAAATATTTTATAAAGGGTATTGACATTGCGGAATGTGGATGCTATACTATTTAGGCACTCAAGAGAGAGCAACTAAATATCGCGGGGTAGAGCAGATGGTAGCTCGTCGGGCTCATAACCCGGAGGTCGCAGGTTCAAGTCCTGTCCCCGCAACCAATGAATAGGTTCCCACTTTTGAACCCGGTAACTCCGGTTTGAAAGTGGGAACTTTTCTTTTTATAAGCAGCCAGAATAGAACGCCGATTCATATTGGTTCGGCGTTTTCATGTTTAGTTTTCTATGCGGGCGTTGGCTGTTGTAGAAATTGATATATTCGTCCAGAACGGTTTGCAGTTCCTGCGGTGTGCCATACAGGTGGTGATAAAGCGCCTCCTTTTTCAGCGTGTGGAAAAACGACTCGCAGACGGAATTGTCGTAAGGTGTGCCGGGTGTGGAAAAGGATTGCTTTATATGAAGCTCTTTTAAATGTGCGCGGAAAATGTAGGATGTATACTGTGCGCCTTGGTCACTGTGGAACATCAGATCTTGCGGGGGATTCCGAGACTGGAAAGCGTCATCAAAAGCAGCAAGCGTAAGAGCTGTGTTGATGGAATCCGATATGCTGTACGAAAGTATACGCCGTGAGAACAGGTCCAGCACCACGCAGATATAGTAATATTGGTCGAGCACTTTGATATAGGTGATGTCGCTGACCCAAATTAGATTGGGCTGAGGCTGGTCAAATTGGCGTGCTAACAAATTTCTGAAATAAGCACGCGGCAGACTTTTTTGATGCTCGGCCTTGTAGCGCGGTTTTGCAACGGATAATCCCATCTCCTTCATAAGACGAACGATGCGCTTTTCACTGACTTTGTAGCCTAGTTCTGCAAGTTTGTGATGAACTGGCTTTCTGCCAAAACGGTTCTTACTGTCGTGGAAGATTTGACGAATCAGAGGCTTCAGCTTTTCATCATTTATCTCATAAGAAGTCCGTTGCCCCTCGCGCCGCTTACGGTTGTAGTAAGTTCCTCGCGGTAGGCTTAGTGCGTCGCATAAAACGTGGATGGAATAGCGCCCGCACAATGCATTAACAGCAGCTACTTTTTCGTCGATGGAGGCGTTTCTGCCGCACGGACACTGCCGGAGAACCTCTAATTCCAGCGCAAGTTTTTCAAGGTGGCGCTTGGATTTGTGGCAGGTTGTTCGGTTGGTGGTAATGGCTTCATGCATGGGGTGTGCCTTATCAAATTTCTGTTTCCATGTAAAGAATGTGCTTTCAGCCATGCCGTACTTGGCTTGTGTTTCCACGAATGAGTGACCGAGTTCGTAGAAAAGAACAGCTTCATCTTTGATAGATTGCGAGTAATGCTTTTTGCTCATTGGTGAACTCCTTTACTAAAATAGTGTGAGGATTCCAGTATAGCAAAGGAGGCGAGAAAAGTATAATTTATAGGCGATATTTCGACGTTCTATACTGTGAATATGTGCTAATTTTAAGGGAACGACTACATACAGAACAAAGGAGAAAAGCATGGATTTTATTAGCACAGGCACAGAGATACTTAAACAGGAAAACGTACTTACGCCGCGGCAAAAAGATATTATTGATACGGAAAAGGAAATGTTAAAATCTCCGTTCGATAGGAATACTGCGATTGGACAAGTAGAGAAAAATTGCATGAGCTATCCCGAACTGGCATTAGGAGTGACTGTGCCGATTGCGATAAGGGGACGTTCATTAGAACAAATGACGAATGATGATATACTAAAAATACTGCAATTGCAGTTTGGAATCCTGATGGCGGAAGAAGGGGTAAGAGGCATAAGAAATCAGTGATTTGCAAATCATAAATGGGACAAAATGCGAGTCATAAAATATAAGAAATCAAAGATATAACAAGTATAGAAAAAGGAATGTTGGAAACAACTTGAAGCCAACAGACCCTTTCGCTTTACTAAATAATGGATTTGAAGCGAATGCAACGACTATTTCTATTACACATACAATCAATGTGTTAGGCGGGATAGAGGAAATATGTATTTCTGATAATGGTAGTGGAATTTGTTTCGAAACGATTCGGGATACATTTGGAGCGTTTCTGGCTTCGCAGAAGAATGCACTTTCTCTCAAAATTAAATCAAAAGTGAATCAAGGCAAGGGGTGAACTGCACCCCATTTGTTAGACAGTATGATATACTATCTAACAGATGGGGTG
>ERZ825896.4214-NODE-4214-length-11245-cov-3.261752_pt1 | contig 11245 bp, 11 predicted proteins | sample MGYA00519858_ERZ825896 | MGnify/ENA primary metagenome ERZ825896 (study PRJEB31778, sample SAMEA3449214) | human gut metagenome | biome: human gut; feature: human-associated habitat; material: faeces | place: United Kingdom | collected 2010/2012 ... | reverse complement strand
GCGGCGCGTGCACCGTCGCGTGCATGTCCGGCGCGATGGACCTCAAGGGCTTCTCCAACAAACAGATTCTCGCGGAGGTGGATGCGATATGCAGGTAAACTGGAAGCCGACGATTGTAGCGTTCTGCTGCAACTGGTGCTCATATGCGGGTGCGGACCTGTCCGGCACCAACCGGCTGCAATATCCCGCGAATGTCAAGATCATCCGCATTCCGTGCTCGTGCCGCTTAAACCCCATGTTCATCCTCCGCGCGTTTCAGCGGGGCGCGGACGGCGTGATTCTCTGCGGCTGCCACCCCGGCGACTGCCACTACACGACTGGCAATTATTACGCCCGGCGGCGCATGACGCTGCTGTTTTCCATGCTGGACTTTCTCGGCGTGGAAAAAGAGCGCACGCGCGTGGAGTGGGTTTCCGCAGCCGAGGGCGCGAAGTTTGCCGCGACGATGAACGAGTTTGTCAAAACCATCACGGAGCTGGGCGAGAACCGCAGATTGGAGGACCTCAGATGCAAGGAGTAAAGGAAAAAGCCTTGGAGCTGCTCTCGTCCGGGAAAGCGCAGCGGGTGCTCGGCTGGAAAAAGGGCGAGTTTTTCTACGATCTGACGCCCGGCACGTTTGAAAGCGTGCAGGAGGTCGAACGGGAATTTCAGTACGGCGTGTTTGCCGGCGCGAACCTGTCCAAATACTGCATTGCAGAGAGCAAAAAAGACGGCGTGACAGCGGTGTTTTTAAAGCCGTGCGACACATACTCGTTTGTCCAGCTTCTCAAAGAGTATAAAATCAAACGGGAGAAGGTCTATATCGTCGGCGTGCAGTGCGGCGGTATGTGCGGCATGGAACGCATCCGCGCGCGCGGCATTTCCGGCGCGACTGCCGTAGAAGAGGCAGGGGAGGACCTGCGCATTTCCACCATCTACGGCGAGGAAACGATGAAAAAGGCGGACGCATTGCTTTTAAAATGCGCGACCTGTAAGAGCAAAAAGCTCGTGATCTTTGACGAGCTGCTCGGCGAGCAGGGAGAAGATTGTGCCGACTGCGGTCGATTTGAGGAGGTCGAGCGGCTGGAAGCGTTAAGCCCCGAAGAACGCTTTTCCTTCTGGCGCGGGGAGCTTTCCCGCTGCATCCGCTGCAACGCCTGCCGGAACGTCTGTCCGGCATGTACGTGCGAAACCTGCGTGTTTGACAATCATGACCTGGGGACCGACAACAAGGCTCCGGCAAGCGACTTCGAAGAAAACTTCTTCCATATCATCCGCGCGTTCCATGTGACCTCCCGCTGCACCGATTGCGGTGAATGCTCCCGGGTCTGTCCGCAGCACATTCCGCTGCATCTTCTCAACCGGAAGCTGATCCGCGATACAAACGAGCTTTACGGCGCCTATCAGGCGGGCGCGGATCTGGAAACAAAGCCGCCGCTGATGGATTACCGCACGGACGACTGTGAGCCGTCTGTGGTCTACGAGAGGGGAGGCGCGAAGGGATGAAAAAACTGCCGAAACAGAACCTCAACGATCTTTTCGCTGCCATCTCCGCGCAGCAGGCGCTTTATCTTCCGGCAGACGATGCTGCCGGTCAGGCACAGTTTACGCTGTGGCGCGACGGTATGACGCTCTCTAGGCGGCACAATACCGCGCGCTCGGCAAAGGACCTCTTTTTTCCGCAGGTGGAGAATCTTGCCGGTTTCCGGCGCGAGGGGAAAGTAATTGAAATCTTTGAAACAAGAGACGAAACAAAGCCCTTTGCCGTCTTCGGCGTGCGTGCGTGCGACGCAAGAAGCTTCGAGCTTCTGGACCGGGTGTTTCTGAACGCGCCGGTCGACACGTTCTATGCCGCCCGGCGCGAGGCGGGAACGATCATCACCCTTGCCTGCGAAAGACCGGACGAGACCTGCTTCTGCAGCTGCTTCGGCATCGATCCGGCGCAGCCGGCGGGAGATGTTTCCTGCTGGATGGACGAAGCGAATCTTTACTGGCAGGCGAACACCGAAAAGGGAAGGGTGCTGACCGATTGCCTTTCCATGCTGGAGGACTGCGCGGACGACGCCGTGCGGGCGCAGCAGGAAAAAATCCATGGAATTCTGGAACGGCTGCCGCTTGCGAAGCTCAATCTGTCCGGCGTCGGCGCGGGGAAGACGAAGCAGCTGTTTGACCGCCCGGAATGGGAAAGCCTTTCGGAAAGCTGCCTCGGCTGCGGCACGTGTACGTTCGTATGTCCGACGTGCCAATGCTACGACGTGCAGGAGTTCGACACCGGCAAAACCGTCCGGCGCTTTCGCTGCTGGGACAGCTGCATGTACTCCGATTTTACGAAAATGTCGGCAGGGCAGCCCAGACCCACGCAGGTAGAACGCTTCCGGCAGCGGTTTTTGCATAAGCTGGTTTATTTCCCGGACAATAACGACGGTGTTTTCGGCTGCGTCGGCTGCGGCAGGTGTTTGCAGAAGTGTCCGATTCATATGAACATTGTCAAGGTCATCAATACGTTGGGAGGCGGCGCGCATGAGAACTGATCCTTTGATTCCGAACCTTGCCGTCGTGACGGACATCCGTGTGGATACGCCGGACGTCAAGACCTTTCGCGTGGTGGGGGTAAACGGCAAAAAGCCCTTCGGGCATATCCCGGGGCAGTGCGCGATGCTCTCCGTTCCCGGTGTGGGCGAGGCGCTGTTTTCCATCACCTCCAGCCCCACGGAAAAAGACTTCGTGGAGTTCTCGATCAAAAAATGCGGCTGCGTGACCTCGTGGCTGCACGACATGGAGCCGGGACAGCAGATTACCATCCGCGGACCCTACGGAAACGGCTTCCCGGTCGATACCGCATTTGCGGGCAGAGATTTGCTCTTCATTGCGGGCGGCATCGGACTGGCTCCCCTGCATTCGGTGATCAACTACTGCCGGCATTACCGAAGCCGCTACGGAAAAATCGACATCGTCTACGGCTCACGCTCGAAAGAAGACCTTGTCGACTACCCGGAAATCGAGTCCGTCTGGTATAAGGAGGACGGGATCAGCGTCCACCTGACCATCGACCGAGAGCAGCCGGATTGGGACGGGCATGTCGGCTTTGTGCCGGACTATGTCAGAGAGCATGGGCTTGACCTGACGCAGCATCCCGAACTTGAGATGCGCGAGTACATCTACGACATGGCGACTGTCATGCGCGCCGCCGACCTCGTTATCTGCCGCGCGGGCGCGTCTACGCTCAGCGAGCTGACGGCGCTCGGCGTGCCGGCCATCCTCGTGCCGTCGCCGAATGTGACGAACCACCATCAGGAGAAAAACGCCGCCGTGCTCGGCGAGCACGGCGCGGCGCTTGTCCTGCCCGAGGAGGGGCTGGACGGCAAGCGGTTGTTTACGGAGGCCGCCGCGCTGCTGCGCGACGAAACGCGGCTCGCGGCGATGCACGAGGCTTCGCTCCGACTCGGCGTGCGCGACGCGACCGAGCGCATCTATGAAACCGTCATGGCGCTTGTCAAATAAAAGCCTGCGGCGCAAGCCGCAGGCTCAGAGCATATTCAGTTGAGCTTGAAGTCCATCCACACGGGATTGTGGTCGGAGTAGAGGAAGCCGGCGTCCAGCACGGCGCTGTCCACGACCTCCACATTGTCGCTCACGAGGAAGCCGTCCACCGTCAGGCGGAAGGTCGTCTCAATGCTGTACGGCTCGGACGCCGTGCGGCAGGAGGCGGCGGGCGCGGTCTCGTCAAAGGGCGCGACGAGCGTCAGCCCCGCGGGGATCGTTCCCTCCGGGATGGGCTGCGCCCAGGTGTCGTTTTCCCCGGCGGCCACACCGAAGATCTCCGGCGAATTGCCGAGCAGGTCCTTGTTGAAGTCGCCGCCCGCGACGCAGTAATTGCCCGCCTCGTATTCCGCAAGCATATCCGCGCACAGCAGCTCAAGCTGCTCGGTGGCGATGGCGCCGTCCGAGGTGTAGGCAGAGAGGTGGAGATTATAGAGGACAAGCTCCTTGCCGCTCGCCGTCGGGATGCGGCTGACCGAATAGCAGCGGTCGAGGTCAAGGAGCTTCATAAAGCCGCTCTCCACCGGCAGCTCCCGCCGCGCGGCGGAAGCGATGGGGTGGCGCGAAAGCGTCACGATGCCGGACTGATTCGCTCCGTGGGGTTGAATGAGCGGGTAGAAAAGATAGGGGCTGTCGTAGTTCTGCGCGAACACCTCGTCAAATTCGCATCCCGTCATGGCGTCGCTCAGATAGGCGGTCTCGTCGATGTGCCAGCTGCGCGTGCCGTCGGTATCGACCTCCTGAAAGAGGGCAAAATCGGGCGAAAGGGCTTCGACAAACGCGACAATGCCGCGCATATTTTCGTCGACCGCCTGCCGGCTGCGGGCGCGGCTCTCCCTGCCGCCGTCCATAAAGAAGCTGTAGTCGGCGCTGTAAGCGCCGAAGCCCGCGTTCGCGGACGAAACGCGGTAGACGGCGCCGGTCTCGACCGCGTCCTCCATGGGGACTGCGTCCCTGCTGCTGCAATGCATTACGCTGAGACTTTGATCGCCGATGCGGTGGTAGCTCGCGAACACATAGACGACGTACAGCACGACGAGAATGAGCAGCGCGAGCAGTACGAGCCCAAGCGTTTTGCAGATCGTTTTTCCCTTCATGATATGACCTCGCTTTTGGATTTTTTCGGAATTTTACCATAAAACACCGCGAAAGTACACCCCCTTTTCCTCCCGCGCCGGAACCACGGCGCACCGTGGGCGCATACTATGGCTTAGTTTGTTGACCCATCGGGAAAGGGAGGAACGGCACATGAGCTATCTGAGCATCGAGGGCGGCGCGCCGCTTCACGGAGAACTGACGATACAGGGCAGCAAGAACAGCGTCCTGCCCGTGCTGGCGGCGACGATCCTCGCGCGGGACGTCTGCCGCATCGAGAACTGTCCGCGTCTGCGCGACGTGGACGCGTCCGTCGCCATCCTGCGCCACCTCGGCTGCCGCGTGCGGCGCGACGGCACGGCGCTGGAGGTGGACACTGCGCCGATGGCGCGCTGCGACATTCCCGACGAGCTGATGCGCGAAATGCGCTCGTCCATCATTTTTCTGGGCGCGATCCTCGCGCGGCAGGGAGAAGCGGTCTTGTCCTACCCCGGCGGCTGCGAGCTCGGTCCGCGGCCCATCGACCTGCATCTGGCCGCCCTGCGCGAGCTGGGCGCGGAGATCACCGAGCGCTACGGCGAGCTGCGCTGCAAGGCGAAATGCCTTCGCGGCACGGACATCACCCTCGCCATTCCGAGCGTCGGCGCGACGGAGAACGCCATTCTCGCCGCCTGCGGCGCGGAGGGCACAAGCGTCATCTACAACGCGGCCCGCGAGCCGGAGATCGTCGATCTTCAGGCGCTGCTGCGGAGCATGGGCGCGCGGGTGAACGGCGCGGGCGGCTCCATCATCACGGTCGAGGGCGGCGCGGTGCTGCACGGCTGCACGCACCGCGTCATCGGGGACCGCATCGTCTGCGCGACCTACCTCTGCGCCGCGGCGGCGGCGGGCGGTGAGGTCCGGCTCACCGGCGTGGACTACCGCGCGGTGTCCACCGTGGCGCTCTCGCTCGCCGAGAGCGGCTGCGAGGTGAGGAGCGAGGCGGACGCCGTTTCCCTGCGCTCGACCGGAGCGCTGCGCTCCGTGCGCCCCGTGCGTACTGCGCCTTACCCGGGTTTTCCGACCGACGCCCAGCCCGTGCTGATGGCGGCGCTGCTCAGGAGCGAGGGCTGCACGGTCTTTGTTGAAAACATTTTTGAAAACCGCTACCGACACGTTGACGAGCTCTCACGCATGGGCGCGGAGATCCGCGTCGCGGGACGCGTGGCGGTGGTGAACGGCGTGAGGACGCTGCACGGCGCGGCGGTCAAGTGCACCGACCTGCGCGGCGGCGCGGCGCTGGTGATCGCGGGGCTTTCCGCCGAGGGCACGACCCGCGTGACGGAGCTCACGCACATCGATCGCGGATACGACGCTATCGAGCGCGACCTGGCCGCGCTCGGCGCACAGATCCGCAGGGAGACTACATAGAAACGAAAAGGATACAAAAGCTATGGCACGAAATCGCAGCACGAATCGCAGACGCCGGCGGGGAAGATTTTCTTTCCTGACGAAGCTCCTGTGCATCCTGCTCATCGCCGGCGCGGTCGTCGCGGCGCTGACCGTTTTTTTCAAGGTGCAGAGCATCACGGTGAGCGGCAATGCGCGCTACACGAGCGAGGAGATCATCGCGGCCTCGGGCATCGAGATCGAGGATAACCTCTTCCTGCTCAACAAGTACAGCGCCGCACAGGCTATTTTTGAAAAGCTGCCCTATGTGGAGGAGGCGACGATCAACCGCGCTCTGCCGGACACCATCGTTATCACGGTGCGGGAGTGCGCGGCGGCGGCGGGGATCGTCACGCCGGAGGGTTATTGGCTCATCAGCGAAAACGGTAAGCTCCTTGAGCGGGCCGACACGCTGCCGTCCGGCTGCCCGGGCATCACGGGCGTCGAGCCGGAGTCGCCCGCGCTGAGCGCGCAGCTCTCGCTTGGTGAGGAGAAAACGCTGACGACGGAGACACTGCTTACCCTCGTGCGGACGGCGGGCGGTTACGGTATGCTCGCGGGCATCGGGAGCGTCGACCTGTCTGATGCCGAGGCGATCACCTTTACCTATCTGGGCCGCTTCACCGTGCGCCTCCCGTGGGACTCCGACCTCGACTATATTTTCCGCAGCGTGCAGGATCTGGTAAACGGTCTAGAGTCGAACGAGACGGGCGAGATCAACTATATGCTGCTCAAGTCCAAGGGCGAGATGCACTTTATCCCGTCCGCGCCGGGCGCGTAAAAAAGTTTTCGGGAAATCGCACGCGGCTATTGACCGCGAGAAAAAAGCGTTATACAATAGACTTGTTTTAGAATACACTTGATGTTGTGGCGGCACCGACATGATCCGCCCGCATTCTACAAGAGATAGTAGGAGGAACCGATATGGCATTCGGATTGGATACCGGCGTTGAAAACGTCGTCAGGATCAAGGTCATCGGCGTCGGCGGCGGCGGCAATAACGTGGTCAACCGCATGGTGCGCTCCGGGACCCGCGGCGTGGATTTCGTCGCGGTCAATACCGATAAGCAGGCGCTCAACGTTTCCAGCGCTACCTATAAGATCCAGATCGGCGAGAAGCTGACCCACGGCCAGGGCGCGGGCAGCGATCCCGAGGTGGGCCGCAAGAGCGCGGAGGAGAGCCGCGCCCAGATCTCCAAGGCGCTGGAGGATACCGACATGGTGTTCATCACCGCCGGCATGGGCGGCGGCACCGGCACGGGCGGCGCGCCCATCGTGGCCGAGATCGCCCGCGAGCAGGGCATCCTGACCGTCGGCGTCGTCACCAAGCCGTTCGGCTTTGAGGGCCGCCGCCGGATGCAGCAGGCCGAAAAGGGCATCGAGGAGCTGCAAGGCAAGGTCGATTCCCTCGTCATTATCCCCAACGAGCGCCTCAAGCATGCGACCGATCAGAAGATCACCTTCGCTAACGCCTTTGAGATCGCGGACGATGTGCTGCGTCAGGCGGTGCAGTCCATTTCCGACCTCATCCGCGACACCGGCTTCATCAACCTCGACTTTGCCGACGTCACCGCCATCATGAAGAACGCCGGTATGGCGCACATGGGCGTGGGCCGCGCGGCGGGCAAGGGCAAGGCCGAGGAGGCCGCCCGCATGGCCATCTCCAGCCCGCTGCTCGAGACCTCCATCCACGGTGCGCGCGGCGTGCTCATCAACGTTACCGGCTCCATGGATATCGGCCTTGAGGAGGTCGAGCAGGCCGCGTCGCTGGTGCAGGACGCGGTGCATCCCGACGCGCTGACCATCTTCGGCGCGACCTTCGACGAGTCGATGGACGACGAGATCCGCGTCACGGTCATTGCCACCGGCTTTGCCGACGGTAAGAGCGCCGCGGCTGCCGCGCCCGCCGAGGAAAAGAAGGCGGCGGAGGCGAAGCCCGGCATCGAGCCCATCAATTATGAAGAGGACAAGGCGGCTGCCGAGGCGGAGAAGAAGACTGAGGAGGAAGACGATCCCTTTGCCGACATTTTCAAGATTTTCAATCGTGAGCGTTGATTTTTCCGAATTTTTCCGAAAACCGCAGGTTTTGACCTGCGGTTTTCTTTTTTTGTCTCTCTGCCGCGAAAGCAAGTCATTTCCATGCCAATGCCGACAGATTTTGTGCGGGCTATTTTTTGCGCTTTTGCAAAAAGTAACGGGGCCGCAAGCAAAAACGCGGCAAAAAAATTTCAAAAGGAAACGATTTCCTTTTGAACAGGAGAGGTGATGGGATGGATGAAAGGCGACGGAAACGGAGCAGGCGGCATGGCGCTGCTGCCTGCGCGGCATTGGTCTTTGCACTCTCCGCCCTGCTCGTGCCGGCGGGAGCTGTGAGTGCGCCGGACCTGGGCGGAGAGACGCAGCTGCTCGTGCCGGTCGGCAAGGCGATCGGTGTGAAGCTCTTTGCCGAGGGCGTGCTGGTCGTGGGGCTTTCGGAGAATGAGGGCGCCGTCTCTCCCGCGAAGAAGGGCGGCATGAAGGCCGGCGATCTGATCTTGACGATGAACGACGTCACCATCGGCTCGACGGAGCATTTGCAGTCGCTTCTTGCGGAGAACGGAGAGCGGGAGGCAGCCTTCGGCGTGCGCCGCGGCGGTCGGCTCGTGAAGCTCGCCGTCTGTCCGAAAAAAGGGCAGGACGGCGTGTGCCGCCTCGGCGCGTGGATCCGCGACAGCATGGCGGGCATCGGCACGGTGACCTTCTATGACCCGCAGACGGGGGTATTCGCGGCGCTCGGCCACGGCATCACAGACGTGGACACCGGTAAGCTCATGCCGCTTTCGCGCGGCAGCGTGATGGCGGCGAGCGTCAAGGCGGTCAAGCGCGGCGCGAGCGGCTCGCCGGGCGAGCTGCGCGGCGACTTTGATCTGACGCGCGACCTCGGCTTGCTTTACGCGAACACGGAGTGCGGCATATTCGGCGTTTTGCCGGAGGAGAACCGGCCGGAGGCCGTCGGGGAGGCGATCCCCGTCGCGCGGCGCACGGAGGTCCGCACCGGCAAGGCGGTCATTCTGGCAAACTGCAGGGGCAACGAGGTGTGTGCCTATGAGATCGAGATCGAAAAGCTCTACGGCGGCTCCGCACCCACGCGCAATCTGCTCCTGCGGGTGACCGACCCGGCGCTCATCGCGCTCACGGGCGGCATCGTGCAGGGCATGAGCGGCAGCCCGATCGTGCAGGATGGGAAGCTCGTCGGCGCGGTGACGCACGTCCTGCTGGACGACGCGCAGAGAGGTTATGGCATTCTCGCGGAAAATATGCTTTCCGCCTCCGGCATGACGGCGCAAAGCGCGGCGAGCGCCTGACGGAGGACTTAACGGCAGGAGATGTTATCCTGCTGTTAAGTTTGTGCTAAGAGTCCAAAAAGCTCGAACGATGTCGTATAAAATTTGTGCTAAACGACAAAAATCTACTTGAAAACATTGTCCAAATGTGATAGTTTATAGCCAAGGCAAAACGAAACATCCGATTCGCGTCGGAATGCGGTTGTCGAAGCCCAAGTATTGAGGAGGAAGGAAAAGGAGAACAGGCAAATGGAGAACAGGATCAAGGTCGTATTGGCGGATGCCAACGAAAATTTCCGCACGATGCTGCAGCAGACGATAGAAAATACGGGTGAATTTGACGTGGTGGGGAGCGCCGGGGACGGCGCGGAGGCATGGAAGATGATCGAACGGGAACGTCCGCAGCTTGTAATTACAGACGTGATCCTGCCGGAGCTGGACGGCTTCGCGCTGCTCGACCGGATGGCAAAGCTGCCGGCACGGCCGAAGACGATCCTGGTTTCCGCCTTCTACCGCGAGCAGATGGTGATGCAGGCAATGGAGCAGGGCGCGGCCTACTTCATGGCAAAGCCCTGCGAGGCCGGCTCGCTGCTCGAGCGGATGCGTCAGGCCGTCCGGAACGGGGAGACGGAGGAGGAAAGCCCCGTCGCGCTGGAACGCCTTGTGACCTCCATCATCCACGAGGTCGGCGTGCCGGCGCACATCAAGGGCTATCAGTACGTTCGCGAAGCGATCATCCTCGCCGTGCAGGATATGGACGTCATCAACGCCGTGACCAAGGTGCTCTACCCCGAGGTCGCGCGCCGCTACAACACCACGCCCTCGCGCGTGGAGCGCGCCGTGCGCCACGCCATCGAGACCGCGTGGGACCGCGGCGATTTGGAAACGCTCCAGCGCTACTTCGGCTACACGGTGTCGAACACCAAGGGCAAGCCCACCAATTCGGAGTTCATCGCCATGATCGCCGACCGCATCCGCTTGCAAAGCAAGGGCAAGATCGCGTAAAAAATGAAAAAAACAGAGCCGCGGCTGCGGCTCTGTTTTCCGTATTGGGCTCAGAGGACCTTATCGAGGAAGCTCACGAGGCGCGGGCTCTCGGGGTGAGCAAACAGCTCGTGCGAGGGCTTATCCTCCTCGATGTGACCGCCGTCGAGGAAGATGGTGCGGTTGCTGACCTCGCGTGCGAAGCGCATCTCGTGCGTCACAACGATCATCGTCATGCCGCTCTCGGCGAGGTCCTTCATCACGTCGAGCACCTCGCCGATCATCTCGGGGTCGAGGGCGCTGGTCGGCTCGTCGAAGAGCATGACCTCGGGGTCCATCATCAGCGAGCGCACGATGGCGATACGCTGCTTCTGCCCGCCGGAGAGCTGGCTGGGATATGCGTCGGCGCGGTCGGCCAGCCCTACGCGGCCAAGAAGCTCCAGGGCCTTTTCCTCCGCCTCCGCCCGATCCATGCCCTTAATGCGGACGGGTCCGGCGGTCAGGTTTTTCATCACATTCATGTTGTTGAACAGATTGAACTGCTGGAACACCATGCCCATCTTCTGCCGGTGGACATTGATATCCGTCTTTTTATCGCAGATATCCACGCCGTCGAAAATGATCTGGCCGTCGGAGGGCGTTTCCAGCAGGTTCAGGCACCGCAGAAAAGTGCTCTTGCCGCCGCCGGAGGGGCCGATGATGCTGACCACTTCCTTTGCGTCGAAAGAGGTGCTGATATCATTAAGAACCGTCAGCTTGCCGAAGCGCTTGGACAGGTGGCGGACTTCGATCATTTTATTTTCTGCCATGAGCCATCTTCCTTTCCATCAGGGCGATCAGCCGCCCGCCAATGAAGGTGAGGATAAAGTACATGATCGCGGCGATCGCCAGACATT
>ERZ825896.4213-NODE-4213-length-11245-cov-8.476050_pt1 | contig 11245 bp, 9 predicted proteins | sample MGYA00519858_ERZ825896 | MGnify/ENA primary metagenome ERZ825896 (study PRJEB31778, sample SAMEA3449214) | human gut metagenome | biome: human gut; feature: human-associated habitat; material: faeces | place: United Kingdom | collected 2010/2012 ... | reverse complement strand
TTTCGTGCCGCTTCGTCAATCTCGGCGCAATACTGTCTTACGTACACCCAGCTATGGCCGTCCTGTTTTTTGCTGTGGAAAGACAACCGCCGGCATGGCCGGTGGTTGTGTTTTATTCGGTTTTTCCCTTGTTCTGCCGCCGCAGGCGGTTGAGATGCCGCTCAAAATAGCCCTGGGAGATGAACCGGGCGAGCACATACTGGTCAAACAGCGGCACGGAGCAGGAGTAGAAGCCGAGCTGTTCGCGGTAGCGCGCCATCAGCGCCTCCGGCAGCACCATGTAGCCCATACGCATGGACGGCGCAAGCGAATGCGAGAACGTGTTGATGTAGATCACGCAGCCGCGCCGGTCCATGGAATAGAGCGTCTGCAGGGGCTTTTTGTTCTCGGAAAATTCCGAGTCGAAATCGTCCTCGATCAAAATCGCGTCCCGCCCGGCGGCCCAGGCGAGATATTCGCTGCGCTTGGCAGCGGAGGTCGTGATGCCGGTCGGGAAGCTGTGGAACGGCGTGACATGCAGGACGGTCGCGTCTGTGCGCTGCAGCGCGTCCGCGCGGATGCCGTCGTCCGACATCGGCAGCAGCTCGCAGACTGCGCCGTTGGCCGCGTAGACCTGCCGGACCTTCTCATAGCCCGGATCCTCCAGCCCGTAGACCCGGTCCCGCCCCAGCAGCTGCACGACGAGCCCGTAGAGATACTCCGCGCCGGAGCCGATCACGATGCATTCCGGCTGGGCGAGCATCCCGCGGTAGCGCAGCAGATATTCCGCGATCGCGTTTCGCAGCTCCGCGCAGCCGTAGTGCGGCGGCTTTTCCAGCAGCCGCGTGCCGCAGTCGGCGATGACCTCGCGCATGAGCTTCGTCAGCGCGGAATAGCGGAAGCCGTAGCCGGAAGCCTCCTGCGCGGGCGCGTCGTCCGCGGGCAGCATCCGCAGCCGCGGCTGCGCCGCAGAGCCGGACGGCAGGCGGGAGATGGCGCTGACATAATAGCCGCTGCGCGGCTTTGCCGCCAGATACCCCTCGTCCACCAGCTGCTCATACGCGCCGGAGACTGTGGCGATGCTCACATGCAGATGCTCGGCCAGCGCCCGCTTGGACGGCAGCTTCTGCCCGGGCAGAAGCTCGGCCCGGAGGATATCCTCCCGGATGCAGGTGTAAAGCCGGTAATATTTCGGCTGTCCGCCGCCGGACAGATCGTAGGTCAGCATCGCCTCACCACTTGTTTTCGACCTTCTCGGCGAAGCCGAAGAAGTCGCGCACGGGCAGGACCGTCCCGTCGTCGAGCGTGATGCGGCCCGTAAAGCGGCCGAAGACCTGATGCTGGTCGGAGAGCACCACGCCCGCGCTCATGAACGCGCTGCGGTCGAGCACGGGGGTGAAGTTCATGTAGAACCGGTTGTCGTCGCTGGTGAAGACCCAGGGCTTCATGAAGTCCTCAAAGCCGTCCTCATCCATGGGGATCTCGAATCTGACCTCGCTGAGCTTGTGGATCCTGCCGTCATAGAACAGCACGTTTTCCGTCGCGGCCTCAGTGTTGCCGAAGCCGTAGCCGATGTTCCAGCCGAACGGCACGCCGTCGAGCTCGCCCGAGGCGCTGCCCCAGTACCAGGTGTTGTGATAGGTCCATACGCCGCGGCCCCAGTCGAGCACGGCGAAGAATTTGTCCTTCGTCAGCTCGAACCGGCGGTCACCCAGCTCGATCCAGCCCTCGGCGCGCATGCAGTTGATCTTCTGGTTGTAGTAGAAATGGCCGGGCTTGTCAAAGGGCGTGGCGATGACCATGCTCTCAATCGGCTCGTCGGAGAGCTGGACGATGCCCTCGATCGCGTCCTTGCCCCGGAACTTGTCCATGTGGAACGAGAGCTTGCGCAGCCCGTCCTCATGGTAGAAGGTCATGGCATAGCCGCCCCTGGCGATCTCGCTCGCGCCGTCGGCCGAGGACTCCGGCAGGTGCGTTTTGCCCAGCGGCAGGGCGCGCATGCGGCTCGTGGTCTGCTCCCAGCCCTCATCGAAGTGCAAAAAGGAGATGGAGTCGAGGCCCATGTAGCCGTTGTCCGCGATGGTGAGCGCGAGGCCGATATGGCCGTCGGTGATGAGATAGTAGTCCCATTCCTTGATGCGCATGGGGCTGGCCTTGATATCCGCGCGGCGGTAGACGGGCAGGAGCGAGCGGGCCCAGCCGGGCTCGAGCAGATCGCCGTCCTTGCCGAGCAGCGGCGCAGAGGTGGTGATTTCATGCTGCTGTCTCATGTGGATGCCTCCTGTAAAACGTAGTCGGTAAGAAATTCGCGGACGGCCGCCTGTACGCGCGGGCGGTCGACCAGATAGCTCTGTCCGTGTCCGGCGTCCTCGACCAGGATCAGCCGCTTTTCTCCCGTGCAGGCGTCATACGCCGCCTGCGACATGGAGCAGGGGACAAACGGATCGCCGGTGCCGTGGATGAAGAGGATGGGCAGCTTCGTATGAGCGACGGCCTCCGTCGCCGAGACCTCCCGCAGGCCGAAGCCGCCGAACAGCCGGGTAAAAACGCCGGTAAGCGCCAGCAGCGGCCCGGAGACGAGCCACGGGCAGCGCCAGTGCAGCACGCTTTTCATGATCGCGTACGGCGAAGAGAAGCCGCAGTCGGCAATGATGCCCCGCACCGAGGCCGGAAGCTCCAGCTCCGATGCCATCAGCACCGTCGCCGCGCCCATCGACAGCCCGTCGAGGATCAGCGGATGCGCCGGGCCGAAGTGCATGGCGGCATAGGCCGCCCAAGTGGCCACGTCATGCCGCTCGCGCACGCCGAAGGTGATATACGTCCCCTCCGATTCGCCGTGCGCCCGCTCGTCCACGGCGAGCAGGTTATAGCCCAGCGTGAAATAATAGGGCAGGACAATTGAAAAGTCAATCACCCAACTCGACCGGTAACCGTGAAACAGAAGGATCGTCCCCTTCGCGCCCGGCTGCTGCAAGAGCCGCCCGTGCAGGCGCAGGCCGTCGTAAGACGGCAGAAAAATATTCTCGGCATCCTGCATGAGCCGAACGCCCGCAAGAATTTCCTCCGTCTGTTCGGCACGGCCCCACTTGGCAATGACTTCCGGCTTCGTGAGATCCGGGACCGGCCCGCGGCGACAGGCGATCAGAAATAAGACGGTCCCCAGCAAAACGACCGCGAGCAGCGCAGCCAGTATGATCCAGACCGCCGTCATGCCGCCTTGCCCTTTTTTCCGATGTTCGCGAAGAACGGGAACGTGAGCGGCCAGACGATGCCCGCGAAGATGACGATCACAAAATACCGCACGAAGCTCTCCGCCTGCGAACCTGCAAACAGGGTGACGAGCAGAGGCTTGAGCCCCGCCTTGATCGCAACGATCAGCGCCAGCCCCAAAACCAGCTTCAAAACCTGTCCCCAGAACGGTGCATGCACGTCGAACCGGAACTTCTTCTCATCGGCAAAATACACGATCAGAAAGCCGAGCAGCGCGCCCATCATGGTGTATGCGTTTTTGAGACCATGCGTGATGTTGGCAAGATCCTCGCTGCCCGCGGGCCAGTCGCACCGGGCCTGCGCCGAGGCGTAGAGCAGATACCCGCCGCAGAGCGCCGCCGCGCCGAGCAGGATCCACGGCGTGGCCTTTTTCGCGGTCTGCTCCGTCCGGAACGCGGGATAGAGCGCCGCGGCCAGCGCCAGCGCCAGCACGAACGACACACCCACATCCAGCGGCGTGTGCACGCCCAGATACATCCGCGAGAACGGCACGAGCACCATCAGCACCGCGCACACGATCCGCACCCATTTCTCCTTCCGGCAGGCAAAGAGCGAGGCCGTCGTGCAGACGATGTTCTGCGTGTGGCCGGAGGGGAAGGAGTAGCCGGTCGCGTCCGCGCGGGCGGCCTCGACGATCTGAAACTCCGGGTCGAGCACCCATGGGCGCGGGATGCGGAAGGCAAGCTTCAGAAACTGGTTGCAGATCGTGCCGAACGCACCGACCAGAAACACATAATACCCCTGCCGCTTATCGATGCACCAGAACATCAGCAGCGCCGCCGCCATAAACGCCAGCTCCGAGCCGAAATACGTCAGGCCGGAGAAAAAACCGTCCAGCACGGCGGTCCGCCCGGCCGCGAGAAGACGCAGAAATCCCATTCCAGAACCTCCTGAGATCAAGATACAGATCCAGTATAGCACCAAATCCGCAATTTGCCAAGCCGGTTTGCCGGGCTTGCTTTTTCCGATAAATATAGTATTATGATATAAAATGTTGTGAAAGGTGAGTGCGCCATGTTTTCCAATGATGAACGCGTGATCTACGCCAAACGGCAGCTGGTCGAGGTCATCTGCCAGCTGCGCTTCCCGGAGATCCTGAAGATCGACGTCAGCGAGCCCGCGGACTTTCAGGAGCGGATCCGCCGCGACTATCCGCAGTATGAGAAGAAGATCGAGCAGCTGCCGCCGCAGATGGTAAACGGCAAGCCCGTACCGCAGGGGACGGTCAACAATTATCAGTTCGTCTCCGCCGAGGGCCAGTGGCGCGTGAGCCTGACCAAGGGATTTATCGCCCTTTCCACCTACGGCTATACCCGCTGGGAGGATTTTGCCCAGCGGCTCGACCGGGTGCTGGCGGCCTTCATCGAGACCTATCATCCCTCGTGGTTCACGCGCGTGGGCCTGCGGTATGTCAATGCCTTCCGCCGTGAAGCGCTGGGGCTGGACGGGATGCTCTGGAAGGAGCTCATCACCCCCGGCTTCCTCGGCCTGATGGGCGAGGAGGACGCACAGGAGACGGCGTTTTTGAAGCACGAGCTCTCCGCCACCTTCCAGGTGCCGGGCGGGGCGAAGGCCAACGTCAAATCCGGCCCGGGCCTGCTGCGCAAGGTCAACAACCGCACCCGCGAGACGACCGAGGAAAAGGTCTTCATGCTGGACCTCGATCTGTTTATGGACAGCAAGATCGAGCTCGGGCAGGCCGTCCCGGCCCTCAACATCGTCCACGAAAACGCCGGGAGCCTTTTCCGCGCCGCCCTGACCGACACGCTCTCGGACGCCATGGAACCGCAGAAGGCCTGACCCGGCCGCACACGAAAGGAGCAGCACAATGACTGTCATTGATCGTTTTCTGAAACTGGTCTCCTATCCCACCACCTCGGATGAGCGGTCGGAGACCTGCCCCTCGACGCCGCGGCAGCTGGCGCTGGCCGAAGAACTGGTCCGGCAGATGCAGGAGATGGGCATCGCCGACGCGCATGTCGACGCGGACGGCTACGTCTACGGCACGATCCCGGCCAACTGCGAGAAGGCGCTTCCTGTCTACGGCCTCATCGCCCACATGGATACCGCGCCGGACGCACCGGGCGAGAACATCCGTGCCCGCATCACCGAAGCCTATGATGGTGGCGACGTGATGCTGAACGAGGAAAAGCACATCGTCCTCTCCCCAGAGGAATATCCGCAGCTGAAAAACGCCGTCGGCAAGCGCCTGATCGTCACCGACGGCACGACGCTCCTCGGCGCGGACGACAAGGCCGGCGTGGCGGAGATCCTGTCTGCGGCTGAGCTGCTGCTCACGTCCGACCGGAAGCATGGCACCGTGAAGCTTGCCTTCACGCCCGATGAGGAGATCGGCCGCGGCGCGGACCGGTTCGACGTCGCGGGCTTCGGCGCGGATTACGCCTATACCGTCGACGGCGGAGCCATCGGCGAGCTGGAATACGAGAATTTCAACGCCGCGAGCGCGAAGATCGTCATCCGCGGCAAGTCCATCCACCCGGGCTCTGCCAAGGGGCAGATGGTCAACGCCGCGCTCGTCGCCATGGAGCTGCACGGGCTGCTGCCCGCGCTTGAAACGCCGTACTACACCGACGGCTACGAGGGCTTCTACCACCTGACCGGCATGCAGGGCGAAACGGAGCAGGCGGAGCTGCACTATATCATCCGCGACCATGACCGCGCGAAGTTTGAAGACCGCAAGGCCGTCATGCAGAAGGTCTGCGCCGAGATCGACCGCCGCTACGGCGCCGGGACCGTGGAACTCACGCTGCGCGACAGCTATTACAACATGAAAGAGAAGATCGAGCCCTGCATGTTCCTGATCGAAAACGCGAAACAGGCCATGGAGCAGCTTGGCATCGAGCCGAAGGTCGTCCCCATCCGCGGCGGCACGGACGGCGCGCGGCTCTCGTTTGAGGGGCTGCCGTGCCCGAACCTCTGCACGGGCGGCGAAAACTTCCACGGCCGGTTCGAATATATCCCGGCCGAGGATATGGAGCGCATCACGCAGCTTCTGGCCGTGATGCTCTGGAACCTGGCAGAATAAAAGGAGAAGCAAATGGAACGGCTGCACTATCTGGAGACCGGTTCGACCGATCCGGCCTACAATCTGGCGTTTGAAGAATATGTCCTGACCCACCGCATGGACGGCGACTATCTGATCCTCTGGCAGAACGACAATACCGTCGTCGTCGGCCAGAACCAGAATACCGCCGCGGAGATCAACCGCGCCTTTGTCGAGGCCCACGGCGTGCATGTCGTGCGGCGCACGACGGGCGGCGGCGCGGTGTATCACGATCTCGGCAATCTCAACTATTCGTTCATCACCGACGAAGAGGCGGGCAGCCTGCGGCTCGAGCGCTTCACCGCGCCGGTCGTGGACGCGCTGGCCTCGCTCGGACTGCAGGCGGAGGCTTCGGGCCGCAACGACATTCTGGTCGAGGGCCGGAAGGTCTCCGGCACGGCCCAGCGCGTGTACAAGACCCGCATCCTGCACCACGGGACGCTGCTGTTCGATTCCGACCCGGACATGGTGGCGGGCGCGCTGAACGTCGACCCGGAGAAATTCCGGTCCAAGGGCCGCAAATCCGTCCGCAGCCGCATCGGCAACATCCGCTCGTTTCTGAAGCAGGATATGACGCTGCAGGACTTCTGGGCGCACCTGCGCGTGAGCCTCGGCAAGACCGATGTCGCCCCGGAGCAGCTGACCGCGGAGGAGCTGGCGCAGGTGCAGCGGCTGAAGGAGGAGAAGTACGACACCTGGGAATGGACCTACGGCAGATCTCCCCGCTATAACTACACCGGCAAGCGCCGCTGGCCCGGCGGCAATCTGGAGGTCTATGCGGAGATCCACGGGGGAAAGGCCGAGCAGATCCGCTTCTACGGCGATTTCATGGCGGCCGCCAGCATGGACGCCGTGACCGCCGCGCTGACCGGCTGCCAGTTCCGCCCCGAGGCGTTCGGAAAGGTGCTGGACGGCTTTGACCTGCCCGTCTACTTTGGCGGCATCACCAAAGACGAGATCCTGCAGACCATCTTCGATACACAGGCATAAACAGAAAAACCGAAGCAGGCAAGCCTGCTTCGGTTTTTTTTATGTGTTCTTACAGATGCAGCACGCGGTCGCGGATCTCCTGGGTGCGGCCCTGGTTCCAGTACTGGGTGCCGATGTAGCCGCAGGTACGGCGGGCGACGTTCATCTTGGACTGGTCGGTGTTGCCGCACTGCGGGCAGACCCAGATGAGCTTGCCGTCCTTGTCCTCCTTGATCTCGATCTCGCCGTCGTAGCCGCAGACCTGACAGTAGTCGGACTTCGTGTTCAGCTCGGCGTACATGATGTGGTCGTAGATGAATTTCATGACCTCCAGCACGGCGTCGAGGTTCTGCTGCATGTTCGGGACCTCGACATAGCTGATCGCGCCGCCGGGCGAGAGCGCCTGGAACTGCGACTCGAACGCCAGCTTGTCAAAGGCGTTGATCTGCTCCGTCACGTGGATGTGATAGGAGTTGGTGATATAGTTCTTGTCCGTGATGCCCGGGATGACGCCGAAGCGCTTCTGCAGGCACTTGGCGAATTTATACGTCGTGGACTCCAGCGGCGTGCCGTAGAGGGAGAAATCGATGTCGGTCTTGGCCTTCCACTTGGCACAGGCGTCGTTGAGATGGTGCATGATGTCGAGCGCGAAGGGCGTCGCGGCCGGGTCGGTGTGGGACTTGCCGGTCATGTACTTCACGCACTCATAGAGCCCCGCGTAGCCGAGCGAGATCGTCGAGTAGCCGCCGTAGAGCAGCTTGTCGATGGGCTCGCCCTTTTTGAGCCGGGCCAGCGCGCCATACTGCCAGAGAATCGGCGCCGCGTCCGAGAGCGTGCCCTTGAGGCGGTTGTGGCGGCACATGAGGGCTTTGTAGCAAAGCTCCAGCCGCTCGTCGAAGATCTTCCAGAACTTATCGAGCGCACCGTTCGACGACAGCGCCACATCCACCAGGTTGATCGTCACGACGCCCTGATTGAATCTGCCGTAATACTTGGGCTTACCCGGCTCGTAATTGCCGGCGTTTGCCACATTGTTCCAGCCTGTGCCGGAGCGGTCGGGCGTGAGGAAGCTGCGGCAACCCATGCAGGTATACACGTCGCCGTGACCCGGCATCTCGCCCTTGGAGAGCTTCAGCTCGCGCATTTTCTTTTCCGAGATATAGTCCGGCACCATGCGCTTAGCGGTGCACTTGGCGGCCAGCTCGGTCAGGTAGTAGTAGGGAGTGCCTGGGCGGATGTTGTCCTCTTCCAGCACATAGATCAGCTTGGGGAAGGCGGGGGTGATCCACACGCCTGCCTCGTTCTTCACGCCCTGATAGCGCTGCCGGATGGTCTCTTCAATAATGATGGCAAGGTCGGCCTTTTCCTGCGGGTTGCGGGCCTCGCCCAGATACATGAACACGGTAATAAAGGGTGCCTGACCGTTGGTGGTCATCAGGGTGACCACCTGATACTGGATGGTCTGCACGCCGCGGTTGATCTCGTTGCGCAGACGGCGCTCCACGATCTCCTTCTTGCGCTCGGCAGAGACGTCCAGACCTTCCATCTCCAGCTCTACCTCAGCGGCGATCTTCTTGCGGGAGACGTCCACAAAGGGAGCCAGATGAGTCAGGCTGATGCTCTGACCGCCGTACTGGTTGGAGGCCACCTGTGCAATGATCTGGGTGGCAATGTTGCAGGCGGTGGAAAAGCTGTGGGGCTTTTCAATATAGGTGCCGGAGATCACGGTGCCGTTCTGCAGCATATCCTCCAGGTTCACCAGGTCGCAGTTGTGCATGTGCTGGGCAAAGTAGTCGGAATCGTGGAAGTGGATCAGGCCTTCCTGATGTGCCTTCACGATCTCTGGGTCCAGCAGCAGACGGGCGGTCAGGTCCTTGGAGATCTCACCGGCCATATAGTCGCGCTGCACGCTGTTCACGGTGGGGTTCTTGTTGGCGTTCTCCTGCTTGACCTCTTCATTCTGGCACTCGATCAAGCTCAGGATGCGCTCGTCGGTGGTGTTGGTCTGCCGCTTCAGGCTCTGCACATAGCGGTAGGTGATATAGTGCCGTGCCACATCGTGGGCCTGGATGTCCATGAGCTGGTTCTCCACCATATCCTGCACTTCTTCCACGTTCACCGCACGGTTCAGCGCCTGACACTGGTCGGTCACAGCCGCGGCGATCTGCGTGATCTGTTCCCGGGTCAGACGGCTCTGACCGCCGACGGAATCGCTGGCCTTGGTAACGGCCGTGATGATCTTGGTAATATCAAAGGGGACCTCTGCACCGTTGCGTTTGATGATCTTCATAAGCTCTCCTCCAACTGACAGTGTGAACGGGCATCTCTCACAATAAGAGATACCCGTCTGCGCACTCGATATCCAACAAACTGAATGTAGCTCTATTTTATCACTATCTAGTGGCAAGTCAAGAAAAATACCACTACATTTTGCGTTTTGGAGTTTTAGCCAAAATTCATGGATAATTTTCAGGATAAAATCTGAGCCAAGACCTCTTGACAACGCACACCCATTTCCATGGTGTAATATCGCAAAATATTATACGGCGAAAGCTTTATAATACATTATATAAACAAAGAGAAAAGGCATTTGTGCCAAGCTGCACCAAAGCAGCTGCGGCGCAGTTTTTCCTGCGGTTTGCTGCTGTTTTGGGGTGAATGCAAAAAAAGATGAAAAAAGTTTGTTTTTTTATACAACAAATCTTCTTCCCCCCAATCTCATCTATGTATTTTAACATAATTACAGGATTCTTTCGCAGGAAATGTATGGCATTTCATTTTTTGACGCAGGAAAAGAGCTGTGAGAACAGGCGCTTTTAACGCCTGTTTTTTCACAGCCCTTTCAATGAAAAATATTTTTTCATCAGGCACGAAACCGCTTCACACCTCAAAGCGCCCTGTCTTCAGATCCCATATTTTGAGAACAGTTCCTGCTGATAAGCCTTGTCCGATACGGCCCGCTCGATCTCCTCCATGCGGCAGTCCCTGATCAGGCACTGGATCAGCTGGTTCATCCGTTCCTCTCCTTCTGTTGCTGATCCCATCTGCCGGCATTTCTACCGGTTTATGCGCAATTGTAAAATATCCAAGAATGGATCCGTCATCCTCATCGCCAACTATGCACGACACAGACACCTTTTGTCTTGCAAACAGAACAGCATTATTTTTAAGGAAATATTCAATATCAGGGTTTAGCGGTCTTTCTTCGCCATCTTTTTCCCTCATACTTTTCATTTCTTCACACCCCTGTTCTGAAGCGCCTTTGACATGAAGTTTCTCATTCTTTCAGGGTCCGAGCATACTCCAGAACGCTGGTCATCAGTGCGGGGCTGCGGTTTCTTCTGTGCGGATGCCTCCATGGCAGCCACAAACTCTTCAACTGCTTTTGGGTTGTTCACCCGGATTTTTTCCAAAATGCTCGAAGTAGCCATATCTACACCTCCGTATCAAATCGATGTAGCATATACCACACCCGTCATATTCATTATACTCAAAGAGTCCGCTTTTAGCAAGTGGAACGCCAATTTTTCTTAAAACAACGTCCAGAAAGGGACCGGAATGACTCGCACGAATCACTCCGGTCCCTGTTTGAAACTATCTATCTCCCGACAGCCCCTTTCTGCTATCGTATTCCATTTTACACAATGATAAACTTCCCTCTGGAGCGAAGCCGCGGATCCGCGAGAATCTCCGGCAGCTTCTCCAGGGGGGCCGTCTGATACACCATGGAGCTTACGTCGATCCTGCCGGAATCGATGAGGTCGATGGCCCGCTGCTGGGTGTAGGGATTGATATAGGAGGCCTTTATGGTGATCTCCTTCTTGAACAGTTCGAAGGGCCGGACCGCCACCGTGTCCTCGGGACGGGTCAGACCGAAGAGCATCACCGTAGATTTTCTCCCTGCCAGGGCGATGGCCTGGGCCACAGTCTCTGTCCTTCCCACGCACTCGATGACTACGGCGA
>ERZ825896.4210-NODE-4210-length-11248-cov-17.291521_pt1 | contig 11248 bp, 8 predicted proteins | sample MGYA00519858_ERZ825896 | MGnify/ENA primary metagenome ERZ825896 (study PRJEB31778, sample SAMEA3449214) | human gut metagenome | biome: human gut; feature: human-associated habitat; material: faeces | place: United Kingdom | collected 2010/2012 ... | reverse complement strand
AGCCGCAGGTACGGTCTCCGTCCTTCAGAGCCGCACGGCGCAGCTGCACAGCGTTCATCAGGGTCTCTTTGGCGTCGGCGCCGGTGACATCGACCACCAGGTTCTTGTTGCCGGCGGCTTCCAGCTTCTTCACGGTGTCGTACAGGTCGGAGATGGTGTCGGCGTGAACGCCCAGAACAACACCGGCCTCCTTGGCGACAGCGTTCATAGCCTCATAGTTTTCAGGGGTAGCGCCGTCGAGAATGACGTTCTTGCCCGCGACTGCCAGAGCAGCCTTGGCGCACTCCACATCCCAGCACTCCAGAATCAGGTCACGGCCGGTAGCAGCGGCCTTCTTGACCAGCTCCGCGTAGACAGCGGGATCGGACTGCTTGTTGGCGACGAAAACGAACTCAACGTACATTCTCTCGCCGATACGCTCGTAGTCAACCTTCTGCAGGTCGGCCAGCTTCTTGTCGGCTTCCTCAGCGGACATGCAGGTGCAGACGGAAACTGCGTACAGGTTCTTGTTGACCAGAGTCTTCTCGTGACGGAAGAGGACAGTCTCGCCGCCCAGCTTGTGATCGCCGACGGTGATGGTCTTCATGGGAGGCGCGGTCTGCTCGTTGAGCATCGCCTTCGCGTCGTCAGAGAAGTAGGGGCACTTGTCGATGGACACAGCACCCTGCGCCACCTTCATGCAGAATGCCATACAGGTGGGGCTGCCGCACTCCTTACAGTTCTTCTTAGGAGACAGCTTAAAAATGTCAAGACCTTTCAAAGCCATTGTATGTATCCTCCTTCCGATTACACGAGATCCGTGATGAACTTCTTGATGGTGGCAACGGCTGCGGGATGACGCATGATGACAGCGTCAGCGCCGCCGGTCAGGTTGGCAGCGGCGGTGGAGACTTCCATCCCGATCGCGCGCTCTTCCCGGCTGCCCCATTCGGGCTCATCTTCTTCGGAAGCGGTGGATTCCTTCACGGCCCAGGCGTCGGGAGACACAGGGGACATGATGGGCATCTGCAGGTCGGCATCGGACTGCGCCAGAGCGGCCAGGCGGACACGGTCCAGAGTGGAGGCCACGTACTCGAAGCCGTAGCCCACGGCGGCGGTGCCGATGTTCATGACGATGTTCTCAGGGTTGATGGAGAGGCCCTTGAGCATGATATTCAGCTGCTTGGCGAGGTTGATGTCGTCAGCGGTCTCAGCGCCCACCTTCTGGCCGTAAGCCAGAGCGACGGAAGCACCGACGGTCTTGTAGTCCTCGTTCCGGGCGGACAGAACCAGAATGTTCTTGCCCTGCAGCGCCTCAGCGATCTTGCTGAACAGCTCGCCGTCCTTCTCGATGTTCTTGCAGCCCATGACCACGATGGGCATGGTAGTCGCCTCGGCGACAGCCTTGGCGTCGGCCACACAGTCGGCAACGGAGCGGTTGGCGCCGTTGGGGTCTGCGGACTCAAAGTGCAGGCACAGGAAATCCGCGCCGGGCATGGTCTCTGCCTTCTTGGCAAAGTCAACCATGGTGGTGCAGCCGGCGTAGAACTCCTTCAGAGCAGGAGCATCCCACTGTGTTGCCAGATCGGAAATTTCAATACCGATCTTGGGCGCGTGTTCGATGGCAGCATCGAAGGTGTAAAACGGCATCACGTTCTGACCGCCGATGACGATTGCCTTGTCACCGGTGCCCAGCGTCACGGCATTGATCTTGCCGCTGAAGGGTGCCGTTTTAGGAGTGAAAGCCATAATTTGTAATCCCCCTTGATATATTTTCCACACGCGGGGCGGAAACCGCCCGGCGCAATTATGGATGTGTTTCTGCCGCGGAATGCCGCCCGGCATCCTGCGGGTTTACCGGCTCACAGGCCGATAGACTGCATAATTCCCCGCAGCGCGACCTTCATGGGGTCGCTGTCCGGGAGCTTCGCGGACGGATTGCCGTCGCAGTCGCAGCGGTAAACCGCCTCGTCGTGAGGCAGAACGCCGAAGAGCTTAAGACCGTGCTTTTCGATCTCGGCACGGACGCCGTCGTCCAGCTTTCCGTCCGGCGCGCGGTTGATGATCAGGCCCATCTGTCCGGGGTTTAAGCCCATCTCGTCGATCATTTCGGCGATTCTCGCCACGGCCTGAACGCCCCGGCGGGAGCAGTCGGAAATCAGAAGCATGGTGTCCACATGGGGGAGCGTCCCCCGGGCGATATGCTCCAGCCCCGCCTCGTTGTCCATGACCACGTAGGAATAGTTGGGCAGATACTTGCCAAGCTGAGATTGCAGCACGCCGTTGACATAGCAGTAGCAGCCCTTGCCCTGGGTGCGTCCCATGACCAGCATGTCGAAATCGTCGTCCTCGATCAGGGCGTCGCCGAACTTCATTTCCGCGTAGTCCGCCTTGGTCATGCCCTTGGGAATGGTGCCTTTCAGCTCCGCCTGCGCCATTTCCTCGCGAATCTGGCCGAGGGAGGTCTCAACCTCCACGCCCAGAACTTCGTTCAGGTTGGAATTGGCGTCGGCGTCCACCACAAGGACGGGGCCGCGCTTCTTTGCGCACAGGTAGTCGATAATCATGCCGCAGGTAGTGGTTTTACCCACGCCGCCCTTTCCGGCAACGGCAATGGTATGAGGTGCCATAGTCTGGTTCTCCTTAAAAGTGATTTTGCGTAACGCTGGTTCGGAGCGCAGCCCCTCCCGCGTTTTCTCCCTTCCGGCGAAAGCGGAAAAGGAGCGGCCGACAGGTCGGAATTTCGTCCATACAGGCCGCGTCACCACGCGCACTCATGGCTCGGGAGCCGTTTTTGACTGCGGATGGTGACTTTGCCCTACGGGCGCACTTCGCCCATATCGGTACTAACTTATCGTATCACATATGCCATCTAAATTCAACCCATAATTTGCGAAATTTTTTCAGAAAACTTGCCCAACTCTCATTTATCCGACGGCTGCAAGTGGATATTTTTGTTACACCGGCGTGAACACGTACTTCTGGATCAGCCCGTCCACCACCGCGTGGATGGTCACGCTGCCGCCCGCGCCTTTTTCCGTGGAAAATTCCACGGTTTTCCCCTTCAGGCGGCCCCGCAGATATTCCTCCGGGTCGTCGCATTCCACATCCTCAAAGAAGACGTCCCGCATCTGGTTGTTGCGGCAAAGGTTCTTGATCTCGTAAACCAGCTCATATTCTGCCATAAGCGCTTCTCCTTACAAATCACGGCTCTGCCCGGCATTTTGCCGGGCTGTCCTTTTTCCTTAATATAACACATCTGATGCTTTTCCTCAACCGGGATTCCCTTTTCCGACAAAAAAAGGTTGCTTTTTTCCGGCGGCTCTGCTATAATGCACCTGTACGCAGGATTCGTACATCGGTAGTACAACAGCTTCCCAAGCTGTGAAGGCGGGTTCGACTCCCGTATCCTGCTCCAAAATAGCAGCACGCCCCGCCTTGATTGGCAGGGCGTGCTGCTTTATTTATTGTACATGGCTTGCAGGACTCCGACACGCTTAGGGCAACACCGCAATGGGGACACGGTTCCCTTACTTGCGGAAAGGAACCGAGCTTCCGGATTGTGACATATCCTCTCGCGAAGAAAATACTGTCAAATTACAGAGAAATTGAGGCGCCTTGTGTGAAAGGGTGGGGAATATTGCTTGTTACAGGGTATTGACGAATCCGGTAAAATACACTATACTAGTCTTAAAAGATATCACCGCTTTGGTAAAACTGCTCATTCCCGGCTTTCCCTTTCGCAGTTTTCAGTAGCTGACACTGCGGGTGAGCCTTTTCTCTTCTCTAAATCCGGGCATTTCCGATACGTCCTCCAGAGTCTCCTGCGCAGAAGCGCATGGATGGCGGGAATGCTTCGTCTTATTTCCGGAGGTGGGAAATAATTAACAAAAATAAAGCTGAAAATTCGTTAATTCTGACACACAATATTCGACGATCAATGGTTGCATTTACGTGTTAAACGTGATATCATCTGTATTAAGAGGTTGGAAACGATTCCAATTCCCGTATATCACCGGGAATCAGGTCTTTTAGCTACATTGTGGGAAGGATGGGCAGGAAAATGACCGCTGCTTTTTTCTGCTTTCAGCCGTAAGCGCAGATTGGAGGGAAGTCGGATGACGGATAAGGAACTGAGACGGTTAAGCCGGAGCGAGCTGCTGGAAATGCTGATTGCGCAGACGGAAGAAAACCGTCAATTGAAAATCAGGCTGGAGCGTGCGGAGGCGCAGCTCCGGGATCGCAGAATAGCGGTTGAAAAAGCCGGTTCCCTTGCGGAGGCGGCGCTGCAGCTGAACCGTGTATTTGAGGCCGCGGACAAAGCCGCGCAGCAATATCTGGAAAACGTGCGTCTTATGTCGGAAACGGGAAGTGGAGAGTTATGAAGTCGAAATCGTGGAAATCTCCCGAGCCCCCGACTCTGGAACAGCTGGAGGCGGAGCTTGGCAGAGAAAAATACAAACGGCGGTATAAACGCGTTCTTCGCAGCACCGTCTATACGCTTGTGGTTGTTGCGGCTGTAGCCGTGCTGGTTGCTACCATTTGGATGCCCGTGCTGCAGATCTATGGGTCTTCCATGACGCCCACGCTGAATGAGGGGGATATTGTCCTCTCCGTCAAGGGCTCGGGCTTTGAACCCGGCGACCTGGTGGCGTTCTACCTGGGAAACAAGATTCTGGTGAAGCGCTGTATTGCCGGCCCCGGCCAATGGGTGGATATCGACGAAAACGGAAATGTATCCGTGGACGGAAGGCTGCTGGAGGAACCGTACCTGACGGAAAAAGCGCTTGGAGAATGTGACATTACGCTGCCTTATCAGGTGCCGGATAACCGTTACTTCTGTGTGGGCGATCACCGTTCCACCTCGGTGGATTCCCGCAGTACCGCGGTCGGCTGCATTTCCGATGAGCAAATCGTCGGAAGGATCGTATTCCGGGTCTGGCCTCTGCCGGACTTCGGCACGTTGAGATAGGAAGGATGGTGAAGGAATATGAGGCAGGATGTTCTGCGGAATGCGGAAAAATACACGAAGGTGCATAAAAGGCAGCGCCTCCGGCATCGGGTAGTGACCGTGCTTGCCGGTGTGGTGGTATTCTGTACCACCTATGCGCTGATTCTGCCGGCTATCACACTGGAAAAGCAATGTGACATCCCGGAGCACACCCACACGGACGCCTGCTATGCGCAGGTGACGTCGGTTGAGAAAATGGTTCCCGTGTGCAGCGCGAAGACGCTGGAAATTCATCGGCACACGGCGGACTGCTATGATGCCAACGGAAATCCGACGTGCGGGTATGCCGATTTTGTGGTTCACAGCCATGATTCCCGCTGCTATGACGAAACCGGGAATCTCTGGTGTCCGCTTTCCGAGATTGAGACACACCGGCACACTGCCGACTGCTATGCCCTGCCGGAAGGACATACCCACGCGGAGGGCTGCTATACGTCGGTGCGGGGCAATCTGGTCTGCGGGCAGCATGTCCATACCGATGCCTGCTATGAATGGGAGCAGGTTCTGAGCTGCGACCTGCCCACGAATTCGGCGGAAGACGCTCAGCCGGTGCTGGTCTGCACGAAACCGGAGATCGTCCTCCACCGTCACACGCCCGACTGCTTTGACGCTGACGGCAATCTGATATGCGGGCAGACCCAGATTCTGGAGCATCGGCACTCCGACGCCTGCTTTGAGGCGGTGGCGGAGCCGGTGGACACCGGGAAGCTGACCTGCACCGATACGGCGCACGTGCATACCGCCCGGTGCTACGGCACCTGGGAGTTGGTCTGCGGACAGGAAGAACACACCCACAGCGAGGCTTGCACCGCCGTTGAGTCGGAAGAACCGGTATTCTGCGGCAAGGACGCCCATACCCACGGGGAAGCCTGTCGGGATGAAAACGGGGAGCTGGTCTGCGGGACGGAGAAGCACACCCACAGTCTTGCCTGTTACGCGGACCCCGGCGCGGACGTGGAGACGGCGGAGCTATGGGAGCAGACCTTCGCGGGGGTGACGCTGACCGGGAATTGGCGGCAGGATACCCTTGCCATCGCCGAAACCCAGTTGGGCTATGCCGAGAGTACGAAAAACTACGTTGTCGCGGAGGACGGCGAAACGGTTAAGGGCTACACCCGCTATGGCGCGTGGTGCGGGGAGCCTTACGGCGACTGGAACGTCATGTTCCTGACCTTCTGCCTGCATTACGCCGGGGTGGAGGGCGTCCCGCCGGACAGAGACTGCGGCGGCTGGGTCACGTCCTGGGCGGACGCCTTTGAACCGGCACAGTCCCACACCCCGGCGGTTGGAGATCTGGTGCTCTTTGACCGGGACGGGGACGGCACGGCCGACCGGGCGGGTCTGGTGGCGCAGATCACGGATTCCGGCTTCGCCGCCATGGAAGGCGACGCGGAGGACGCGGTGCGTCTGCTGACCTATGGGGCGGACGACCCCGGGATTCTGGGCTATATCAACCTGCCGGAGGGAGCGAAGGAATTCACCCTGACGGCGCAGACCGAAAACGGCATCACCGTGACCATCACCGGCGAGAGTGCCTCCCTGCCCTATCCGGCAAGGGAAATCACGGTAACGGTGACCGAGGTGACGGACGGGGAGCGTCGGGCGATTCGCGATCAGATTTTGGGCGAAGAACAAGCCGAACCGGAGCGGAGCTACCTGCTGGACATCACCCTGTGGCACGGAGAGAAAGAGATCGAGCCAACCGGCTCCGTGACCGTGACCTTCAGCGGCATTGACACGGAGGGGCTTTACCCCAAGGTCTACCACATTGATACGAATGCCCAGACCGCCACGGACATGGAAGCGAAAACCGGAGAGAACGGCGACGTGACGGTAGACACGAATCACTTCTCTTTGTATTTAGTACAGGCTCAATCCTTCCAACCTCTGTCCGGCTATGTCGGGGACGCGTTCATCAACGGCGGCGAATTTAAGCTGACCGACGATGCCTAGACGGCGGATGGGGCTAATAGCGCGAATTTGAGCATTACGCAGAACACCACCATCGACTTGAACGGGCATACTCTGACGATCAGCAAGGCCGGTCAGTACTTTGATGTGCACGACGGTGCGAAGCTTACCATTATGGACTCGTCCGACAGTATTCATGATACCGAATCTACGGTCACTGGAAACGTGTACGGTAATAAGGCGAAACTGGAAAATGATACCCTGACGTATTACATCACAGAATCCGCGGCCACCGGCACCGGTACCAGGGAAACACTGAAAAAGCATGAAGTCCCCCTCGCCGGCGCAGGAAAGATTCTGTGTGGGGATGCTTCTGCACAGGCGATTCTGGTCAAGGGTGCATTGGAACTACGGAGCGGTGTACTCCAAAACACCGGCGGCCAACATATAGTCATCGTGGACTGCGGAACGCTGGACGTAAATGGCGGCTATATTGTGGGCGGCGGCAGAGACGGCACGCCCGGCGGCGGTATTTACGTTGACAACGGAACGGTGAGTATCCAGGACGGTGTTGTTGCGGCCAACCGTGGCAGTTCCGGCGGCGGTATCTTCGTCAGCAGCGGTGGTACGCTGAACATCTCCGGCGGTGCGGTGACGGGCAACTGGGTCAACAACGGAAATGCGGACAACGGCGGCGGTATCTTCGTCAAAAGCGGTGGTACGCTGAATCTGTCCGGTGGCTATGTGACCAACAACTACAAATATTGCGAATGTAGCGGCTGCCAGAGTGATAAGAACAATGAACACGGCGGTGGCGGTATTGCCCTGGCGAACGGTTCTACCATGGACATGTCCGGCGGCTACGTTACCGGCAACTATTCCAGTCTGGCAGGGGGCGGCATTTATGCGGGCTTCTATGCAGGCGAAGGTGGAGTCCGTTTTACAATGAGCGGCGGCACCATTGCCAGCAACTGCGCCCAATATGGCGAGGGCGGCGGCCTTCGTATCGGCGGCGGTACCAACGGCGTGATTCGAGCAACCGATCAACAAGTATATATTACCAATAACAAAACGCTTACCACAGATGACTGGGGCGGCGGCGGTATTTTCGTGCAGCAAAATGGCCTTTTGACGGTCGCCGATGCGTTGATCACGGATAACACTGCGGGCGGCTTTGGCGGCGGTGTGGGTGCCTGTCCTACGGGTGAGACCCTGATCGTCAATAAGGACGGTCCGGCCATTTACGGGAACACGGCTTCCGGCACAGAAATGTCTGACGGTGGTAACGGCAAAAATTATGATACCACTGTGGCGAAAGCAAGCACGGTCTTTAAGGAAAACGGCTACACAGATTACTTCTGTGTCCGTGAAAAAGGTAAAGACAACTATATTTCTCTTGTCACCGGCCTGATGGCTGGCGGCGGGGCGGCAAAATGGAAAGGAAGCTGTGACGAACAGCCTGTTACCATCGGCAAGACCGGCTATGCAGCTGCAAAGTATCTGTTCGGATTGATTGCGAACCCGGATGATGCCGCTATTAGTAGCGCAGTCACTGCCGCAAAGGTCATAATCACCGGCAACAGTTCCGGTGTTCATGGCGGCGGTATTATGACCAACGGCGGCCTGATTCTGGGTGACCCGGATGGAAAGGTTGTAACGGCCACACCGGAACTGGACATTACCGGTACCAAGACTCTGCTCAAGGACGGTGTAGCGCAGGATAGCGGGCGGGACTTTACATTCCAGCTGACGGATGATACTGGAAAGGTTCTCGGAACGGCAACATCCGATGCTGCTACCGGACAATTTACGATTTCGCCCGACGTTCAGTATTCCCAGACCGGAACCCATATCTACACGCTCAGCGAGGTCAAGGGCGATCGAGCCGGTATCACCTATGATACGAATGTACATACGATTCAGGTGACAATTGCGGAGAAAACCGTTTCCCTTTTGGGTGTGGACTTCAAAAGCTACTATGTGTCCTCCGTCAAGTTTAACGATGAGGAAAGCGGCGGTTCCTCCGGCTCTGGCTCCGGAACGGGTTCCCAGACGGGGACGTTCAGGGTACGCTATCAGAACACAGAGAACTGGGACAACGTGAACGTGTACGTATGGGATGGTAACAATAAACCGGCAGGCGAGTGGCCGGGAAAACCCATGACAAAGGATACGGATGGCACCTACTATTACGACCTGACCGTTACCGGAACGGGTACTTACAATTATATTTTCAACAATGGTTCTGCTACGCAAACAGGCGATATTCTCAATGTCCCCTATGCACCGGGAAAAGAAGCGGTGTTCAATTTCAATGGCGTAGTATCAAACACCGCCGCCACCGGCTCTTCGGGGTCGGGCGATGCGGTTGGGCAGGGGAGCAATTCGGACGGGACTTACACCCTGACCATCCCGGGAGCCGCCTTTACCAACACCATGACGACCCAGCTGAATCTGCAAATCACGAAGACGGACAGCGTGGACGCTTCGAAGCTGCTGGAAGGCGCAAAGTTCACCTTGCAAGAACAGGGGACAGAATCCTCCGTGGAGGTCACCACCGATAAAGACGGCATTGCGACCTTTACCGGCATCCGGCGCAATACCACCTACGATCTGTATGAGACAAAGGCGCCGTCAAATTACATGACGGCAGGACCCTGGATTCTGGAGGTCGGGAGCGAAGACGCGATGCTTTACCCGGCCACGGAGAGACCGGACGGAACGCTGGAAAAATCCGAGGAAACCGGAACGCCCCTGACCGTCACCGGCACCGACCCGAAGGTGCTGTCGGTGACCGTCCGCGACATTTCCTGGGGCTACGAGCTTCCCGACACCGGCGGAGCCGGAACAACCTCTTATACCGCAGGGGGTCTGGTGCTGATCTTCGGCGCGGCGACCCTGTTGTATAGCCATTGCAGGCGTCGAAAGGAGGATGAGGCATCTTCCTGATACGCGGAAAGCCACCATTCCAATTCAAAATTGTGATGAAAGAAGGAGCACGAAAAATGAAACACGCAAGGAAACTCGCCAGTCTCCTGCTGGCACTGGTCATGGTCTTCGCCCTGGCCACCACAGCCTTTGCCACTGGAACAGTAACCACCCCCACCACCGGCACCATTACCGTGGATAATCCTCAAAACGGAACGAACTATACCGCCTACAAGATTTTTGATGTGGTCTATGACACAAAGGGGCACTATTCTTACACCATTGACAGCACCAACGAATGGTTCAACACTGTAGACACCTATTCCAAACAAACGAATAGCGGCCTGACCCTGGCCCAAGTTGGCGTCACGACTTATGTCGTTACTACCGGCAACGGCTTCAGCGCGCCCGACTTTGCTGTGGCTTTGAAGGGGAATGTTACTGGCAAGACCGGAGAGGCACTGACCGGAGACGCTAACGCAGTCTCTGTTTCCAACCTCGCCCTGGGCTACTACTTCGTCTCCAGCGGCACCGGCGCTCTGTGCAACCTGACCACCACCAACCCGACTGTCACCATCCACGATAAGAACGACATGCCCTTTGAGAAGACCGATAATAAGGTTAGCGCCGATGTGGGCGAGACGGTCAACTACACCATTACCGGCAAGGTACCCGATACCACGGGATTTGAAACCTATACTTACGAAATCGCCGATACCATGAGCGAGGGATTGACCTTTAACCGGAACAGCCTTGCGGTAAAGGTTGGAAGTGCTGATGTGACCGCTGACACCGACAAGTGCACGATCATCTATGATGCTACAACCACTCCTAATACGTTTAAGTTATCCATCAATGTCAAGAACTTCAATATCGGCGATGACATCGTAGTTACTTATGACGCTACCATCAACGAGAAAGCAGTAGAGAAAATCTCCTATAACGAAGCAACGCTGACCTACAGCAACGATCCTACCGATTCGGCCAAGACGACCACCACGCCCGCGCAGAAGCAAGAGGTCTACACCTCCAAGATCGTCATCGACAAGTACGAGACTGGCAAACCAGGGACCAAGCTGCCTGGCGCAGAGTTTGTCCTGTTCAGGAATGATGATGTCCAGTATGCTGCTGTCCAGAATGATATCCAGTATTACAGGTGGGACGAAGCCACCAAGACTGTCTCCTAGGTTGACGACATTGCTGATGCCACTAAAGTGACAACTGATGCACATGGCGCAGCCTCCTTTGACGGTCTTGCCGACGGCACCTACTATCTGGTAGAAACCAAGGCCCCCGCCGGCTACAATCCGCTGACTGCGCCTGTTCCAGTTACGGTAGCGGGCAGTAGTACGGATATCACGAAGCTTTCTGTTACCGCTAAGGTCGAGAACCAGGCCGGTACGCTCCTGCCCTCCACCG
>ERZ825896.4207-NODE-4207-length-11251-cov-3.108432_pt1 | contig 11251 bp, 12 predicted proteins | sample MGYA00519858_ERZ825896 | MGnify/ENA primary metagenome ERZ825896 (study PRJEB31778, sample SAMEA3449214) | human gut metagenome | biome: human gut; feature: human-associated habitat; material: faeces | place: United Kingdom | collected 2010/2012 ... | reverse complement strand
CGCTCTCCTTGCCGCTGGCACAGGCGATACAGCAGACGATGCTGGAGGTCCTTTCTCCCGAGAAAAAGCGGGCTCCCCAGCATATTGCCTCCTCGGTCTACCTGATGAACCATATCTCCTGCCGGGCCGTTTTGGTGGAATGTGGCTTTTTGTCCAACGCAGAAGAAGACCGTCTGCTCCAGGAGCCGGCCTACCAAATGAAACTGGCCATCACCATGGCCGCCTGTTACCTCAGCAGCGGAAGTTCGCAAGAAGGAGAATCCTTTGTATGAAGGCCAAAACCATTTTTTACTGCACCCAGTGCGGAAATGAGACTCCGAAATGGCAGGGGCAGTGCTCCGCCTGTGGTGCCTGGAACACGATTGTAGAGCAGCCCGCCCCGGCCAAGGGAAAGAGCGGCGGGAAACCGGCCCTCTCTACAGGGCCCATACGAAAGCCAAAACGGGTCTCTGAAATGGTCATTGACCAGGAAATTCGCTTCCCCACTGGCTTGGCGGAATTGGACCGCGTCTTGGGCGGCGGCGCGGTCCAGGGTTCTCTTGTCCTGATCGGCGGGGCGCCGGGGATTGGAAAATCCACGCTGATGCTCCAGATCTGCCATCAGCTCTGTCAGTTTGCCAAAGTTCTCTATGTCTCCGGAGAGGAATCAGAGCGCCAGCTGAAGCTCCGGGCAGAGCGGCTGGGCGTGGGGGAGATGGGGTTATATCTCTTTGCCGAGAATGATCTGGAACAGGTCTCCGCCGCCGTGGAAGAGACAGCCCCGGATATTCTGATTGTGGACTCGATTCAGACGATGTATACCGGAGATCAGTCAACCTCTCCGGGCAGCATTTCCCAGGTGAAGGAATGCACCATGGCCCTGATGCAGCTGGCAAAAGGGGAGGGGCTCACCATTTTTGTCATCGGCCACGTCAATAAGGAGGGCGCTATTGCCGGTCCTAAGGTACTGGAACACATGGTGGATTGTGTGCTGTACTTTGAGGGCGACCAGCATATGACCTACCGGATCCTCCGGGCAGCGAAAAACCGTTTCGGCGCTACCAACGAGATCGGCGTGTTTGAGATGATGGACTGCGGGCTGCGAGAGGTGGAGAATCCCTCGGAAATGCTGCTGTCCGGTCGGCCTACGGAAGCGCCCGGCACCTGCGTCACCTGTGCCATGGAGGGCGCACGCCCGGTATTGGCGGAAGTACAGGCTTTAGTCGCCCCAGCAGCCGGAGCAAAGCCGCTTCGCTCCAGCAACGGCTTTGACTACAATCGCGCTTCCATGCTGCTGGCGGTGCTGGAAAAGCGCGGCGGGCTGAAGGTCAGCCAGTGCGACGCCTATCTGAATATCATCGGCGGACTGACGCTGGATGAACCGGCCGCCGATCTGGCGGCGGTGATCGCGGTAGCCTCCAGCTACTTGGATAAGGCGGTGCCGGATACGCTGGCGGCAGTAGGGGAGATCGGCCTCTCCGGCGAGGTGCGCAGCATCAACCATCTGGAGCAGCGACTTTCCGAGGTGCATCGGCTGGGCTTCACCCATTGTATGATCCCTGCTCATCGGGCAGGTGAGTTGAAGCCGCTGCCAGGCTTGACACTGCTGCCGGTGGCAAATATCGGTCAGGCGCTGCGTTTGCTGGCGCAGGGAGTATAAAAAGGATACCGCAGGAAAAATCCTGCGGTATCCTTTTTTGTTACTTCTTCTTGCTGTCCTTATTCTTTTCCGCCAGCGGGCCCTTGCCGTTGATGGCGCGGTACTGGTTCAGCTTATCCACCCGTGCCTGCCGCTTCTTGGCCTTTTCTTTTTCCTTGGCCTTTTTGATGGCGGCCTCTTTATCCTGCTTTTTCTTCCTCCAATATTGCTCTTTCTCGTAATTCTCCACGTCTTTTTCGTACTTTTCCGGATGACGCGCCCAGTCGATCCGCAGCACGGTCAGCGAAATGATCAAAACCGCACCGACAGCGATCAGGCCGTAGAACAAAAACGAATAAAAACCATCCATAGAAAGAGCCTCCCATATCAATCAGTGTATATAGTATACCGTAAATCCACTCCAAAGGCAAGAACTGTTTTTCCCGATGGAAAATCGCAAAAAAATGTTGTTGTTTTTGTTGTTTTTGAAAACCCAAGAGTGTATAATAAGCGGGTAAATGTGATAAGAGATAGAAGGAAAAAATACACTTTACTTTCGGAGGAACAAAACATGTTTACTACGTTCAAAGAAATGGAAGCCTATGTGTTGGGCCAGAACATGAAAAAGCGCATCGCGCTGGCCAACGCCCATGACGAGCCTGCGCTGAGCGCTGTCGTCCACGCCAAGCGTAAGGGCGTGGTGGAAGGCACCCTGATCGGCAAGAAGGAGATGATCATCGACATGCTCCACGAGATGGGCGAGAACGAGGTCGATTACGAGATCGTGGACTTCGACGGCGAGGAGCTGGAAGCCGCAAAGATCGCTGTCAAGCTGGTGAAGGAAGGGAAGGCCGACATTCCCATGAAGGGCATCCTGCAGACCTCCAGCTTCGCTAAGGCCATCCTGAACCGCGAGACCGGCCTGATTCCTGACGGTGCGCGCCGTCTGGTGAGCCAAGTGGGTATCTTTGAGTATGAAGGCCGTTTCGTGATGATCACTGACGCCGCCATCAACATCGCCCCCGACGTGGAGACCCAGATCGGCATCGTGGAGAACGCCCTGCCTGTGGCCAAGGCTCTGGGCAATGACTGCCCCAAGGTGGCCGTTCTGTCCGCCGTAGAGAACGTCACCGAGAAGATGCCCTCCACCGTCAGCGCCGCCGCCATTAAGGAGCGGGGCATTCCCGGCTGCATGGTGACCGGCCCTCTGGCGCTGGACGGCGCTATCTCCATGGAGTCTGTGAAGCATAAGTCCATCAAGGATCCTGTGGCCGGTCAGGCGGATATCCTGCTGGTGCCGTTTATTGAGATCGGCAATGTGCTGTACAAGGCTGTGACTTACATCGCCGGCAAGACCGTGGCCAGCACCATCTGCGGCGCTTCCTGCCCGGTCATCATCACTAGCCGCGCCGATACGCCCGACAGCAAGTATTATTCCATCCTGTTGGCCGTCCTGCGCTGCCTGAAGGCGTAAAGAATCTAATAAATAACGGACGGCGTAAGCCGTCCGTTATTTTATCACAAAATGTTCCAAAATTGAGTGTTATATGCGAAAAACCATAGTGTTTGCACAGGCAGAGCCTGTCATATATCAACAGCTGACGAGGTTGTGATTCAACAAAATTTTCCCCGGTGGACTTGTCATCCACCGGGGAATTTTATATAATGAGATAATTCAGAGCTGGAACATTTTGTCCCGCTGTGAGGGAAGCGGCAAAGTAATCTATTCAGCGGATCAGCGGAAAAGCCAGCGAAATACAGCTATGCTGAAAAGGATTGGCCACGCCGTGATTTTCTATCATCAGCCATTTTCCTTATAGATACCCTCCACTACATTCAACAAAATTTTTATTTTGTTGAATTGCCAGTTCATAAACAAAACGGCCCTCTCGCCGTTTCTTCTCTGGCGCACCTGCTATGCCGCATGGCGGCAGCGTTTGCACCGATGAACTGTCGATGCTGCTACCCTCGCTCTACGCGCTCGGGCACTGTCAACAAAATAGCCGTTGTTGTTGAATCCTCTGGTGGCTGCGCGGGACTACGGCCGCTTGCAACTGCAAATACTTAATATTTAATATAAGGATATCATTATGACCATTCACTATCGCTCCCAATCGCCGCAGATACTGGCGGACTTTCTTAGCTATCACGAGACCATCAAAGCGCACTCGCAGCGCACTGTGGATGAGTACTACCTTGATCTGCGCAATTTCTTCCGCTACATCAAGCAGCTCCGCGATCCCTCGCTGCAAGGCCTGCCATTTGACCAAATCGATATCATGGACGTTGACCTTGCACTGATAAAAACCATCACACTGTCGGATATCTATGGCTATATGACCTATCTCAGCCGGGATCGTGTGCAGCATCAAAATTGTGAAAAATCTAACATAGGCCTGAATGCTGCTTCTCGTGCCAGAAAATTAGCCACAATTCGTTCTTTTTTCAACTATTTATGTAACAAAGTTCATCTTTTGGAGGAGAATCCCTGTAAGGACATTGACTCTCCCAAGCAAATGAAATCCCTCCCCCGCTATCTGACGCTGGACGACTCCCTTTCCCTCCTGAACGCTGTGGACGGCAAGCATAAAGAGCGGGATTTCTGCATTATCACGTTGTTTCTCAACTGCGGCCTGCGTATCTCTGAGCTGATTGGGCTGAATATCAGTGATATCAAGGACGACGCCCTGCGGGTACTAGGCAAGGGAAACAAAGTCCGGGTGGTGTATCTGAACGACGCCTGCAAGGATGCCCTGAACCGCTATCTGGAGGTGCGGCGTCCCATCAGCGGAAAAGACCGGGACGCGCTGTTCCTTTCTGAACGGAACCAGCGCATCAGCCGCGCCATGGTTCATTCGCTGGTGAAGAAGCACCTTTCCATGGCCGGACTTGACAGCACCCAGTACCCCAGCCACAAGCTGCGCCATACGGCGGCCACGCTGATGCTGCAAAACGGCGTGGACGTAAAGGCCGTGCAGGAGGTATTGGGCCACGAGCACCTGAACACCACCGAGATCTACACCCACATTGACAACGAATCTCTCCGCGTAGCTGCAAAGGCGAATCCCTTGTCACATGTTAAAATGAAAGGGAAACTTGACGAAAACAGCGAGACGGAGTAACCTCCGTCTCGCTGTTAGTCTGTATAGTAGCCCAGAATGTGCAGCACCCGGTACTGCCGGTACTCGTAGCTGCTGAGAGGACGGCAGTTGGCGTCATAGCTGTGCGCCGCGATCTGGACACCGGACGACTCACCGCTGCCGTCATTGGCGATGACAACGGGAGAATGCTGAAAGACGTCACCCTTAAAGATCAGCTGTATCACGTCGCCCGGCTCCGCCAGCGTCAGATCCTGCGTCACCGTGCAGACCGGCCCCGGAGAGGGCTCCGGTCGTATCAGAAAGTTGTGCAGGTACACTACTCCTGTCCAAGCGGGTGCCTTATCGTCGGCACTGATATAATACCAGCCATAGGTAGGCGTAAAATTCATAACGCCTGTTCCTGCGTAAATGCACTGTGACGCGAAGTTGGTGCAATCCCCGCCGATGGTCTCATAGTCGTAGAAGTCCGGATTGCGGCCATAAGCCCAGTATCTGGCGTAGGCCTCCGCAGCCTCCCGGCGATATGGCAGCAACTCCATGGCTCTCCCCCCTGCTCATTCTATGAGCGGGGTTTTATTTGGTGCGTAGCGCCCGCAGACTGTTGAGGATCGCCAGCATGCAGACGCCAACGTCCGCAAATACAGCCAGCCACAGGCCCATATCCGTCACCAGAGAGAGCGCCAAAATCAGAACCTTCACGGCAATGGAGAATACGATGTTCTGCTTGGCGATGGACATGGTCTTTCTGGCGATACGGATAGCCAGCGGCAGACGGGACAGCTCGTCGGTCATGATGACCACGTCCGCTGCTTCCATGGCGGCGTCGCTGCCCAGACCGCCCATTGCCACGCCCACATCAGCGGCGGCCAACACAGGCGCGTCGTTGATGCCGTCACCGGCATACACCACACTGCCCAGCTTCTTCAGCTCCTCCAGATGGGACACCTTTTCCTCCGGCAGCAGCTGACCCCACGCGTTGTCCAGGCCAATTTCCCCGGCAATACTGTTGGCTGTCGCCTGACGGTCGCCGGACAGCATGGTCAGATTGTGCAGGCCCAGCTTCCGCAGTGCGCTGATGGCCTCCTTGGTGTCGGGCTTCAGCGTATCGCTCAGGCCGATGCAGCCCAGATACTGACCGTCATAGGCCACATACACCGCCGTTGTACCGGAGGTCTGCGTAGTGAAGGCCACGCCGTCCAGCAGCTCTGCCTTGCCCACCAGCGCCGTCTTGCCATCCAGCACCGCTCGGATACCTTTGCCGGAGATCTCCTCGATCCCAGCCAGACGGCTGCCGTCCACCGGCTTACCGTAAGCCTTCAGGATGGATTTTGCCAAGGGATGGGTGGACTGGCTCTCACAATAACCTCCAGCAGCTGCTCCTGACTGACGCCATCTGCGCAGGACATCTCCGTAACGGAGAACTCGCCCTTGGTCAGCGTACCGGTCTTATCGAAAGCTGCGATCTCCGCCTTGGCCAGCAGCTCCAGATAGTTGCTGCCCTTCATCAGAATACCGTTATGGCTGGCGCAGCCGATACCGGAGAAGAAGCTCAGCGGCACCGAAATCACCAGCGCGCAGGGACAGGAAATAACCAGAAATGCCAACGCCTTATGAATAAAGGTCGACCAGCTGCCCCAGCCCAGCAGCGGCGGAATGACAGCCACCAGCACAGCAATACCGCAGACTACCGGCGTATACACACGGGCAAACCGGGTGATGAACCGCTCCGGCTGCGCCTTGTTGTCCTGCGCGTCCTCCACCATAGCCATGATGCGGCTGACGGAGGAATCACTGAAGGGACGCGTGACCTTGATCTTCAAAAGGCCGCTCTGGTTCACGCAACCGGCCAGCGCCGCACTGCCTACCGTCCACTCGCGGGGCATGGATTCGCCCGTCAACGCGGAGGTATCCACCGAGGATCTGCCCTCGATCACCTCGCCGTCCAGCGGGACACGCTCACCAGGACGTACCAGAATGATATCGCCCACAGAGACCGTTTCCGCCTTGACGGTGGTCACTTCATCACCCTTTACCAGATTGGCGTGGTCGGGCCGTACATTGACCAGCGCCTCGATGGAAGCGCGGGAGGAACCCACCGCCTTATCCTGAAGCCATTCACCGATCTCATACAGCAGCATAACGGCAACGGCCTCCGGATACTTGCCGATGCAGAACGCGCCGATAGACGCCACCGTCATCAGGAAGTTCTCGTCAAAGATCTCACCGTGGGTGATGTTCTCAACGGCCTCCTTCAGTACGGAAAAACCGGCCAGCAGATAGGCGATGATGCATACTACCAGCTGCCATGTGCCCTCCAGAAAGAAAATAGACGCCAGCAGACCCACAGCGGAGAGACCCATGCGGACATAGGTCAAAGCGCCTTGCTCCTCGTCCCCGCCGTGCTCATGGGAGTGGCCATGATCGTGGCCGCAGCCACAGCCGCAGCCGTAGCTGTGACCGTGGGAATGCTCATGGTGATGTTCGTGTTCATGTTCATGCTCGCAACAGTGCTCATGCTCATGCTCACAGCAATATTCGTGCTCGTGCTCGTGATTGCAGGACATTGTTACCCCTCCATTCTTTCCATAATATGCTCGAACGCCATTGCGAAGATGTGATCGATGTGGTCGTCGTCCAGTGAATAGTAGACGACCCTTCCCTGCTTGCGGCTTTTGACCAGCCGGGCGTCCCGCAGGATACGAAGCTGATGACTGACCGCGGATTGGGTCATGGTCAGCAGCACCGCCAGATCGTTGACGCACATTTCCTCAATGTGCAAGGCACAGATGATGCGGCTGCGGCTGGAATCGCCAAAAACGCGAAACAGCTCGGACACCTCATAAATAGGTTCTTCCTGCGGCATTTGCTCCTGCACACGTCGGATCACATCCTCGTGTATCACATTGTTCTCATAATTCGTGTTTTCCATGGTGTACCTCATAATATGAATGAACGCTCATATGAATTATGATTCATATATACACCTCTCCCCGCAAAATGTCAAGAGGTAATTTTGATTTTCCTCCAAATTTTTCCTCTGTTCATTGACTTTACCGCGTAAATGCATTAACATAGCACGTGGAATAAATTGATTTGGAGGTCACTCAATGAATACGGCAGAACTTTCCAGCGTATGTAAGCAGGTGCGCCGTGACATCATCACCATGATCGCCAACGCAGGCAGCGGCCATCCCGGCGGCTCCCTGTCCATGGTGGAACTGATGACCAGCGTATTCTACAACCACATGCGCATCAATCCCAAGAATCCCAAAAATCCCGACCGTGACCGCTTTGTGCTGAGCAAGGGTCACGCCGCCCCCTGCTACTATGCGGTGTTGGCGGAGCTGGGCTTCATCAGCCGGGACGAGTTTACCAACTTCCGGCAACTCCACAGCATCCTGCAGGGCCATCCCGACTGCAAGAAGGTGCCCGGCGTGGACGCGTCCACCGGCTCTCTGGGTCAGGGCTGCTCCATTGCCGTGGGCATGGCGCTGGGCGCCAAGCAGCTGAAGAAAGACACCAAGGTCTATACCATTCTGGGCGACGGCGAGTGTCAGGAGGGCCAGATTTGGGAGGCCTTCATGGCGGCCAACCACTATAAGCTGGACAACCTGACTATCATCATCGACAACAACGGCCTGCAGATCGACGGCAGCAACGACGAGGTCATGAGTCTGGGCGACCTGCCCGCCAAGCTCCGCGCCTTCGGCTTTGATTTCTATGAGATCGACGGTCATGATCTGGACGCCATCGAGGCGGCGCTCAGTGCGCCGGTGGTTCCCGGTAAGCCCCGCTGCATCCTTGCGCACACCGTCAAGGGTAAGGGCGTGTCCTTTATGGAGAATCAGGCCGGTTGGCATGGCAAGGCTCCCAACGCGGAGCAGCGCGAACAGGCTTTGCAGGAATTGGAGGGCTGAGAAATGAGTGAAAAAATCGCGACCCGTGAAGCCTACGGCAAGGCGCTGGTAGAGCTGGGCAACCAAAACGACAAGGTGGTGGTGCTGGACGCCGATCTGGCCGGCGCTACCATGACCAAGTATTTCAAGGCGGCTCATCCCGACCGTTTCTATGACTGCGGCATCGCCGAGGCCAATATGATGAACATTGGCGCGGGCCTGTCCACCATGGGCCTGATCCCCTTCTGCTCCACCTTCGCCACGTTCGGCGCAGGCCGTGCCTACGAGCAGATCCGCAACTCCATCGCTTACCCCAAGTTTAATGTGAAGATCTGCTGCTCCCACGCTGGCGTTTCCGTGGGCGAGGATGGCGGCAGCCACCAGTCCATCGAGGATATCGGCCTGATGCGCATTATCCCCGGCATGACTGTTATCGTCCCCGCTGACGCCAACGAGGCACGCAAGGCCACCTTCGCGCTGGCGGAGTTCCAGGGCCCCGTGTACATGCGTCTGGCCCGTCTGGCAACGCCTGTTTTTGAGGAGGACTATCCCTTTGAGATTGGCAAGGCCAACGTTCTGCGGGAAGGCAAGGACGCGGCGGTGTTCGCCTGCGGCCTGATGGTCAACGAAGCCTTGGAGGCCGCCAAGCTGCTGTCCGCAGAGGGTATCGAGATCAGTGTCATCAACATGCATACCATCAAGCCCCTGGACGCTGAATGCGTGGTGAAGTACGCCGAGAAGTGCGGTAACGTTGTCACCGTAGAGGAACACAGCGTCATCGGTGGTCTTGGCGACGCCGTAGCCGATGCGCTGATGGGCAAGGTCTGCTGCAAGTTCAGGAAAATCGGCGTCAACGACCAGTTCGGCCAGTCCGGTAAGGCCGCCGACGTGCTGCGGGAATACGGCCTGACTGCCGACCAGATCGCGGCGAAGATCAAGGAGACTCTGTAAAAAGGAGGTCGAGATCATGGATATCCCGAAATGCCCCTATTGTTCCGGCGAAATGCGGCCCGGTGTGCTGCGGACAGCACAGAGCACCGGTGTCTGCTTCGAGCCGATGCCCGGCCTCAGCGACACTGTCGATCTGGCCGGCCCGTATCTGTTCCGCAGAGATATCCAGTTCCCGGCGTTCGGCTGCCTCAAATGCCGGTCCATCGTCCTACGATATGAGGAAGATTGACCTATCAAAATATCCGGTGCTCTTGCACCGGATATTTTTTACGCAAAAGCTGTAAGAGACTGCTGTCCGCTGCGTCTTATAAGGGAAAGGAGGTGGCAGTGAATGGAATTTGAACAGGTCTATGACCTGTATTTTCAGGATGTATACCGCTATATCCGCCGCCTTTCCGGCAGCGAGCACGTGGCGGAGGAGATCACCAGCGAGACCTTTTTCAAGGCCCTGCACAGCATTGGAAAATTCCGCGGCCAGTGCGACATTCGGGTGTGGCTGTGCCAGATCGCCAGAAACTGCTACATCTCCTCGCTGCGCAAGGAGAAGCGAACAGCACCACTGGATGAGCTGCCGGAACAGGCGGACGGCAGCGCATCTCCGGAGGAGCTGCTGACCGTCCGCGAGGAGGCCCGGCGCATTCAAGCCATCCTTCATGACCTGCCGGAACCGTACCGGGAGGTATTCATGTGGCGGGTATTCGCGGATCTTTCCTACAAGCAGATCGGAGATATCTTCTCCAAAACGGACAACTGGGCCTGCGTGACCTACCACCGGGCCAGAAAAATGATCAAAAACAGATTGGAGGACAGCAGCCATGAAAAATGAATGTCATATCGTCCGGGACCTGATGCCGCTGTACACGGAGGGCATGCTCAGCGACGAGAGCGCCGCCTTTGTCAAGGCGCATCTGGAGACCTGTGAGGACTGCCGCGCGGCATACGGCGGCGAGGAAAAGCCCCCTGTCACCGAAGCTGACACCGCACAGCAGCGTGTCGGCGAGGCTGGCGTGCTGCGGACGCTGAAAAAGAAGCTGCGGAAGCAGACATGGTGCGCCATTATCATTACAGTGGTGGTAGTACTGCTGGTGACGCTGATGCTGAGGTTGAATTCCATCGACTATCTGGCGGCCATCAGCTCCGACGAGCGGTATACCCTCAGTGACCGCATGGCGCTGCTGTTCAAGGGCGATTATTCCGACCAGGACGCAGCAGAAGCTGTTCTGAGCAACGTACACATAGTATTTAAGTATTCAGAGGAAGAAATATACAACAATGTTCTGGCGATGCCGAGGGATGAGGCTGCCTATGCCCTTGGCGCACTGGTACGTTACTGCGTCCCGGAGATGGACGCCGGCAAAATGTTGACCATCTATCACATTGACCTGCTGTCGGCACATTTCAGCGGTGATTCCGGGAAAATGTGGGTCAAATATGGGTATCAGCGCTTTGATAGGACACATAATTTCAGTTCATACGGCGGCACGGGCGCAATAGACCATATCGCGCTTTGGAAGCTGGAAAAATACGGTGACGGCTATTGGCGCGTTGTGGAGATCGTATAACAATATGGTGCTTACTTGACAGCGTATACAACTGAAAAATCTCCCGGCTCAACAGAGCCGGGAGATTTTTCAGCCTGTCAAAAAACTACCCAAACACCCCTGTTTCTGCTATAATAGAAGAAA
>ERZ825896.4199-NODE-4199-length-11284-cov-2.656247_pt1 | contig 11284 bp, 12 predicted proteins | sample MGYA00519858_ERZ825896 | MGnify/ENA primary metagenome ERZ825896 (study PRJEB31778, sample SAMEA3449214) | human gut metagenome | biome: human gut; feature: human-associated habitat; material: faeces | place: United Kingdom | collected 2010/2012 ... | reverse complement strand
TATCGCTGTCTAAGGACAAAAGTTCCATAGCAATTTGACCTCCAAGTGAAACTCCACCTAAAGCAAACAGTTTTCCATCACAGTTTTGTCGAACATAATCTAGAATTTCCTGTGCCGAATCTTCCGTTGATATATAATCCTTTTGATACTCCTCTCCGTGACCATTGAGTGTTGGTAGAATGACATGGTATTTATGAGACAAGATACGAGCTTGCCTAAGGTAACTCCACCAAGAACTACCCCCACCGTGTATTAATAAAACGGGAGGCAAATTTTTATCACCAAATTCATGAACTTTCATATCTCAGAACCTCCAAAATGTCTCATTTAGACAGTACTATGCTTGTCTTGAAAGCTATGTTAACCTTTTTTCTACAATTAACTCTGCTTAGATATATTTACAAGTAAGAGTGATAATATCGCAACCTACCTAGTTAAGGCCAAATTTCATTCTCGCATCAGCTAGAGAAGAGACTTTACCTTGAATAATTTCCTGATGACCGACTAAAATTTCCTTTTTCAAATTCTCAAAAGCCACTTGACATGATTCCTCTTGAAAATCACTAGTTACATATTTGCTTTGGTTAACCATTATATTTTCCATTTTTCTAAGCGTTCCATTTTGTATGTATATATTGTAACATGAAGAAGAAATATGATTCATATAAAAATATCAAATGACTTACCATAAAAAGCCTTGAAACCAAGGCTTTTCCTTCTACACATTTTCTAGGCCTCACAAGCAGTAATACCGCCTCAACATGTCGTGCTAGTATACTCCTATATTATAGAACGAAAGTGATAGAGTGTTTTGTAATATTAAAACGAAAGAGAATTACACACTCAACTCAAACAACTTATAAAACTCACCTTTCCTATCCATCAAGTCACAAAAAGAACCATCTTCAACAATGACGCCACCTTTCATAAAGAGAATTCTATCGTATTTTTTCAAAATGTTCTCATTCAACTTGTGGGTTACTACGAGTATAGTTAAATCTTGAATATCCAAGATTGAATTTTCAATTTCAGTAGTTACTTGATTATCCAAAGATGAGGTAGCCTCATCCAATAATAAGATTGGTGTTTTTCGAATCAAGGCACGCGCAATACTAAGTCTTTGTTTTTGTCCTCCAGATAGATTTGAACCATTCTCTCCACATAAAGTTTGTAGACCAGATTCATTTTCTAAAACATAACTTTCTAAACCTGACTGCTGTACAGCTTGCTTTATTTCCTCATCAGTGAAGGATTGATTAAGAGTAATATTTGCTCTTAAAGTATCATCAAAGATATAAACGTCTTGTTGAACAATTGTCATTAAGTTATAAAGGCTCTCTGCTGAAATAGCTTGTATATCTTGATTATCAATTGAAATATGTCCACTTGTTACATCGTAAAAACGCAGTAATAGATTGAGCAAAGTTGATTTCCCACTCCCTGACATTCCTACAATTGCAATTTTTTCCCCTTTTTGAATCTTCAAAGATAAATGATTAAAAATTTTTTCTTCAGTATTAGGGTAAGAAAAGTCTATATTTGAAAAAGAAATAACATCATCGAAATATTCTTTCGTTTCACCAGTCTGAAGTTCGGTTACATCTTTTACCTCAAATGCATCTAGTGTTGCCTGACCTTCACGGAATTTACTTATTCCCATGCCAACTTCATTTAGTGGCATTACTACAAAATTGACCAGTTGAACAATAGCTGTTACACTTCCAATTGTGGTATGGCCATTAAAAACAAGATACATTCCTCCACCAAAGGCTACCAAAAAAACAATCATCCCTGAAAGCTGCGAAATAACATTAGCTAAAACATCAAATTTCCCTTTTATAAAATTTATTTCATCAAATTTTTCACTGTCATGACTATAATCCTCACAGATAGCCTCTTTCACATTAAAACTTTTTATAACTAGAAACCCTGCTAAAATATCTTTAACCTTAGCTAAATACTTCTGATCGGCAATCATAGCTCTATTTTGTAGAGAGGTTGATTTTTGTCCAATAAATCCTGAAATCATCATCGGAATAATGCTAGCAATGATAACCAATAAGGTCAAATACCAATTACCTATAAACATAGCTAGGAGCGAAAAAATCATTAAGGAAAGGTTTTTTGAAATATTAAAATACTGGTGTAGATAATCTTGCTCGATTTTCTTCATATTTTCAGTTAATACAGAAATAAATTTCCCTGTTTTTTCTTTAGAAAAGTCTCTATAATCGCTATCTAAAATAGATTGGAACACCTTGTTTTTGTATCTTGACATGATTTGCCTAACAAGTTTATTTTTCAATCGAAGAGATATAAAGTTGAGTCCTGCATAGATGAAAATAACAGTAGCTCCTATTAGTACCGCTTGAGTTAAGGCTTCTTTATTTTGGGACATGCCACTATCAATAATATCTTTAATAGAATAAGCAAAAGCAATATTAGTTAAAGGGACCAGTATATTAAATATCATGAAAGCATAAAAAGCCTTCTGATGATCCTTTATCAATTGTTTCATCCTTAATCTACCTCATAATTCTTAATTTCATTTAGAAAATGTGACATAAAATATTCTTCTAAGTCAATATTCTCTCTCCTAATCTCTTTCATAGAGACCTGTTCTATCATTTCTCCATTTTTGATAAAACCAATCTTATCTGCTATCTGTGAAATTTCCGATAATATATGACTAGATATTAGTATTGTAATTCCATGCTCCTTAGAAAGCGACAACAAAAGATTTCGAATTTCTTGAATTCCTATTGGATCTAGACCATTGATTGGCTCATCTAAAATCAACAATTTAGGTTTTGTTAGAAAAGCACGAGCTAAACCAAGTCTCTGCCTCATTCCTAACGAAAAATCTTTTACTTTTTTAGTCGTATTTTTTAACCCGACCATTCTTAAAGCTCTTATTATATCTGATTCAGTAATAGTTTTCCCCATATACTGTGCATGAATTTCCAAAATTTCTTTTGCAGTGCAATTATCATAAAAAATTGGTGATTCAATAATACTTCCAATCTGACTTAGGATTTCTTCTCTGTGTTCTTGTAGATTTTTCCCAAAAATTTCAATACTACCTGATGTAATTGTTGATAAGGTTAACATACATTTCATTAACGTTGTTTTTCCAGCACCATTCGGTCCTAAAAAACCATAGATTTCTCCTTCAGCAATTTGAAGGTTGATACCACTTAAAATTTCTTCTTTATCAATTGTTTTAAAAACTTCTTTTATTTCAACAATATTTCTCATTTCTATCTCTCTTTCTATATCCAGCTTTAAATGCAAGAATTTTTCTTCAGGAGCATAAATACAAACTTATACAGTCTCTTTCTTTATTGGAATCATAAAGGAATTACCACTTTTCTTCGATTAAACTCAGCAATACTATTTGATACTAATATCTCGTTTTGAAATATTATAAATTGAAAATGAAGTAATCATTAAACTTATGAAACTTGCAAATATCAAAAAGAATAAGTTATCAACAATATTATTAGATAAACTTCCTGAACTTACATTCGAAAGTAATGCTGCTAAACCAAGTCCTGAAAGCATTGTTATAGCTGTTGAATGCTTAATCATACCTAAAACAAATGGTAGTAACCCTATTAGTACTGTTCCAAACGTAATTCCAGCTAAGTTAATTAATTTATTAGCTACAGGGATACAACTAGATTCAGTTACAACAGCCATGAATCTAATGAATATTTGAATAACTAAATGGGCAGAAAAATGGGCAATAAATGCTATTAGAATGACTGAAAGAATTTTTCCCCATAGTAACTTTATTTTAGAAATAGGGTAAGAAAACAACTGAAAAATTGTTCTTCGTTTAAATTCATCAATAATAATCGTAGATAATAAATAAGATTCGAAAATCAAAAATGCTGCTTTTGTAAATAAAGATGAAAACAATGAAGCTACAATTGCCCAACCTTCCCATTTACCAGTAATTCTAAAAACATTGTTGCTTTGTCCAACAAATTCTCCCAATTTATTATCTGTAGCTAGCCCCATGATTATGATTCCTGTAATAATTAATACTATAAATATAGTAACCAACCAGGCTAAAAATAATTTAGATTTAGAAACTTTATTTAATTCAATTTTAATAAGCGACAACATAGATTATTTCCTCCAAAGCGTAAATAAAGAATAAACTATTCAGACTAATCTCGACAAATATTTAAAAATAAGCTTATTTAACAGACAATCGCACCAGACATACTATCGGTATGTAAATGCCAAAAAACAAACATACCTATGGTATGTATAGTAGGATTTTAATAACACACTTAAAGTATGTTATTTTTTAATTATAAATTATGTAAGATAATTTATTGAATTGATAACACATAAATAGAAATTAGTATTAACAAGCATGTCATGCAACTACTTATTTACTATTTTTTTAAGTGATCAAATAACTTGAAAATCACATCCATCATTTCATCAGAAATCAACTGTACCCCTAGACCTTCAAAAGTAAGTTTAATGAAATTCATTTTTCGCTTTAATTCTACTAATGAAAAAACAGAAATTTGAAAACCGATCCAAATATTTAGAGTTAAAACAATTAAATCTGCTAGCTCTTCTGGATATTCTGTTTTAATAGACCCATCCTCAACACCTTCGTAAACTTTTTCTCTAATTTCGGGTAAAAAATCAGAAAATAGACCTAGATACTGCTCTCCTAACAAACGTGGACTTCTTAGCATGATTGAGGCAGAATAAACGAGCCTTTGGTGTTCAAAATTAGAGAAAGAGTCCATCAAAGAATTTTGTATCTTTTCTAATCCAGTATTTCCTCTCCAATTATAATTTAAAATTTCTTGATTATTTTCGCTAATGATCGTTTGCAGTATATCATGTTTGGACTCAAAATGATGATAAATAACACCTTTCGTTAATCCACCTAAGCCATCTATGATATCTTGTATTGACGTATTATCAAATCCTTTTTCTAAAAATAAATCTTTAGAAACTTCTAGTATTTTTTTTCTAGTTTCATGTGAGTTTCTATTCCTTGCCATTTTAGTCCCTTTCTATCATACCAATGGTATGTAATTCTATTGTAGTGGAAGTAACTATTAATGTCAAGTTCTTTATTGGAATATGCAAAAAAAGCCTTACAATCAAGGCTTTTCATATTCCCTTTCGTTACAAGGTTTTTACGCTTTTACAAGCAATCCTACACACTCCACGTGTGCTGAGAGCTTTCTTCTATACTAATAGACGAAAGGGTGTGAAAATGATTTTTAAATGATACTGTGGAACGGAACAGTAGCCCTAGTATTGACTACTGTCGTTTCTATTCATATTGGCTATTCTAGGACTGAGATGAAAAAATCTATAAATGCTCAGAATAAAATTGAACCCGCAAATCTCCCCAAAACAATGGTGAGTCATGTACTTGTATTATTCCGAAAAAATACACCTCTGGTGCAGTGAGACAAATTGGTGTATCTTATAGTGGCTTCGTAGATGAAAGCTATACTCTACTATCACTCTTTGATGATGTAGAACAAATTGAAAAAGATAATAGACTTCAGACAGCTATTGATGTTGTCAGAGAACAGTTTGGTTTTTTAGCCATACAAAAAGGAACCGTCCTAACTGAAGGTTCCAGAAATATTGAACGCAGTAAACTTATCGGTGGTCATTCCGCGGGTGGATTGGAGGGATTAAAATGAAACAAGAAAAAAATACAGTACAATTTTCAGAAATCCGTAGCAAAGGATGTAATGATATTGAAATGCTTGAAAGATTTTTACATGGAATCGTTGAAACAGCAACTTCAAAACTTCGTCAGAGAAAACTCAAAACAACTGAAATATCGATACGACTAGTACATGCTAAATCTGAAAACCGATTACCATTGGAATTTACATTTAGCATTAAGCCAACAAGCTCATCTGTGATAATCTATACTGAGGTAATCAATCGCTTTAAAGAATGTTACACAGGTGGGGGAATTCAAGGTTTTACGATTCAATTTGATAAAAATACCCTTGCCTCTGCATAGAAAGGATTTGATATGATTGACCGTTCATATTTACCATTTCAATCAGCAAGAGAGTACCAGGATACAAAGATGCAAAAATGGATGGGCTTTTTCCTATCTGAACATGCATCAGCACTCTCTGATGATACAAACAAAGTAACGTACATGTCTGACTTATCACTAGAGAAGAAATTATTACTCCTCAGTCAAGTATACGCCGGGCAGCTACGCACACGCATTCAAGTGATTGAAAAAAACAAGCGTGTTTCCTACACTGGAACAATACCAAGTCTGACCAAAGATTTCATTTTGATAAAAACTACAACAGGTCACATCAATTTGAAATTAAAAGACATTATTAGTATTGAACTTGTCGAGGAGGTGCTCTATGAATCAGCTTGAGTTTCAGCGTAATCACCTACAAATGGACTATTATAGCGAGAGCTACCAAGATTTTGAACGTGACTTCTACCGCTACTCTAACATGAATATTCCATTGACCTTCCTAACTGATGATATCCTAAAAACAATGGCGACTTCACGTAAGAATTACTTTGTCCTCAATAAGGAAAAGTCCAGAGATAACCGCGATCACTTCTTCATATTTGAAGTAAGTACCGTAGATGAGAATCCGCTAATCTATCATTATACATATAAGAAAACTACAATATATTTAGCAGAAAAATAGGAGCAGTTCAATTGACTGTTCCTATTTTTAATATTCATAAAATCTAAAGTCTTTATACTCTTTAACAATGGAGTCGCCAACCAGAACAGACTATACTGACCAGCGACTACCTTAAATTTAATGTTTCAGATTTATTTTCTTATCTCTAATTTCATAAACTACATCAGCTACATTTTCGAGTAAGCGTTTATCGTGGGTGATAAACACGATAGTTCCGGCATACTCCTTCATTAGTATTTCCAAAGCCTCTAAACTTGGTATGTCAAGGAAGTTACTGGGTTCATCCATTAGTAGGATGTTATATCTACCCATGAGCATTTTAGCAAGCAACAATTTTATAATTTCTCCACCGCTTAAAACAGATAAACTTTTTCCAATATCGTTCTGTTTGAACCCCATAGATGCTAGCACTGAACGAATTTCTGATATATTGTAATCACAATCCTCCTGCATAAACTCCATGACATTCTGATTACTGTTGTACTTGTAACCATTCTGTGCAAAGTAACCTATTTTTGCCTTAGGTGAAATAGAAATTCCTTCTTCATGGTTTAAGATCATTTGGATTAAAGTTGTTTTTCCGATTCCATTACCACCAGTTAACGCCACTTTTGCTCCTAACGGAATTTGAAAAGATGCATTTTCAAACAGTGCCTTATCCCCAAATATTTTATTAATTTCCGTACCGACTATAGGGTATGGATTATGGAGCTCCAATGCTTTACTTTGCCTGAAACGAATTCTGCGAATGTCTTCCGGAGCTTCTACATTTCCTAAGGCTGCAATCCTGTGCTCTAGGGATTTAGCGGCATTATGCATCTTTTTTTCCTTACTTCCTATTGATTTTTGATGAGCTAAACGCCCTCCGCCTTCAGTACTTTTTTTCTTTGAAGCACCTTTCGCCTTCTGTTCTATTTTACGAGCCTGTTTTCGCTTTTCCTCCGCAGCCCTTTCCAATCGGGCACGTTCCGCAATAAATTGTTCGTATTCTGCAGCTTGGCTCTTGCGTTCTTCCTCTTTCTGACGAAGATAATCAGAATAGTTTCCCCAATACTCAGTGATTTTGCCATCTTTCAGTTCCCATATTTTATCTACTATTTCATCAAGAAAATAGCGGTCATGGCTAATAACTAACAGTGCACCTGTAAAATATTTTAGCTGTCCAATTAGAAAATCAATTCCTTCACGGTCTAAATGGCTCGTAGGTTCATCCGCTAAAATACCATGAACCTGTGCCGATAAGGCCTGTGCTATTTTAAGCCTTGTTTCTTCACCACCGCTCATGGTCTGTATATCTAATTGCTCAACACCGAGCTTGCCTACAAGTGCAAAATCTTTTTCCACCTGCAAAGTTACTTCGTCCAACTGGGGAATATAGGCAAGTTCACCCAGACGATTCATTTTACATCCTGGGGGAGTTAATTCTCCTAAAAGTACCCTGAGTAAAGTGCTTTTTCCAGCACCATTTGCTCCTACTAAACCAATACGGTCATAATCATATACTTCTAATTCATTTATATCTAAAACATCGCGTCCTTTGAATTCCACACGAATATCTTTTGCTTTTAATATCAATTCCATAACATTTCCTCCTGTCTATAATCGCATGTTTTCTTTTGCTTGTACGCAGGGAAAACCCTGCGATTTTAGCAGGAAGAATTACATGAAAATTAAATACATAAATATGGTCCCTCCTATGAATTTTGTTTTAAATCTAATTTTCTAACCTCAGTTATCATTTGGCAAACTATAGCAATGCCAATAATTAAAATACCTGATAGTAAAAACCAATGATTTACACCGATTCTATCAGCAAAGAATCCAGAAAGAATTAACCCAATTGGCATAGCAAGTGACATGATACTTCCGATCAAAGAAAATACACGTCCTAAATATTCAGGCTTAATTTTCTCCTGAAAAAGAGCTGTTTGCACACCGCTATAAAATGGCACCGAAAGCCCCATTATTGCACAGCAAACTACGAATATTACAAATCCATTTGGAGGAAGTATTCCCGAAACGGCTAAACTGGTCCCCATTATAAAAAATGAACTTGTTATTAGTAATACATGCTTTTCGAAGCCCCCTAATCTTCCTAATAATAAGCCTCCTGCTAGCATCCCAAATGCAAAGGAAATTTCCGTAATAGAAATATGCACAGGTGTTCCATTAAAGTGTTCCATGCTTATTAAAGGAAATAGTGCATTGATTGGCATATAAACAAAAGTATATAGTGTTCCTAAGAGTAATAAGGCAAACAATCCTTTGTTTTGTCTCAGAACCACAACTCCTTCTTTCATCTCCCTTATGAAATTTGGTTCTAAACTTTGCACTTGATTACCCAGCTTAGGTATACGTACAATTGCTACCGTAATAGATGCAATCACAGCACCCAATACGTCGATGGCAATAATAGCATTTAAATCCCAAACGGAGTATAAGAGTGCTGCAACTGCCGGACTAACAATATAGCTTATAGACTGCAAAGACTGACTATAGCCTGCGCATTTCGTTAGCTGTTCTTCTGGTACTAAAAGTGGTGTAACCGCATTGAGTGCTGGGGTATGAAAAGCTGTTCCAATGCTACGGATAAACAATACTATCATAACCATCCAGACAGGTAGCTCCATATAGAATGCAACAATAGCTAGCACGGCCCCAGCTGCTGCGATAATTAAATCAGCACCAATCATTATCTTCTTCCTATCATGACGATCCACTAATACACCAATGGCTGGTCCAAAGACCGCATAGGGTAAAAAACCTACAAGTGAAGCCATAGACAAGACCATCGCAGATCCTGTTTTTTCTGTAAGGTAAAAAATAATCGCCATTTGCAGGATGGCACTAGTGATTAATGATACTGCCTGCCCTGCCCATATTGTATAAAACTTAAGTTTCCAATTGTTGTATTTTTCCATTTATATTATCTCCTGCATATTATTTTGCTTGAATTTCTATTTTGAATAGCATTCTAGGCAATAAAAAATGCAGGCCAAACCCCACAATGTGGCTTTTGGTCTGCATACATACAATTTGGAAACATTCATATTAAAGACATAGTTAAATAAAGGTATAGTTAAATAACCAATATCCTCACCGTAACTAATGAATGCTCAATATCGTATAAATAAGCACAACAAAAAAGCCTATCATCGGGGATAGATTCTGCTTTTTTTATTGCCAGCTTATCTTAAACGCATTGAGGCTGTCATAGTTTCGGTTCCTCCTAAACTCTTATTTGTATCAGCATATATTTTAACACAATAAGTTGTTTTAAGCAACGTTTAAAATTGAAAAAAGCCACGGACAGCGATAGCAAAATACGCAATACCGTCAATGGTCTCGATGAACAGTGCAAGCACTGCCATTGACGGTATTTCTTTATTTTGCTTATGAGCAGACAAGGGCAGTAAGCCAAAAGCTGGCTTACCGCCCTAATTCTTACTATGCGTAGATAATCTCGTTGTAAATGATTTCTCTAACTCTGGACTGAATTTCATTCATTTTCTGTACCCACAGCATAGCATTATCTGCTTTCAGTTGCTCGGTCACATTTTCCTGCTCTGCAATTTGCTTTGTCAGCAGGAGCAAGCGTTCCTGTGCCTGTTTGTCAATGTCGGCAAGGTAAGAGTTCAATGTACCCTCAATAAGCATTGTAGTGTAAAGGAGGTGTTTATGTTCCTTTAGGTACTGCTTGTGGCGTTGTCCCCACAGTCCGATAGGCTGCGTTTCTTCTTCGGAAAGTATCAGACAAGGGATATAATAATCTCCCTGCAATTCATACCACAAACCATTGCTTTTATCAAAAATGTACTTGTCCATATAATAAATCCTCCAGTATAATATATTCGCACATACGTCACAGTTCTCCGATTGCCACATTCTGTTATATCTTGTTATCAGATTTTCTTGCCCTTGTGTTTGCCCTTATCAGCTTCCAAGGGAAGAATAAAACAGTGTGAAATCGTATAATAAGTTAAGGTGAGCATTTTGCGATAAATCCTTTATTTTCAAGGCTTTTGGAGGATTTTATTAAAACCCTGTGAGGGTTAATAACCACTTATAAAATTGTGGTTTTCAAATTGGGATTTATCAGAGCTTGACGAATGTCTGCCATCCGGCAGCAACGTCGAAGAGAAGCTTCAGGAATCTGTTCTATTGGAATGCATAAACAGCTATTTGTTATCCTTGCCGGCGCTCCATCGAAAGGTATTTGTACGCAGATATTGGTACACAAGTCCGATATCCGATATCGCAAGACAATATGCCATGAGTGAGAGTAAGGTGAAGTCCCTGCTGTTTCGACTAAGAAAGCAGTTGAAAGCAAAATTGGAGAAGGAGGGTTTCTTTCTATGAACGCAAAGGAATTATTTCAGATATTCGGTGATATAGAGGATGATTTCATCCGGGAAGCGTCTCCGAAAACAAAATGTCAACCGGTAAAGCGAAGCGTTTCAAGATGGGTGGCGGCTGCTGCGGCCGCTGTCATGGTAATCATTGCTATCCCGGTCACGGCCTATGCGGTTGAACTGTCCCAATATAATGCCGCTGTGGCTTACCTGGCTTCCCTTGGAATAGAA
>ERZ825896.4198-NODE-4198-length-11293-cov-5.805926_pt1 | contig 11293 bp, 8 predicted proteins | sample MGYA00519858_ERZ825896 | MGnify/ENA primary metagenome ERZ825896 (study PRJEB31778, sample SAMEA3449214) | human gut metagenome | biome: human gut; feature: human-associated habitat; material: faeces | place: United Kingdom | collected 2010/2012 ... | reverse complement strand
TAGACTTCCTCAGCATCGCAGCCACGGGACAGATCGTTGATGGGAGCATTCAGACCCTGCAGGATGGGGCCGTATGCAGCAAAGCCGCCCAGACGCTGTGCGATTTTATAGCCGATGTTGCCGGCGTTGATGTTCGGGAAGATAAAGACGTTAGCTTCGCCAGCAACGGTGGAGTTGGGAGCCTTCAGCTTGCCAACTTCCGGTGCAACGGCGGCGTCAAACTGCAGTTCACCGTCAACCTTCAGTTCGGGATGTGCTTCCTGAACGCGCAGGGTGGCGTTGCGCATCTTATCAACGGTCTCGCCCTTGCCGGAACCCTTGGTGGAGTAGCTCAGCAGAGCAACCTTCGGGTCGATACCGAAAATCTCAGCGGTATGAGCAGTCTCAACGGTGCTCTCGACGATCTCATCCTCAGAAGGATCGATATTGATGGCGCAGTCGCCCATCGCCAGCTTCTCGTTGCCGCGGACCATAATGAAGCAGGAGCTGACGGACTTGATGCCGGGCTTGCACTTGATCAGCTGCAGAGCCGGGCGAACGGTATCAGCGGTAGAATAGGTAGCGCCGCCCAGCAGGCAGTCAGCCTTACCCATCTTGACCAGCATGGTGCCGAAGTAGTTGGACTTGGACAGTGCAGCGCGGCACTGCTCCTCGGTCATCTTACCCTTGCGCAGTTCAACCATTTTGGCAACCATTGCGTCAAATTCAGGGTAAGAGGTCGGGTCGCAGATCTCTGCGCCGGTAATGTCAAAGCCACCCTCAGCAGCAGCCTTTTTGACTGCTTCCGGGTTGCCCAGCAGCAAAACGTTCAAAATCTTGCCAGCCAGCAGCTTGGATGCTGCGGACAGGATACGGGCATCAGTGCCCTCAGTAAATACGATGGTTTTAGGATTTGCTTTCAACTGATTTTTAAAATTTTCAAAAACGTCCATGATAATACCTCCGTATCAATCTGGTGCCGGGTATCCGTGGATCCCGCACACGCTAGTACAGATACAATTATAGCACGATTTGAATTATTTGCAAATGGTGCAAGGACAAAACATATGTTTTTTGCGCAAAAAAAAGTCTGGACTGGCTAAAAACGCAAAAATTCATGCGTTTGACGCAAAAATATCAGGCGAGATTGACAAAACCATATCAAACGGTGCGCGGGATGGAATTCTCTCCTTCCGGAGCAGAAAACCCATAAGAACGATAAAAATCGGCAACATCCTGTGGGCTGTGCACAACAACAGCCTGCAAAAGCCGGTCCGTGCCGGGCTGGCGGAAGCCGATGATGGTTTCACCTGTACAAATGCTGCTTTGCATTGCAATATCCGCCGGGCCAAGGCCCGACGGCGGCTGCAACGCGGCGCAGGTTTTGCGGTGGTTAAAGAACATGGTGCATAACGCCTCCCCTGCTTTTCTTTCAGCATAGCGCAGGTTTGGGCAAAAAGCAAGTGCAATACAAAAAAGCCTTCCGGCACACAGGAGGGCTGCAATACCGGAAGGCATATGTAGGGAAATATAGAGAATGTCAGAATAAATCAGTCGAGGAATTCCTCGTTCAGCTGAACGCCAAAATCATGGGCAATGGCACGCAGGTCATCATCGGTGATGGTCTGGCGGATCAGGCCGCCGCCCATGGAGAGAACTTTGACATAGATCTCAGCACTCTTTTCAATCGTGTGGGCCAGGCCGAAAGTAATATCAAAATCGGGGCCGGAAGCAAACAGACCGTGCTGTGCCCAAATGGCAGCCTGGTATTTTTTCATCAGCTCACTGGTAGCCATGGCAATGTCAGCACCGCCGGGCACCATCCAGGGGCAGACGCCGACACCCTCCGGGAAAACGACCGGGCATTCAGTAGCGCTCTGCCACAAAGCACGGGTAAAATCACGGTCAGTCAGCGGCAGAATGTAGGTCAGGGCAATTACGTTGGTAGCATGGCAGTGGTAGATCACGTGGTTGGCACCGTTGGTGGCGGCCTTGCGCACGCTGTGGTTCATAAAGTGGCTGGGAAACTCGGAAGTCGGCTTTGCGCCATCGGCCAGGCCCCAAACAATGCGCCAGCTATCGCCCTTATCATTGATCTCAACAATGCCGATGCTGTGGATAGGGTCCGGCTCCACATTGCGGAAGAACTTGCCGGAACCGGTGGTGATGAAATACTCCCCCGCCAGATTATCGGCCTGCACGCCCATGTTCACCCACTCCCGGGGCTGCTCGTCAAAGAAGGGGCGGCACTGCGCCACTTCTTCTTCCTTCATGCGGTAGGTCAGGTTGCCGCCGTTGCGCTCGTGCCAGCCCTGCAGCCAGCCGTCGTTGCACATACGGATAAAACCTTTTACGTTTGCTACATCATAAATCGTGCTCATAATACTGCTCCTTTACTCCATTGCCTTTTATCGTAACTGTTGCCTGCGGCTTACCGCGTGATGATATCAACAGGGACATTAAAGATCTTTGCCACTTTCAGGATGGTATCAATGTGGCGGCCGGTGGCTGCTGCCATGTGGTGGGTGGGGCCGGCTTCGCTCCAGCGGTTGCAGAACTCACGCGCACCGCAGCTGAAGCGGGTACGCATGTTGGTATCGCCAAAGGTAAAGATGGGGCCGGGTTCATTGACGCCCTCGGCAACCACAAACTTGAAGTGGCCGTCCTTATCCTGCGTGATGGCCAGATAGGTCACATCGCCAACCGGTGGATAGAATTGGGTCAGATAGCCGCCACCAGTCTTGCCGTGGAACACGGGCACGATCTTCATGGTCGGCTTTTTTGCCTTGGAGATATCGGCATCACCGGAGCCGGAATGGCCGATGATGCAGATATCCTCGTTGAAGTCGATGGAGTACATCTCGCTCAGCTGGCCGCAGCCCGCAATGGTTTTCAGGATGGACATTGCCATCGAAACCTTGATATCGCCCTCAACCGCGCAGGCAGTGCCCTGCTTAATGAGCATCGAGAATGCAGGAATCAGCATGGAGTCCAGTTTGCCGGCCACACCCTTGGCAAAACCGTCGTAGTGGGAAGCCACAAACGCAATCTTTTCGTCCTTGACCCACTGCTCAAAGGCAACAACATAACGGGCCATATCCCAGACCTTTTCGATCGTGCCGCCGCCCTCAATATCAAAGGTATCCAGAATATCCTGTGCCTTGGCACGAATCGCTTCTTCATCGGTGATGTTATCGGCAATGGCCCACATTTTTTCCCAGTCAAACTGCTTGGTGTAAAGCCACATGCGGTTGTATAGGTTGGTTTCGTCAATGTACAGGTCCATCATGCCGGGGTACGGGCGGCCGATCTGGGCAAGGTTGGTATCGCGGAAGCGGCGGCGCACCTGTGCAGCACGGCACCAATCTTCAATTTCAGCCTGCACACCGGGATCACCGCCCTCGACCACGCCGGTGATAACGGCATGGCGCTTACCGGCGCGTTCCAGGTCGGCAACCATTTCACCAACGGCACCACAGGCGTACAGTTCACCTAGCCAGGTTGGTGTATCAGTGTTGGCATAATCCGGGGCTTTCTTCTTCTGCACATTGACCAGTACAACGGGTACATCCAGATCGCGCACGGCGGGCAGCATGTTGTAAGAGGTTGCATAGGTCAGCAGCTGCAGAATAACCAGGTCAACGTCTGCGGCACGGAACTTATCGCCCGCTGCCATGGACTGCTCTTTGGTGGTAACAATGCCGCCGTCAATGACCTCAACGGTATCGGGAATGGTCTTTTTGAAAGCGGCATACTGACCCTCAAATTCAGGAACCAGGGTTGGGAACTGCGGCAGATAGGCACCCAGAGCAATGGCAAACACGCCAACACGGGCTTTGGTTTCAACTAACATGGATATTACCCCCTGTAATAAAATTTATTGCGGATCACATTCCAAAATAGTGAACGACTTTTTGATGGCGGCGCGTGCATCCGCAAGGTCTTTGAACTCCCCTGCACGGATCATCTGCACCATCAGGTTGCCAAGGGCGGTACCCTCGGTAGGGCCTGCAAACACGGGCAGCTGGGTGGCATTTGCGGTCATCTGGTTCAGGTACATATCCTGGCTACCGCCGCCCACAATATTGATGCTGGTATATTCTTTGCCGGTCAGGCTTTGCAGCTCTTGAATAGCAGCCTGATAATCATGCGAAAGCGAGTTGTAAATGGTCTGCATCACTTCGCCGGTGGTGGCGGGAACCGGTTTGCCGCCGTCTTTGCAGGCAGCCTTGACTTCTTTGATCATGGATTTCGGCGCCAGGAAGCGGTCGTCGCCAGTGGATACGATCCCGGCAAAGCTGCTGGCTTCCTGCGCGGCGGCAATCAATTCCGGGAAAGACGGGCGGGTTCCGGTCTGCTCGCCAAGTTCACGCCGCACAGACTGGATCATCCACAGGCCCATAATGTTCTTAAGGTAACGGTAGCGGTATTCATAGCCGCCCTCGTTGGTAAAATTGGCCTGCATGCTGGCAGGGGTCGTGATGGGGTCTTTGTTTTCCACACCCAGCAGGCTCCATGTGCCGCTGGAAAGATAAACGGCCTTATCATCCCTTGAGGGAACAGCCAAAAAGGCGGAGCCGGTATCATGTGTAGCGGGCAGTACGACGGTGCAGTCAAAGCCGACATAATCCTTGACGGCGGAGCTCAAATTTCCCAGTTTGGTGCCGGGGATGCTGATTCTGCCAAAGATTTTGCGCGGCAGACCAAGCCGGTTGATGATTTCATCGTCCCAATCCTTGCTTATAGCGCCCACCAGGGCAGTGGTGGAAGCATTGGTATACTCGTTGGCCATCACGCCGGTCAGGCGGTAATTCAGGTAATCCGGCACCATCAAAAAATGCTCGGCAGCGGCAAGCTGTTCCGGGTGCTCTTTCTTTAAGGCACACAGTTGGTAAACCGTGTTGAACGACTGGTACTGGATGCCGGTACGGGCGTAAAGTTTTGTAAACGGCAGAATGGGTTCCAGTTCCTCCCGCATGGCGGCGGTGCGGCCATCGCGGTAAGCAACGGGGTCCCCGATAGGGGTACCATCGGCATCCAGAAGCAGAAAGTCAACAGCCCAGGTATCAATACCGACCGTTGTGGGCGTATAGCCTGCATCGTGGGCGGCTTTCAGCCCCTCGATCACATTCTGAACCAGGCCTTCCATATCCCAGCAAAGGTGACCGTTCTTTTCAATCAGGCGGTTTTCAAAGCGGTAGACTTCATGCAGGGCCATAACACCATGTTCCACGGTGCCAATAATGTGCCGGCCGCTGGATGCTCCGATATCTACAGCAAGATAACAGGTTTGCATCTTTCTCTCCTTTTGGTAAAATACGAATCAGGCGAACTGCCTTATGCTATTAGTATAGCGGCATAATATCCGGCATTCCATGGTTTGAAGTGGACTGTTTTTTGTGAAAATTCTACTTTGCCATTTCCTGCTGGCAAAGGCGGTTTCGCTGCTTTTGTTTGACTTATAGTAATGGGAAAAAATTAAGTCTGTGTTTTTTCGATGACAAGGCGAAGCTTGTTGTAATACTGTCGCAGTGCCCGGCGAAAATGCTAAAAATAAAAATAAAAAAGCCCCGCCTGCCGGGCAGAACATTCTGCATCCGGCAGGTGGGGCTTTTGGTTGTTGCAAATAGATAAATAAAAATTTACTGCCTTTTCTGCATCCGCAGCAGGCTGTACGGCATCAAGGGCGTGGCACAGGGAATGGTATACTGCATCATCGGGTGCGGGGTGGCATCCACCGCTTCCCCTTCCGCGTTTTTGATCCATTCAGGGGTTACGGGCACGACCGAACCATCTGGCTGCAAAATTTCCAGCGAATCTCCCAGGCAGAACTTGCTGCGCTGGGTGCAATGGGCAACGCCGTCTTCCCACGAATCCACAGTGCCGATGAAATCCCAATCTCGCACATAAGTATGGCTGGGCGTCTGCAGGGCTTTCTCTTTGCCAAAATAGAAACCGGGTGAATAATGGCGGTGGCTGGTACGGTTCAGCTCATCCAGCACGGAATCCGGCAAATCAAACGTATCACTGGCGGGGTTTGCCAGGTACTGGTCCAGCGCTTTGCGGTAAGCGGCGGTAACGGACGCAACGTAATAGAACGTTTTGGCGCGCCCCTCAATTTTCAGAGAATCCACACCAGCCTTGCAGATCAGGTCCAAAAACGGTGCGGTGCATAGGTCGTTGGCGTTCAGGATGTAGCTGCCTTCCTCATTTTCGCCAATGGGCATATACTGGCCGGGGCGGTTTTCTTCTACAAGATAGTATTTCCAGCGGCAGGGCTGGGCACATTCGCCGCGGTTGCCGCTGCGCCCGGTCATATAGCTGGAAAGCAGGCACCGACCAGAAACGCTCATGCACATGGCGCCGTGCACAAAGGCTTCCAGTTCCAGCTCCGGCGGGGTATTATCGCGGATCTGGGCAATATCGGTCAGGGTCAGCTCGCGCGCCAGCACCACACGCTTGGCGCCCAGGTTGTAGGCCATGGTTGCAGCAGCATAATTGGTGATGCCTGCCTGGGTGGAAAAATGCACATCCACATCCGGAGCATACTGTTTGGCAAGGCTCAGTACGCCAAGGTCCGCAATAATAAAGGCGTCCACCCCGGCTTCGGCCGCGTCCTTGATATACTGCGGCAGCTCGGAAAGCTCATCGTTGGTGGGCAGGTTGTTCAGGGTCAGGTATACTTTTTTGCCGCGAGCATGGGCAAAAATGCAGCCATCATGAAGCTCGCCAATGGTCAGGTTGACCGGTGCGGCGCGCATACCAAAGCGCGGCAGTGCGCAGTATACGGCATCGGCACCATACATGACGGCATATTTCAGGGCTTCAAGGCTGCCGGCAGGCGACAGCAGTTCCGGACAGGACAACATAAGATAACGGCTCCTTTGTTCAGTGAAGTTCAGCTTTTATCAGCCCCAACCGGCGATGATGCAGTTCTGATGGTGTTCGTCTGCCGTTTTGGCATAGAAATATTCGCCAGGGTGGTCGCCGTTCGGGTTGCCGGTAACAAAGAAATAATAGCCTTCGTCCAGATATTCCTGGTCGGGATTCAGCGCGGCGGCAATGGCATCAATACCGGGATTGGTGATGGCACCGGCGGGCAGGCCGCTGATGCGGTAGGTGTCGTAATGAGCAAGCACATCATCCGGAACAGCACCTTGTTCCGGCCAGCCGTAATAAGCGGCGGTGGGCGAATTCCACAGGTAGTTATTGTCGCTATCGTTCATGATATAGCTGCTGGCATTGGATTCCAGCTTATGCTCTGCCCACTGCGGGTCATCGGATTCCAAACGATTGTGGAAGCAGGCGGAAACCTTGGCGTCTTCTGCGGGCATACCGGCTTCTTCCTGAATAAAGCTGGCCAGAATGACAACATCATTCATTGTGGTGCCCTTTTCGCTGATGGTATCCCACAGGTCGGAAGTTTTGGCGTCGAATTCCTTATAGAAGGTGTTGACGTAATTATAGACCGAGTCATCGGTGAAGAACTCGTAAGTGTCCGGGAACAGATAGCCCTCGCACTTCATCAGGCGGCCTTCGGTATCCGGGATGGCATTCCAGAAATCATACTGGCTGAAATCGGAACCATCCTCGCCGTTGGCGCAGGCAAGGAAATCATCCACCGAGCACAAGCCATTTTCTTCCATCTTCTGGGCAATAGCAACGGCTGTGTAGCCTTCGGGGAATGTGATGGTAATGGTCTTGCGCTTGACCTGCTGCACGCTGAGGGTTTTCAGGATCGTGTTATAATCCATGCCGGAACGCAGGGTAAAATCGCCATACTGCAAACCGGAAGCGCGGCCGCTGTATTTGGCATACAGCTTGAACAGCCAGTCATACTGGATGACGCCATCCTCTTTCAAAACGTTTGTGATGTCTGCAACAGTGGAACCCTGTTCAATGGTAACGGTCTGCTCCGGGCCGAGTTCGCCGTTGCCGGCGACTTCGCCGTAGAACTGGAACACTTTCCAGCCGCCGATGCCGACGATAGCCAAAATGACAACAAGAACCACAAGCCCAATGGGAAAACGGCGGCGGACGGGTTCATCATCGTCATCCTCTGCGTACTCGTCTGGACCTTCGGCGTCTTCGTACAGGTCCTGCGGGTCAGGATCAGGCTGTACCGGGCGCTTTGGTGCGGGGGCTGGCGCAGCATGATAAGCCTGGCGCGACTGCGAGCCCTTGTCCTGGGAATCACCACGATTGATTTTCATTCCAAATCTCCTTTACCAGGCAGCAAAACTGCCCTGTTTCACGTATGCACGATCTTACAGCAACAGGCGGAAATAAACGTCCGTAACGGGGAACGGCTGCCCAAGGTAACAAATCATGCCGTAACCACAGCGCTTACCCTCGCCCAGGTACAAAAACTGATTTTCCGCCAGCAGCAGCCGTGCTTTGGTCAGACCGGTATGCTCCCGCGCGGCCTGCAGCAGAATATCAGCCGAATGGTCGTTATCGGCCTGCAGCTCCATAAAAAGCAGCTCGTCCTTTTCCTGGCAATAGAGGCCGTAACCGCGCTGGTTGGAAACAATGGTCATACCGCGGCGGTAGAGCCGGGTGATCATGGTGTTCATGCTGCTTTCCGGCAGGGCGATGCAGGCGGGCTGGTAGCGCATGCGGGTGTCGATCAATTTGCGGACTGTCAGGTTATCAAACTCTGCTCGTGCCCACAAATTGTGTTCAATGGGCTTGCGGATGATGCGCAGCGGGAAACGCCCCTGAAAATTCAGCTGGGAAAACGCTTTTGCGGCCCGCGTGCTTTGCGGTGCCGCCACAGCGAAATCACACCCTTTGGCGGAAAAGGCGCGCAGGCAGGTTGCCAGCAGTTTGGGCATCAGCCCGCGCCCCTGCAGGGACGGGTCCGTTGCCATGCAGCAGAGCCATACGCCGTGGTGGTGCCCGCATTCCACTGGAACCGCACCAATCATGGCGGCCGGGATGGGCTTTGCACCGGGGGCCGGGTCCCGGGCAAGGATCAGGATATTATCCAACCCCACAATTCCACAAAGCCAGTCCAAAGCATCCTGGCGGGTTCCGCCATACGTTTTGCGGCGAAATGCAACCATCTGCTCCAAATCAGCTTCCGTTGCTTTGCAAAGCATGTTCAATCCCCTCCTTGCCGTATTCAACGTGTGGGCTTTTGCTGCCAACGGGTTTAGCTCAAAATCCGCTCCAGGTATGCCATCACTTCGGACTGAATATCCTCCGGCGTGCGGATGGTTTTCTGGCCGTCTACCGTTGTGGTACACTCAATGCGGTGCCAGCCCAGCTTGCGTGCGCAGTATTCAGCGGCAGCGCGGGAACGGGCCAGGTATTCGGTATCGCGTTCCTGAATATCTTTTTTGCTTTCATCGCCGTGGTAGCGCTGCGCAATCAGGCGCTGGCTGACATCGGGATCAACCGCAAGGTATACAACCGCATCCGGCGCAGGCAGGCCGAGCTTTTTGTACTCGAACTCAAACAGCCACTCCAGAAAACCATCCCAGTGCATCGGCGGCAGTTTGGAACATTGGTGAACAGCGTTGGAGGTGGTGTAACGGTCAGAGATGATTAGCCCATTCTGGCGGTAGACATTGCCCCACCTGGTTTTGTAGCTGGCAAAGCGGTCAACAGCATAAAACGTTGAAGCTGCATAAGCGTTCACGTCATCCGGGCGCTGGCCGAACTCGCCGGAAAGATACATCTTGACCAGTGCGGAGGACGGACTGTCATAATCTGGGAAGCTGATTTTCAGCGGGTCATACCCTTTGCTATGCAAATTCTGGCAGGCAAGTTCTGCCTGTGTGCCCTTGCCGGAACCATCCAGGCCTTCAAAAATAATCAGTTTACCCATGGTTTTCAGCCTCCTGTTTCAGTGTTGCATATTTATCACGCACGGCGTTCTGCTTGCCGCAGCACATACCGCCCTCCGGGCAGGGACCCGCCAGGCAGCGGGGACCAGCTGCGGCAAAAACATGCGGCGCAAGCGGGTATACAAGGCGCAGCATTTCATCGGCAACGGCGCGGATCTCCCACTGGGCACGGTTGCAGCAGCGCAAACGGAAAAAATTATACAAACTACGCGCATTCATAGTCACAATCATCTTGGTCTCACAGGCGTTTGGCAACACAAAACGCGCATCCTCAATTGCTGCTTTCTCCGCCTGTATTTCAGCCTTTTTTGGTGGCATTCCTTCTGCGACCATTCGGTCAAAATGCTTCTGATACAATATCTTTGCTAATTCCTCATAATTGTGTTTGCTTTCGGACATGCTTTTTTCAAAAAATTCCTTTGCCTCCGGGCATTTCTCAATCTCAGGCGGAATCACGTAGGTAAAGTCCGTTTCGTTGACATATCTTTGTGATTTTACACTGTATGATGCGATCCGGTGCCGGGTAATCTGTGCCAGCAGAGCGCGTGATACCCCCTCGATCCCAAAGGTAAAGCTCACGTGTTCCATTGGGCTTTCGTGTCCCAAAGACATCAAATGTTCGATAAAGGTCTGTGTTTTCTCCGGTGTCAGACCATCTAAGAGTCCCTCGATATCGGATGAGGAATAACATAGTTTGGCAGCGGCCGCAACCACCCTCTCCGGATTTTTGGTATACTCCAGCAACTCCACTTTAAGCATCTTTTCCGCCTCCCCGCAGTTTTTTCCAGATAACCGTAAATAAAAACTTCGGCAGGTTCAGCATACGCACAAACCTCCACGGCTGCGTAATCAGCCTGTAAAACCATTCCAAACCGAATTTACAAAAGAAAGCCGGCGCACGCTTGACCGTTCCGGCCAGCACGTCTACCGTGCCGCCTGCGCCGATCATTACTTTAACAGCAAGCTGTTCGCGATTTTTATAAATCCATTCTTCCTGCTTGGGGCAGCCTGTGCAAACAAACAAAAAGTCTGGTTTTACAGCGTTGATCTGCTCGATCACCGGCGCGTCATCCTGAAAATAGCCGTCGTGCACACCAGCAATCCGGACGCCGGGAAAATCCCGTTCCACATTCTCTTTTGCCTGTTCCGCTACGCCAGGCTTCCCGCCCAGGATAAAGACCGTACAGCCGCGTTCCACTGACTCGGCAAGAATACGGCGGCAGGTATCGTATCCCGGCACACGCTCCCGAAGCGTACCTAAAATTTTGGCGGCGTGCACCACGCCAATCCCGTCCGGCAGGGTCAGGTCGGCAGAATTTAACTTTTCTCTGAATTCCGGATGATGATAGGCATAATAGATAAATTCGGAATTGGGGGTAAAAATCACATGGCTCCCTTTCGATTCCGTGAATTGCCAAATGATATCCATCGCCTGCTGTATCGTTACATTCGACACCTGG
>ERZ825896.4197-NODE-4197-length-11295-cov-2.656406_pt1 | contig 11295 bp, 9 predicted proteins | sample MGYA00519858_ERZ825896 | MGnify/ENA primary metagenome ERZ825896 (study PRJEB31778, sample SAMEA3449214) | human gut metagenome | biome: human gut; feature: human-associated habitat; material: faeces | place: United Kingdom | collected 2010/2012 ... | reverse complement strand
TGTGTCAATGGCACCTGGCGCATTTCGATCTGCCACAGCTGGGCGAATTTTTCCCATACTACCTGGAATCCGGCAGAGATAACGAAGTTAGGTTTGTCGGTCGGTTTGCCCTGTGCTATTCTTCTTTCGCGCCAACGCAACCAGGCGGCAACACCACCCAACATACATGCTTCGGAAGAACCGATAGCCAAGGCTCCGGCTTTCCACTGTGCCTGTTCGGGGCTGTTCCACAGGTTAGCCATGATGTTGATACATTTAGCATTCATCACAGCAATACGCGGATACTCAGTTTCGTCGATATAGTTGATGTTGATTGCTTCGTTCATCAACTTTGTTGCATAATCATCCATCCAGGTGGTAACGAATGTAGCCAGGTTCAGACGGGGTTGTGTCTGGGCGAAAGTTTCGTCTTTTACCATCTGATAAGCAATCTCCGGAGTGGTCGGACCATCAGGGATTACATCTACTGGAGCGGGATGCAACATTGCATTCGAGCCAAAAATCGCGGTTTTGGCATCACCTTCTCTAAAACTTGAATCTTTCATGTCTTTTTGTTTTTAAATTATTAAGAATTGGCGCAACCGACATTCGTGCGTCGATTTGTAGTGCAAAAACAGCCTCTGAAAAGAATTGTTCTTCGATTTTGGTTAATGAGGGAATATTTGGGGTTTATTAAAACAATGTTATTTAAAATGAGAGAAAACAGTAATAAGTTCGTTAATGGCACGCAGATGACAATTCTGTTAAAATGAACATTCAGCCATAAGAATTGTTTTTTGTCTTATAAAACAGCTATTTAATTATGAGAATAAAAACCGGACAGGGGACGATACCCCTTATTACATTAATAGGTATATGGTCGATTTCGGCGCTGAATGCACTGCCGGGATTGGCGGTCTCTCCTATCCTGGGAAAATTGTCCGCCATATTCCCCCACTCAACGGAGCTGGATATACAAATGTTATCATCCCTGCCTTCGCTGCTGATTATACCTTTTATTATATTATCGGGGAAGCTGACGGAAAAGGTCAACAACATCTGGTTGTTACAAATCGGGTTGAGCATCTTCGCCGTCAGCGGAGTATTATATCTGCTGTCAACCAAGATGTGGCAGCTGATTGCAGTAAGCGCCCTGCTGGGCATCGGTTCGGGACTGATTGTTCCGCTATCGACCGGCTTAATTTCACGGTTTTTCGTCGGGGCATACCGGACAAAGCAGTTCGGTCTGAGTTCCGCCTGGTCCTGGCAACCATCCTGACCGGTTATTTGGCGGAGGTGAACTGGCATCTGCCGTTCCTGGTTTATCTATTTCCGTTGATCTCGATCGTGCTGTCGTTCTATCTGAAAAAGAATATCGATCCCCTACCCGTTCATGCAACAGTTTCGGAGAAAAACAAAACTATTACTGCTGATCCCACATTCGGAAAACTGGGCATACAGGTTAAACACCTGATGCAGATCATGGGGTTCTACGGACTGGCGACTTATTTGGTCATCATAGTCAGCTTCAACCTGCCCTTCCTGATGAAAGAATACCATTTCACCAGCGGTAATTCAGGTATCATGATCTCGCTGTTTTTCCTGGCTATCATGGCTCCGGGATTTATCTTGAACCAGATCGTCGACCTCCTGGGCAAAAAGACGAAATTCTATTGTTTGCTCTCGATCGCTCTGGGTATGCTACTGATCCTGATTTCAAGAACGGAATGGCTGATCGGCTTAGGCTGTATCTTTACCGGATTTGCCTATGGCGTTATCCAGCCAATCGCTTACGACAAGACGACCCGCACGGCTATTCCATCGAAAGTAACACTGGCACTGGCTTTCGTGATGGCAATGAATTACCTGGCCATCCTGTTATGCCCGTTTATCATCAATGTATTCAAAGATATGCTCCACATAGAAACACAACAGTTCGCTTTCATATTCAATATGATCATTGCACTGGCTGCTGCTGTTTGGGCTTATATCAAACAGGATTCGTTCCTGTTTAACGATAAGTTTTAGATGATGTAACGGCTTCAACATTTCCGGAAATGGCATTTACATGGTGAAAGTTGACTTCCGGAAAAGCAGAAACGACTTTTCAACGTTTAAAGTCGGTTTCCTAGGCCTAAGAAAGCCACTTTCACTATTGAAAAGTCATTTCCGAGACCTCGGGAAGTCACTTTCAACGTTGAAAACCGGTTTCCGAGGCCTCGGGAAGCCACTTTCACCATTCAAATGCCATTTCCTAGGCCTAAGAAGCCTTTACATCCGATTTTTAATCATTAAAACGCCAATAATATGAAGAATAAAAAGACAGAAGCCAACCTAAGTATGATCGTATCCAAAACCTTCAGCGGTTTGAATGCGAATGCCCTCAAATATCTCCTACCCTTATGGATTGCTCCGCTGACAGGAGTTATGTTTCGTTGTGTATTCGCTGCCATTGTGTTCTGGATCATCAGTATATTCTGGAAACAAGAGAAAACAACCCGGCGGGAGAAGATAACCCTGTTCCTGCTGGGAGCGATCGGATTATATGGTTTCATGTTCTTTTATTTGCTTGGAGTCAGCAAAACAACGCCGGTCTCCAGTTCGCTGTTCAGCAGCCTGCAACCGATTTGGGTATTCATCCTTTCCGTCATTTTCCTACGGGAACGTATTACGGCAATGAAGATAATCGGTATCGCGATCGGCTTGGGCGGCGCACTGCTCTGTATCCTGACGCAGAAAAGCGACGATTTGGCTTCCGATGCTTTTACGGGTAATATGCTCTGTTTGATCAGTTCTATAGCCTACGCTGCTTATCTGATCGTAAGCAATGTAGTATTGGGAAAAGTCAGTTCGCTCAATATGTTACGCTATAGTTTCCTCGGAGCAGCTGTATCCTCTCTGATCGTGATGGCTTTTACCGGTTTCGACGGCCATCTGTTCAGTCATTTCGAATGGACGCCTTTCCTTGTCCTGATGTTTGTCCTTATCTTTCCCACCACAATCAGTTATCTACTCATTCCGATAGGCCTGAAATATCTGAGTACTACGCTGGTTGCCCTCTACGGCTACATTATATTGATTGTTGCCACCATCGTCTCCCTTTCCATCGGTCAGGACCGTTTCAGCTGGTATCAGATGATCGCCATCGCACTGATCTGTTCGAGCGTCTATTTCGTTGAAATAGCGGAAAGCAAAGATAAAAGATAATTTTTTTCCCTTTCTTTGTAACAACTTATTCTTTGTTCCCGTCTATCTTATGAAGCCTCTCCGAAGTGCGCACGAGGAAAGGCGGAAATAAACAGAATTAGTAATCATTTAATACAATAGAAAGATGAAACGATACTTTGTTATCCTGGCGCTGATCTTGATCTGCCAGGCAGGAAACAGCCAGACAATGAACCAATTGTTCAACGAGTTCTCGAAAATAGAACAGATCAACCATGTCAAAATAGGCAATATCACTATGAAACTTGCCAGCCTGTTCACCGAAACGATGGGGGTAAACGGCATCGAAGTCCTCGAGTTCGGCAGTTGTAACAGCGATGTAAAACAACGTTTCGAAAAAGCGATCAAGGAACTGAAAGACCCCGACTTCGAGACAATGGTCACCTCCAACGAAAAAGGCAGTCGCACAAAGGTCATGGTACGTATCGAAAAAGACATGATCCGCGAAATGGTAGTCCTCACCACCGGCAACAGCAATGCCCTGGTACGCATCAAAGGTAAGATCAAACCATCCGATATAGAAAAAGTGGTGAAAGATCATGGGAATGGATGCTGAGAACTTCAAACGAAAGTTCCTCTCCTTCCACCCCAAGCTTTTCCGGATCGCCTACGCACTTGTTGAGAATAAAGCCGATGCAGAAGATATCCTTCAGGATGCTTACTTCAAATTATGGAACAAACGGGACGAACTGCCCGACATAGAGAATCCCGAAGCCTTCTGTGTGACCCTGGTCAAGAACCTCTCTCTCGATTTCCTTCGTTCCCCACGTGCCAACCGGCGGGAAGAAGAAATAGAAAGTGTATTTACGCTGGCAACCGATTCTTCACCGGAAAAGGAACTGGAAACGAAAGACAAGGAACAACAAATCCGGCAGCTGATCAACCGTTTACCCGAAAACCAGCGGCAGGTACTCCGTCTCCGGGGAATCGACGATTGCTCGATGGATGAAATAGAACAGATAACCGGCCTGAATGTCGTAAATGTACGTGTGCTACTTTCCCGGGCACGAAAAGTAATCAGGGAACAATTTGAAAAATTATACGAATATGAACGATAAACAGATAGATGAATTAATCAACAAGGTCCTCCGGGAGGATCAAACGCTACCGGAAGGACTTTCCGAACGGTTGGAGCAGCAGATAGATGCCTGGGCCGCCGCCGAAAAGAAGGAGACGATCCGTTCATCTTTCCGCCGCCGTTCTCTCTTCTTGCGGATTGGTATACGCATCTTCCTGTTTACTACCCCCAATGAGGAACACCAACTGGCAGATACGTATACCAATCCGCAAGAAGCCGCCATGGCCGCCCAGAAAGCACTCGCTTTCATGTCTGTAAACCTGAATAAGGGAATCGAACAAGTGAACGAAGCCCAACAGGAAATGAATAAAGTAAACAAAATACTGAATAAACATTTAAAAGATTAACAAGATGAAAACTAAAAATATATTGCTCATTCTCTTTCTGTGCTGCACAAGCATTTGCTTTGCCCAGAACAAACTTTTCGACAAATATTCCGAAATAGATAACGTCACCTCCGTCTATATCTCAAAAGCCATGTTCCAGATGATGCCCAAGATCGAAACAAACGGCCTCAACCTGATGAACCTGAAAGGGAAAATAGAAGGTCTGCAAGTCCTCACTACCGAGAACAACAGCATAAAGGAAAAAATGCGTGATGATTTCAAAAAGCTGATCAGTAAAGACCACCAGGAACTGATGCGGGTGAAAGACGGCAAGACACGCGCCACCTTCTATGTCAAACAGAAAGGAGACCTGATAAGCGAAATGATCATGCTGGCCGATACGGACAATAGCTTCAACGTAATCCAGTTATTGGGTAACTTCACCCTCCAGGACATCCAGGAGATCACAAAAGAAATGAATAAGTAAAAATGAAGCGATTATAGACCATAGTAAATGCTCTAAAATGTTATATTTGCGGAATATAAGGGATTTACCTTGATTATCTATCAAATAACAAACGAGCAGAGTAACGTATGAAAAGTGGAACAGAGAGGTTGAATGTACTGATTATCCTGATTGCAATGTGTTTTCCATCCGCCATTGCATTAGCTGATGAAGGAGCACATAAAAACGCATCGGGGGATATGACGGATTCCGTATCCTATTCACGTCGTTTAATCCATCGGTTAGGTTTCGACGTGCGGCCGACTTATATTTTCCCTACCAATTCTTTCCTGAAAGGAGAGAATACGGAAATGGAACCCATCCGGCGGTCTGTCTCCGCACATTTAAAATACTCGTTCCAATACTATCCGAACAGTTATACAGACCGGATTTACAGAGGCTCCTACCAAGGTATCGGATTATCGGGATACTCGTTCCAGAATAAGGAAGAACTGGGAAATCCGATAGCTGTCTACGTTTTCCAGGGAGCCCGCATCAAACGATTCAATCCACGTTTGTCACTCAATTATGAATGGAACTTTGGCGCATCTTTCGGCTGGAAACCTTTCGATGAAGTTGAAAACCGGTACAATAAGGTAATAGGTTCGAAAATCAATGCTTATATCAATACGAATTTCTATCTGGACTATATCCTTTCAAAAGAAATAGACCTGACAGCCGGAGTCGATTTAACACATTTCTCGAATGGTAACACAAGGTTCCCGAATGCCGGACTGAACACGATCGGATTAAAAATCGGATTAGTATATAACTTCAACAGGAAGGATGAATGTCTTTCCCGTCCCTTATTCCAACCTCCTGTCCCCCGCTTTCCCCGTCATATCAGTTATGATGTGGTCTTATTCGGTTCCTGGCGGCGGAAAGGAGTTTATGTAGGAGAAGGACAAATTGCTGCCCCCGGTGCTTTTGCAGTAGCGGGATTCAATATAAACCCGATGTACAACTTCGGATATAACTTCCGCGCCGGAGTATCATTGGATGGCGTTTATGATGAGAGCGCCAATATTTATGCCGACGAATATTCTTCGTCCGACCGCTTCTACAGACCGCCTCTCAGCTACCAAATGGCGTTGGGACTTTCTGCCCGGGCAGAATATGTCATGCCTTATTTCACAGTCGGAATAGGATTGGGAGGAAATGTCATACATCGTGGCGGTGACCTGAAAGGTTTATACCAGGTACTGGCCCTCAAAGTAGAAGTTACCCGCAGTTCGTTTATCCACGTAGGATATAACCTGCAAAATTTCCATACTCCCAATTACTTAATGCTGGGTATCGGATACCGGTTCCATAATAAATATCCGACATTCCACAGGTAAACCTACTTTCCTGTAATGATCTTCCGTATCTCGCTTAGCTTGTTCAGGGCATCGATAGGTGTCAGGTTGTTTACGTCGAGATTCTTGATCTCATCGCGAACCTGGCTTAATACGGGGTCGTCCAATTGGAAGAAACTCAACTGGAAGCCTTCGGCAGCAGCGGCAATCTCCTTGACTGGTTTCGCTTTTACCTTACCTTTAGCTTTCTCCTTGCAATCGATTCCCTCCTGGCGGTTATCCGTTTCCAGTTGTTTCAGGATTTCGTTGGAACGTTTCACGATACTTTTCGGCATACCGGCCATCTTGGCTACATGGATACCGAAACTATGTTCGCTACCTCCGGGAACCAGTTTACGCAGGAATATTACCTTATTTGAAACCTCTTTCACCGAAACATTGTAGTTTTTGATGCGTTTGAAAGAACGTTCCATCTCATTCAATTCATGATAATGAGTGGCAAAAAGCGTCTTTGCACGGGCATTCGGATGCTCATGGATATATTCAACGATCGCCCAGGCAATCGAGATACCATCGTAAGTACTTGTTCCGCGGCCTAACTCATCGAAAAGAACCAGGCTGCGCGAAGACATGTTGTTCAGGATATTCGATGCTTCGTTCATCTCTACCATAAAAGTAGACTCACCGACAGAGATATTATCGGAAGCTCCTACACGGGTAAATATCTTGTCTACCATACCGATACGGGCAGACTCAGCCGGCACAAAACAACCTATCTGCGCCATCAGGGTAATTAATGCCGTCTGACGCAACAACGCTGATTTACCCGCCATATTCGGACCGGTAATAATAATAATCTGCTGCTTCTCACTATCCAGATACACATCATTGGCAATATAAGCCTCCCCCAACGGCAACTGTTTTTCGATTACCGGATGACGGCCCGACTTGATGTCGATTACATCCGAATCATCCACATTCGGACGGATATAGCGGTTACTTTCCGCCACTTTAGCAAACGACAACAGACAATCCAGACGACCTATCAGATTGGCATTCACCTGAATAGGTGGTATAAATTCTGCCAGACAGGTAACCAATTCAGTAAACAGGCGATTTTCGAGGGCAAGAATCTTTTCTTCCGCTCCTAATATCTTTTCTTCGTATTCTTTCAGTTCTTCCGTAATATAACGCTCGGCGTTTACCAACGTCTGTTTGCGTATCCATTCGGCGGGAACTTTGTCTTTATGCGCATTACGCACTTCGATATAATAACCGAATACATTATTGAAAGCAATCTTCAAACTCGGAATACCCGTTTTCTCACTTTCCCGCTGCTGCACCTGCAACAAATAATCCTTACCGGAATAGGCAATGGCACGCAATTCATCCAGTTCTGCATTGATACCTTTGGCTATCACACCTCCTTTATTCAGCAAAGCGGGCGGGTCATTATTGATTTCTTTCTCGATACGGTCACGTATTTCGGTACAGGCATTCAACTGCTCACCGACACGAGAAAGGCTCGGTTCGTCGCTGGCCATACAGGCTTCCTTTATAGGTTCGATTGCCCGGAGAGCAACTTTCAGTTGCACCACTTCCCGGGGAGAAACACGGCCTACCGCTACCTTTGAAATAATACGTTCCAGGTCGCCAATATGTTCTATTTGTTCATCCAGTATCTCCTTCACCTCCGGATGACGGAAGAAATAATCTACGACATTCTGCCGTTCCTGAATAGGTTTCACATCTTTCAACGGGAAAAGTACCCAACGCCGCAACATACGTGAACCCATCGGAGAAACCGTCTTGTCGATTACGTCCAGCAGGCTGGTTCCTTCGTCATTCATCGTACCGACCAGTTCCAGACTGCGCACGGTGAACTTATCCAGGCGCACATAACGGTCTTCTTCAATACGTGACAATGCTGTAATATGCGAAATATGTGTATGTTGTGTCTGATCCAGATAATAAAGGATTGCTCCCGATGCGACGACGCCCAGTTTCAGATGTTCTACTCCGAAACCTTTGAGATTCTTTGTTTCGAAATGTTTCAACAGACGGTCGTTGGCGGCATCGGCCGAGAATACCCAGTCTTCCATTTCAAAGGTAAAGAAACGTGGACCGAAGGCTTCTTCGAAACGTTTCTTATTATTACGCTCGATCAGAACTTCCTTCGGAGAGAAATTATTGAGTAGTTTGTCGATATAGTCGATTGTTCCCTCAGCAGTCAGAAACTCACCGGTGGAAATATCCAGCAGGGAAATTCCACAAACATCCTTACCGAAATGAATGGCGGCAAGGAAATTATTCTCTTTATGATTCAGGATATTATCGTTGATAGAGACACCCGGTGTAACCAACTCCGTCACTCCGCGTTTCACCAGCTTCTTAGTCATCTTCGGGTCTTCCAGCTGGTCGCAGATAGCAACACGTTTACCGGCACGGACCAGCTTGGGAAGATAAGTATCGAGGGCATGATGCGGAAATCCGGCCATTTCAATAAACTGGCCCGGCCCGTTGGCTTTTTTTGTTTGTACGATTCCCAGTATCTCGGCACCAATCACGGCGTCTTCGCCATACATTTCGTAAAAGTCTCCTACACGGAACAGAAGTACAGCATCCGGATGTTTCGCCTTTATATCGAAATACTGCTTCATCAATGGGGTTTCAACGATCTTTGCCACGGGATATATCTTTTATCATTTTATTTACAACCGCACAAAGGTACAAATTTTTGTGAGAGAAAAATAACCTCTTCTTGCATCAGCTTCTTTATTAATTAGAAAACTTTCCTACACTTTTTAAATAAAAAATATAACTTTGCCAGCATGTCTGACAAGAAACATCTTAGAATCATGAAAAAAACTTTATTACTCGCTTCCGGCTTTATGCTGGCTGTTCCTTTTGTACAAGCACAAAAGAACAAAGACAAAAAACCGAACATCGTATTTATTTTAGCAGATGACCTGGGATACGGTGACCTGAGCTGCTACGGACAGGAAAAGTTTGAAACTCCGAACATCGACCAACTGGCGCAAAACGGTATGCGTTTCACCCAGTGCTATTCGGGAACGACTGTCAGTGCCCCTTCCCGCTCCTGCCTGTTGACCGGTACACACAGCGGACATACTCCTGTTCGGGGAAACAAAGAACTCGACCCGGAAGGACAATTCCCGTTGCCGGAAGGTACCCGCACCATCTTCCATGTGATGCAGGATGCAGGATATAAGACTTCTGCCTTCGGTAAATGGGGATTAGGTTATATCGGTACTTCGGGCGATCCTAAAAACCAGGGTTGTGAAACATTCTACGGATATAACTGCCAGTTGCTGGCACATAGTTACTATCCCGACCACCTGTGGGATAACGACCAACGAGTGGAACTAAAAGATAATGTATTGGAAGTTCAATACGGAAAAGGTACTTATTCGCAGGATCTTATCCATTCGAAAGCACTCGATTATCTGGATAACCTCAAGGAAGACGAACCTTTCTTTATGTGGTATCCGACTATCCTGCCACATGCCGAACTGATCGTACCGGAAGACAGTATTATTAAGAAATTCCGTGGCATGTATCCCGAAAAGGCTTACAAAGGAACAGAACCGGGCAGTCCGGCTTTCCGCAAAGGCGGTTATTGCACACAGCTTCATCCGCACGCTACATTTGCTGCTATGATATATCGTCTGGACGTATATGTGGGACAGATTGTTCAGAAGCTGAAAGATAAAGGTTTATACGATAATACAATCATTATTTTCGCCAGCGACAACGGTCCGCACATGGAAGGTGGCGCTGATCCTGATTTCTTCAACAGCAACGGTATGTACCGTGGCTACAAACGTGACTTATATGAAGGCGGTATCCGCGTGCCGATGATTATCTCATGGCCGGGACATATCCAACCGGGAACAGAAACAAACTTTATGTGTTCTTTCTGGGATGTATTGCCTACATTCGAAGAAATCATCAGCCCGAAAGCTAAACAGAAAGAGATGGATGGCGTAAGCATGTTACCGTTGCTTCAAAACCGTAAAGGACAGAAAGAACATGAATTCCTGTATTTCGAATTTCAGGAAATGAACGGTCGTCAGGCTGTCCGTCAAGGTCCGTGGAAACTGGTTCACATGAACATCCGTGGCGATAAGCCTTATTATGAGCTTTATAACTTAGCAGCCGATCCTTCGGAAAGACATAACATCCTGGATAAATATCCTGAAAAAGTAGCCGAACTGAAAGAAATCATGGTTCGTGAACACATCGAAGACCCGAACTGGCCGTTGCTGAAGAAGTAAAACCATTGAAAATAGGGGATGTCCGACTTTTGGACATCCCTTCTACTTCTATTATATATTTACTTTTTTACCAACTTATGGCTGCTTCTTCCTTCCACAGTCTGTACTTCCATCACATAAATACCTGCCGGATATCCGCTATAAGAAAGCGTAACGGTTGAGTTATTGCTTCCCGGCTGCTTTTTTAACAGGCGGCCGTTCATATCATACAAAGCAACTTCCAGAATAGCTACAGGAGAAGTTACATAAGCTGTACCATCCACGTAGGAGACAGAGACATTCATATCCGAAGAGATTTCTTCCGTCGAAGTCGGGTCGGCAGCCACCAGAATCTCGCCGGTCGTATTACCACCGCCTCTTACCCATTTCCATTCGCTGCCGTCACTGCTCTTATAAAGCAAACGGATACGGTCACCCGAAGCGATTGCTTTGGTAATCGTACAAGGTATCTCCTGCCCCACTCCGCGTTCTATCTCGATAGTGACAGGTTCTTCGCTGGAAATAAATTCTTTGGTATTTCCATTCTTATCCACAAGGGCTGCAACAAGGTTACCGGTGAAATTACGGATACTCATATTTCCTACAT
>ERZ825896.4188-NODE-4188-length-11307-cov-4.828297_pt1 | contig 11307 bp, 8 predicted proteins | sample MGYA00519858_ERZ825896 | MGnify/ENA primary metagenome ERZ825896 (study PRJEB31778, sample SAMEA3449214) | human gut metagenome | biome: human gut; feature: human-associated habitat; material: faeces | place: United Kingdom | collected 2010/2012 ... | reverse complement strand
GTCAGCTGGGCGTGGAGGTCCTGCTGGACGCCTTGCTGGGCACCAACAACTCGCCGCTGAAAGCCGCGCTGCTGGCGGAAAAGCTGGGTGCGGATATCGACATCGGCTTTGACGACAGCACCCTGCAGCCCACCTTGGAGCTGCTGCTGCGCGGCGCTACGGTGGATTCTGCCCGCAAGTTTGCCCCCGCTGTGCGCAAGACCGTGGACGAGCTGCTAAAGACCGGCATTCCTCACGACCTACTGCTGGCCGCTTTGAACGAGGCCGAGTTTGCCTCGCTGGAGCGCCCGGGCAGCCTGCCGGACGGCGTGCTGGACGCCATCAACGCCGCCACCGGCTGGCTGCACACCGGCGATGCCGCCCTGCTGCTGCACACGGACAAGCTCTTTGCCGCCCTGCGCAGCAAGCTGGAAGAGGGATGGTTCGACACCCTGCTGCGGGAGCTGTTTGCCCCCGCCCCGGTGCAGGTGGTGCAAATCCCCAGCGCACCTAAGGCCGCAGACGCCGCCGCCCCGGTGCGCACCGATGGCAAGCTGGTGCTGGAGCACCCCCTTACCGCCGCCGACCTTGGCGCGGGCGATGCCGCCCCGCAGGGCAGCGCCGAGCAGCTGGCCGGTGCCACCCTGCTGCGCCACCCCTCTGCCGGCAGCCTGTACCTGAATTTCTACTATGACCTTGGCACTGTCACCCCGGAAGAGCTGCAATACCTGAACCTGCTCACCGATGTGCTGGACGAGCTGGACACCCCCGCCCACACCGCCCAGCAGCTGAACACCCTGCGCAGCACATGGCTGGGCGACAGCCGCGCCCAGCTGGATCTCTGGACCGGGCGGCAGGAGGGTTCTCCCTGCCACGCAAAGCTTTCCCTCTGCCTGAGCCTGCTGGAGCGCAGTCTGGAAAAGGCGGTGGAGATCGGCGGCGAGTGGCTGTACGACACCGTCCTTACCGGCGCTGCCGCCGAAGCCGCCTATGCCCGGGTGGTCAGCCAGCTGAAGCTGCGCATGGAGCAGCTGTTCATCCAGCAGGGCAACGAGTTCGCTTCCACCCGTGCCCGCGCCCATTATTATGTAGAGGGCGCTGCGGACGAAGCCTGCACCGGCGTGAGCTATTATCACTTCCTGTGCAATCTGCTGGAAAAGGCCGACTGGGCGGCGCTGGGCGCAAAGCTGGATGCTGTGCGCAGCCGGGTGCTGCAAAACGCTGCCCTGACCGTCAGCCTGCACGGCACCGAGGACGCACTGGAAAAGCTGCGCACCCTGCTGCCGGAAAGCCGCTTTGCCGCTGCCCGGCGCACCCCGGCGCAGCCCTACACCCAGCCCCTGACGCCCCCGGTGAACGAAGCCTTTATCATTGACGGCGGCGTGAACTACGATGTGCTGGCTTGGCCCATGCCCCGGGACAGCCGCCGCCGGGTGCTGGCGCGGGTGATGAGCTACGAGTACCTGTGGCACACCATCCGGGAGGTGGGCGGTGCCTACGGCACCGGAATGCTCTGTGCCGACGGCATCGAGTTTTTGTACACCTACCGGGACCCCCACCTGCGGGAAAGCTACGAGATCTTTGCAAATGCCCCTGCCGCCCTTGCCGCCCGGGACTACACCGCCCGGGATCTGGACGAATTCATCGTGGGCACCGCCGCCAAGCTGGACACGCCCCGCAAGGCGCGTGCCGCCGCCCGGGAGCTGGATCACCGGTACTTCTGCGGCATCACGGACGAGATGCTCGCCGCCGACCGCAAGGCGCTGTGCAGCGTGGACGCTGCCCTGCTCAAAGCACAGGCCGCCGCCCTGTCTGATGTGTTGTCCGGCGGCGTACGGGTGGCCTTTGGTAGCAAGGACGCCGTGGAAGCCGCAAAGGATCTGTTCGACCGGGTAGAGACGCTGTAAGCGCCGGTAATTTGTAAAAAATATTTTATTTGTAGTTCCGAAACACCCGCAGGGTGTTTCGGAACTACTTTTTTCCCTCACACATTTTTTCTGCACATATCGCCTGCATTCCGTCCAAATTACTAAAATATGCTAGATTTTTTGCGAGATAAGTCATACTTATTTAAGAAAATTTGAACAAATTGCGAAATTTGTGTGTTTCTGGTGTGGACAAAAACGTTTTCAACTGATAGAATGGGAGCTGTTCTTTCTCCGCCGTCCGCAACCGGCGGAGTGTTTTATTGGAAGCAGGAGGTTTCTCATGTTAGAAAAGTTCTTTCACCTGAAAGAAAACCACACCGATGTAAAGACCGAGATCATGGCTGGTATCACCACCTTCATGACCATGGCTTACATCCTTGCCGTCAACCCCAACATCCTGTCCGCAGCGGGCATGGATTCCAAGGCTGTGCTGATCGCCACCGCGCTGGCATCCTTTATTGCCACCGCACTGATGGCTGTGCTGGCCAACTACCCCTTTGCCCTGGCTCCCGGCATGGGCCTGAACGCCTACTTTGCCTACACGGTCGTGCTGACCATGGGTTACAGCTGGCAGCTGGCCCTGATGGCCGTCTTTGTTGAGGGCGTCATCTTCATTGCACTGTCCCTGACCAATGTGCGCGAGGGCATCTTCAACGCCATTCCCATGACCCTGAAGAGCGCCGTCAGCGTGGGCATTGGCCTGTTCGTGGCCTTTGTCGGCCTGCAGAACGCCAAGCTGATCGTCAACAGCGATTCCACGCTGGTCACCTACCAGCACTTCAAGGGCGCAACCTTCCACAGCGTGGGCGTGGGCGCTATTCTGGCTCTGCTGGGCGTGGTCATCACCGCCATCCTGCTGGTCAAAAAGGTCAAGGGCGGCATTCTGTACGGTATCCTGATCACCTGGCTGCTGGGCATCGTGTGTGAGCTGACCGGCATCTACGTCCCCGATGTGGAAGCCGGTATGTACTCCGTCATCCCCACCGCCTTTGTCAGCTTCGACTTTTCCGCATTGGGCGAGACCTTTGGTCAGGTGTTCAAGACCGACTTCTCCGGTGTCGGCCTGCTGAACTTCTTCGCAGTCATGTTCTCCTTCCTGTTCGTGGATCTGTTCGACACGCTGGGTACCCTGATCGGCGTGGCCTCCAAGGCTGATATGCTGGACGAGGACGGCCGTCTGCCCCACATCAAGGGCGCACTGATGGCGGACTCCATCGGCACCTGCGTGGGCGCTGTGCTGGGTACTTCCACCACCACCACCTTCGTGGAGAGCGCCTCCGGCGTTACCGAGGGCGGCCGCACCGGTCTGACCGCTATGACCACCGGCGTGCTGTTCCTGCTGGCTACCATCTTCAGCCCGCTGTTCCTCACCATCCCCAGCTTTGCTACCGCTCCGGCTCTGATCATCGTGGGCTTCTACATGATGGGCTCTGCCGTCAAGATCGACTTCAACGATCCCAGCGAGGGCATCCCCGCCTTCCTGACCATTCTGGCAATGCCCACTGCTTACAGCATCTCCGAGGGTATCGCCATCGGCATCATCTCCTGGACCATCATCAATGTGATCACCGGCAAGGCCAAGGAGAAGAAGATCAGCCCGCTGATGTATGTGCTCACCGTGCTGTTCATCCTCAAGTATGTGTTCCTCTAATTCTTTGAGCATCTAAAAAGCCAAGCACCCCCTGCGGTCTGCCCGTACAGACTGCAGGGGGTGTTTTTGTTGGGGAGGAAAAAGCGCAAAAAAGCACAACAGCCTGACCCGCAGGCCCGGCTGTTGTGCGCTCTTGTATCCTTATTTTTTCCGCGAATGAATATGGATCTCCGGGATGGCTACATTGTCGTAATGGATGGGACAGTCTGCCTCCGGGGTACTGTCCGCCGCTTCGTGCCGCACCTTGCCGGTGTGCACCTCCGGCACTGCCACCGTTTCTTCCTGTCCGTTCTTTCTGCTCCGGCTCTTCTGCCGGAACCAGTTTTTCAGCCGCTGATGGATGGCCATAGCCTTTTCTCCTTTCCGGCACGGAGGATTTTCTCCCTCCGTGCGCACACCGGACGTCTCAGATAAAGTTGATAAATACCGTAATGACCAGACTGTTCAGGAAATCCGCAAACAGGCTGCCCACCAGCGGGATCAGCAGATATGCCTTGACGGAAGGTGCATACCTGTCGCACACAGCCTGCATATTGGCCATGGCATTGGGAGTAGCACCCATGCCGAAGCCGCACAGACCCGAAACGATGACCGCCGCATCGTAGTCCCTTCCCATCACGTTATACGCCACCACAATGACATACACGATCATGAACAGCGTCTGCCCTGCCAGCAGGATGATCAGCGGCAGCGCCAGCTCTGCCAGCTGCCAGATCTTCAGGGTGATCATTGCCATGCCTAAGAACAGCGACAGGCAGATACCGCCGATATCGTTGTTCTCGCCCATATATACGGTGTAGCCGCCGCCATACTCGCCCACGTTGCGGATGATGGCCGCCGCGATCATAGCACCGATATAGATGGGAAAGGTCATCCCGGTCAGGGACAGCAGCTTGGAAAGCACTGTGCCGATGCCCATGGCAAGGATCAGCTGAAAGCTGGCCGCAGGGTACATACTGTGCCGCTCGTGCTTGATCTCCTCCTCCACCAGCAGGCTGTCATCCTCTGTCACCGCAGTGTCCAGCAGATGGTGCCGCTCAATAAGCATTTTGCCGATGGGACCGCCCATCATGCTGCCCGCGATCAGTCCATAGGTGGCGGCGGCGGTGCACAGGGTGGTTGCGCCCCGGATGCCAAAGTCCTCCAGCACCGGGCCGAAGGCACCCGCCGTGCCGTGGCCGCCCACCATGGGAATGGAGCCGGTGCACAGCCCCACCAGCGGGTCCACCTGCAGCAGGCTTGCCAGCCCCACTGCAATAAAGTTCTGGCTGACGATCAGCACAATGACCACGCCCAGAAATACGATCATCGCCCTGCCGCCGCTTTTCAGCACCTTCAGGTTTGCCTGAAAGCCTACTGAGGTGAAGAACATCACCATGCAGACCTCCTTGAGGATGTCGTCAAAGGCGAACTCTGCCACGCCGGTCACATAGCAGATGCAGGTGAAAATGGCAAACAGCACGCCGCCGATGACCGGCGCGGGGATGCAGAATTTATCCAGCAGGCGCACCCGTTCCCGCAGAAACTTGCCCAGCATCAGCACCAGCACCGCAAGGGCCAGGGTCTGATACATATCCAATTCGATCTTCATTGCTTTCCCTCGATTTCCCGGCAGACTCAGTCCACCGTAATTCCGGCCTGCTTATACCAGGCCGCTGCGCCTGCGTGGAAGGGGATGCCAACGCCCTCTACTGCGTCGGTCTCCGGGTCCAGTGCAAGGCCAAGCTGCTCTTCCAGCGCTTCCCGGCTGGAGAACAGCAGCTCGGTGAGCTGCTGCACCTGCTTTGCGGGCAGAGAATCGCTGGCCAGCAGAACGGCTTTGACGCCCACGGTCTGCACGTCGGCGTCCTGGCCGGGATAAGTGCCGGCCGGGATGGTGACCTCACGGTAGGCGTTGTAGCTGCTCAGCAGGCGCTGCGCCGCGGTGCCGTCCACATTCAGCAGGCGGATGCCGCATTCGCCTGCCAGCTCGGTGACCACCGGGCTGGGGGTGCCGACTGTGATGACGATGGCGTCGATCTTACCGGCCTTGAGCTGGTCGGCAGCGTCGGTATAGTTCAGGTTGATGGTGTCCACCAGGCGGTCGTTCAGGCCGTAGGCAGACAGGATCTGAAGGGCATTCTGCTCGGAGCCGGATTCCTCCGCGCCGATGCTCACGGTTTTGCCCTGCAGGTCCTCGATGGACTGGATGTCCGAGTCGGCCCGCACGATGACCTGACAGGCCTCGGTGTACAGGGCTGCTACCGCGCCGAAGCCGCAGATGTCCTCCTCCTCTGCAAAAATGCCGGTCTGGTTGCAGGCGTCCTGTGCAAGGTCGGCCTGCGCAATGGCCAGCTGCAGGTATTCGCCGGTGAGCAGGCGCAGGTTGGCGGCCGAACCGGCGGTGGTCCGGAGCTCGATGGTGCCGTTGGAAGTCTCGTTTTCCAGCGCGGCAAACTGCTCACCAAAATTGTGGTAGACACCACCCTCGCCGGCAACGCCAAAGCGCAGACGCTTGACCGTCTCGGCGGCAGAGCAGCCGGTGAGCAACAGTGCGGCCAACATACAACCGGCCAGCAGTGCCGCGATCCATTTGCGTTTCATACTTTTATACACCCCTTTTTCCGCTGCCGCAAACCCGGCAGCTTCTTATTATCGCAAGGCTGGAAATTAGCGCAACAGTAGCAGCATATCTGCGATATGCAAACCAACGTTGTTGCTGTTGCATTAAAAAGTTGGTTTGCTATAAAGTATAGTCATATTGCGGATGAAATGCAATCACTTTTGCAAAAGTATGCAGCGAAGAAGCGTTGGGCAGGGCATCAAAAAAGGCTCCTCCGTTTCCGGAGGAGCCGGACAGATTCAGCCACCGAACAGGCCAAAGAAGCTGGTGTGGGTCACGCCCAGGATCAGAAACAGGGCGATGAGCGCAAACAGCACCCCGATGATGATGTCCATCTGATGGACGGTGAGGGGAAAATGATCGTAGAGCTTTTCCTTGGGATTGACAAAGTTCTTGTCGCCGTTGTCAAGCAGGGACTTTTTGCCTTGTTCAAAGTCGGCCCGCTGATCGGCAAGCTCGGCCTGCTCTTGTGCCAGCTGTGCTTCGCGGGCAGCCAGAACGGCTTCGCGCCGGGCAAGCTCTGCCTCGCGCTCGGCAGGGGTGAGGTCTTTTTGTGCCATACTGCACCTCCTGATGGTTGTTGCTTTTATGATAGCACACAAACATGAACAAAAAAAGGGGCCGCCCGCCCAAAAGGCAGACGGCCCACAGAAGAGAGGGCTTACTTCTTAGCCAGGTACTTGCGGATATCAATGGCCACAGCCACGATGATGACCAGACCCTGGACGATGTAGGTGTAAGAGGAGTTGACGTTCATGAACTGCAGAGCGACCTTCATCAGCTCAAAGACCAGAACGCCGACCAGAACGCCGGGAACAGTACCAACGCCGCCGGTGGTGGAAACACCGCCGATGGTGCAGGCTGCGATGGCGTCCAGCTCATAGCCCATTGCAGTGTTGACGGATGCGCCGCCGGACTTTGCAGCCAGCAGGCAGCCTGCCAGACCGAACATGCAGGAAGCCAGGATGTAGATGCGGATCTTGGTGGCGTTGACGTTGACACCGGCCACCTCAGCAGCAGCTTCGTTGCCGCCGATGGCGTACATGTACTTGCCGTGACGGGTCTTGTTGTACAGGAACCAGAAGCACGCGGCCACGACCAGAGCGATCCAGATCAGCACGGGGATGCCGATGATGGTGTTGGAGGCCAGGGAGGTGAAGTTCTTGTTCAGGGAGCCAATGGGGGTACCGCCGGTGTACACCAGGCAGATACCGTAGACCACCTGCTGCATGCCCAGGGTTGCGATGAAGGGCTGCACCTTCAGGTAGCTGACCACCAGACCGTTGCACAGGCCGACGATGGCGCAGATGGCGATGACCAGGATGAACACCACCGGGGTGGGCAGGGTGTGCATGTTGGGGTAGAACTTACCGGCTGCGCCCTCGGTCTGCGCAAAGATGCAGGCCAGGCAGGCAGCAAAACCAGCCAGACGGCCTGCGGACAGGTCGTTGCCGGTGGTGATCAGACAGCCGGAGATGCCCAGCGCGATGATGTAGCGGATGGACACGTTCTTGAACAGGTTGATCAGGTTTGCAGGTGCAAAAAAGTTCGGATGGATGATGCCGACGAACAGAGAGACGAGCAGCATCAGAACGATAATGGCGTTGTTGCCCAGCCATTTCTTTACGGATTTACCCGTTAATTTCTTGGTAGCTTCCACAATAGACAGCCTCCTTGTTTACTGATTGGCCGCTGCCGTTTCGGGCGCGGTCTCAAACTGGGTAGCCAGCTCCATGATGTTCTCCTGGGTCGCGTCCTTGCCGTCGATGAAGCCGGTGACGCGGCCATCGCACATGACCATGACACGGTTGGACATACCAATGATCTCGCTCATTTCAGAGGAGATCATGATAATGCTCTTGCCCTGCTTGGCCAGATCAGCGATGATGCAGTAAATTTCGTACTTTGCACCGACGTCGATGCCGCGGGTAGGCTCGTCCAGAATAAGCACATCGGGGTTGTTGGCCAGCCAGCGGGCGATCAGCACCTTCTGCTGGTTGCCGCCGGAAAGGCTCTTGATCTGGGTCTTGGGGCTGGGCACCTTGATGGCCATCTTTTCCTTGTTGGTAGCCACCAGATCGAGGATCTTTTTGTTGTCCAGCATGATGGGGCCCTTGCGCAGGGCATCCAGAGAAGCGATGGAGATGTTATCGGCAACGCTCAGCACGCCCAGAATGCCGGTAGCACGGCGGTCCTCGGTCAGCAGAGCAACGCTCTTGCGGATGGCATCGCGGGGCTGCTTGATATTGACCTCCTCGCCCTTGATCCACACCTTACCGGAGGTATGGGCACGCAGGCCGAAGATGCCTTCCATCAGCTCGGTGCGCTGTGCGCCCACCAGACCGGCCACGCCCAGGATCTCGCCCTTTTTCAGCTCAAAGCTGCAATGGCGGAAGGAGCGGGGATGGATGGAGGTGAAGTCCTCCACCTTCATCATGACCTCGTCCGAGGGCACGTTCTCCAGCGGGGGGAACAGGTTGGACAGCTCACGGCCGACCATCTTTGCAATGATCTCTTCCTTGGTCATGTTGGCAACGTCCCACTTGCCGATGTATTGGCCATCGCGCATGATGGTGACTTCGTCCGCGATGACCTTGATCTCGTCCATCTTGTGGCTGATATAGACCAGAGCAACGCCCTGCTCCTTCAGATCCCGCATGATGCGGAACAGGCTCTCGACCTCGTTCGCGGTCAGAGAGGAGGTGGGCTCGTCCAAAATCAGCACCTTACAGTTGGCGGAAACGGCCTTGGCAATTTCCACCATCTGCATCTGGGCGATGCTCAAAGAGCCCAGCTTTGCATGGGGGTCGATGTCCAGCTTCAGTTTCTTCAGCAGTGCATCGGTATCTTTGTACATTTTGGCATGGTCCACAACAGTGACGATGCCGTATTTCTTGGTGGGGTAGCGTCCCAGCCAGATATTCTCGGCCACGGTACGGGCCGGAATGGGCTGCAGTTCCTGATGCACCATGGCGATGCCACGATCCAGTGCATCCAGCGGGGTGGGGATGGTTACCTTCTGCCCCTCGTATTCGATCTCGCCCTCGTCCATCTTGTAAATGCCGAACATACATTTCATCAGAGTGGACTTACCGGCGCCGTTTTCGCCCATCAGAGCCATGACTTTGCCGGGACGGAGTTCCAGCTGTGCATGATCCAGGGCTTTGACGCCGGGGAAGGTCTTGACCACGCCTTTCATTACCAGACGGTATTCTGACATTCCGCAGAGCCTCCTTGTGTATGGAATGATGGTGCTTTCTGGCAAACCCTGTTCAAAACAAGGCGCGTGCGTGGAGAAATTGCTCTCGCACGCACGCGCTTTTCAGCTTTCAATCAAGCAATCAGGTTCACTGCGCACCTTGCAACTGTGGGGGATTTCCCAGCTGTTCGATTAGAGGTACTGAGCAGCGTTCTCAGTGGTAACCTTGACGTAGTCAACCCAGTAGTACTCATCCACGTCGCTGCCCTCAACGTACAGCTTGGTGGCATTTGCAGCTGCGGTAGCCTGGCCGACGTCGTCGTTCAGGACAGTACCGGTCATCTTGCCGTCAACAACGTTCTGGACAGCCTCTTTCAGAGCGTCAACGCCGACCAGATAGATGTCGGTGCCAACGGTGCGGCCAGCCTGCTCAATGGACTGCAGAGCGCCCAGAGCCATTGCGTCGTTGTTGCAGAAGACGACTTCGATCTTATCGCCGTACTGTGCCAGAGCGTTTGCAACGTCCTGCTGTGCGGTGGTCTGATCCCAGTTGTCCAGGTACTCGTACAGGCACTCCACTTCCTTGTCGGCATCGGTCAGAGCCTTGATGGAGTACTCGGTGCGGTACTGAGCATCGATGTTCTCGGGGTCGCCCTTGCACATGATGTAGGTGATCTTGCCGTCGCCGTTGATATCGCCCTGGGTCTCGGTCTCCAGGATCAGCTCGCCCTGGTAAGTACCGGACTGACGTGCGTCAGCGCCAACGTAGCAGCACTTGCCTGCGTAGGAGTCCAGAACAGCCTTCTCGGGCTCACGATTGATGAAGACGATGGGAGTGCCGGAGGGAGAAATGGTATCCACGATGGTCTGTGCAGAGGTGGTCTGAACAGGGTTGATGATCAGAACGTCAACGCCCTGCTGCAGGAGTCGGAATCTCTGACCGCCCGCATACAGGCCGCCTTGAAAACGCTCATCCAGCAGCGCACTCAGGAGGCCGCAGACCGCTTTCAGTCTGTGACTTAAAGGGGGTGTTTCAATGGCATCCCCTCAACAGGAGATCCAGCAGCTGCGCCGCCAGATCGCAGATGCCAACCGCACCATTCAGGAGAACGAGTCCCGCAATCAGGCCGCCTTGTGCCGAACCATCACCGAGCTTCAAAAGCAGTACGAAAAAGCACGGAACGACCAGCAACAGGACTACGCTGCACGGCTGCGCCGCATCGAGGAAAGCTTCAGCAATGTCTATATCCGTGAAGCCGAGCGTTCCCGTCAGCAGTACCAAGCCCTTCGTGAAAAAGCAGAGGCCTATGAACAGCAGCTCTCGGAACAGATCCGCGCCCTGCAGAACGAGCAGGACCGCCTGATCGCCGAAGCCGACGCCCGGAACTTTGCACTTCGGCAGAAGGCGCAGAAAGCACTGACTGGTCTGGAGCGGCAGATCGCGGATGCATGCGCACTGCCAGTGGACGTCTTTTTCCCGCATTGCATACAGCATTACATCGAAGCCGGCGAGGAAGCCAAGGCCCTGCTGCAAGCCAGGCTCTACACTCTGGCTCTCTCCAAGGCCGACTGTGCCCGGCTCTTTGTTACCCGCCTGACAAGCGAAACGCAGGCCCGTCAGAATGAGCTGGAAGCGCTCTTTCTCCTTTACCGGCAGAGCTACGAGGTCATTTTGCAGCATCTCCATTCTGAGGAGACACGCTGCTTATCCGACCCGGACGGCAGCGTTCTTCTGCAGCTCAGTGAGCAGGACACCAGCTATTGGTCCGATCAGCTCTACACCGAACTGTCCACCACGTTGGATGGCCACCGTGCCGTGCTGGATGCAGGCATCAACGGCTGGCTCAAAAGATGCGCAGGTCAACCGGTATCGCCTACGCTTCTGCTTGATCAAGAGATCCAGAAGCTGAACGCTCTGCCCGACAAGCTCGGTTTATGCATCTCCTAC
>ERZ825896.4185-NODE-4185-length-11311-cov-2.987829_pt1 | contig 11311 bp, 14 predicted proteins | sample MGYA00519858_ERZ825896 | MGnify/ENA primary metagenome ERZ825896 (study PRJEB31778, sample SAMEA3449214) | human gut metagenome | biome: human gut; feature: human-associated habitat; material: faeces | place: United Kingdom | collected 2010/2012 ... | reverse complement strand
GAAGTTTCCGGCCAGTACCACCGCGCCCCCCAGCGAGAGCGCCATGGCCAGCACCAGAAGCATGGCCAGCGTCAGCTTCTGGGCAAAGCCCAGTGCACGGAGCGTCTTTCCGGCGCCGCCTGCCGGGCGGGCCGCGCCGCTTTCCGCCGCCTGCGCGCCCGTCCGCCTGGCGCGGGCGCGCTTTTCTTTTTTCACGGCTCTCCCTCCATTTCCAGAAGATACCCCACCTTATAGACGGTCTTGATATGCTCCTGCCAACCCAGCTTTTTGCGCAGGCGCTGGATGTGCAGGTCCAGCGTGCGCGTGCCGTCATCCATCTCGCCGCCCCAAACACGCTCGAACAGCACGTCGCGGTACAGTGCCGCGCCCCGGTTGCGCAAAAGCTGTTCCAGAAGGTCGAACTCCCGGGGCGTGAGGGCCACCGGCACGCCCGCCTTGGTGGCGCTGCGCGCCACGGTGTCCACCGTAACGTCCCACGCGCGCAGCAGCGCGCCGCCGCGCCCGGTACGGCGCAGCACGCTTTCCACCCGCGCCACCAGTTCCGCCACCTCAAACGGCTTCACGATGTAATCATCCGCGCCCAGGTTCAGCCCGCGCACCCGGTCGCCCAGAGTGCCCTTAGCCGTGATGAAAATGACAGGCGTGCCCATGGGCCGCAGATACTCCAGCAGCTCATAGCCGTCCTGAGGCACCGCCGTCACCGGCACCCCCAGCTCCCGCTCCACATCCCGGATTTCCCCCTTGGGTTCCACGACCAGCATGCCGGCGTCCACACCGGAAACCGCCTCACCGATGGATTTCACCATGAAATCCCCCAGACGGGTGCGGGGCCGGTGGGCGCCCGGGGTGTCCAGAAAAACAAGCTGGAGGGGGTCCCTGGTATACACCCCCATGATGCGGGTGCGGGTGGTCTGGGGCTTGTCGGACACGATGGCGACCTTGCGGCCGACGATGGCGTTGAGAAGGGACGATTTGCCCACATTGGGCCGTCCCACAATGGCGATAAAGGCGGATGTGGTGTTCATAGCGTACTCCGTTTCTGTGTAATGAAGGGACGGTGTCAAGAGGGGCGCCGGCCTTTCCCGGCAAGGTAAAGCGGCTCGGCATAGCAGGCCAGCGCCAGGGTAATATAGGGGGAAACCGTGATGTGGAACAGGCCGGTGAGAAGCGAGGCCGCTGTCTGTGCGACGGCCCCCCACGGAGCCTGGAACCCGGCGGCAATCAGGCCGGAAGGAAACACGAACAGGACGAATGGAATCAGATAGGGCAGATACAGCGGCAGGGCGAAGCCGGCGAGTGCCAGGCGGTTCCCCTTCATCCGCCGATGGGATTCCCCCGGCAGGGAAGGCCAGGCCGAAACCCCAACGGCGGCAAGATAGGGGCAGAGGAAAAAGGTCAGGAGAAACCAGAGACAACCGCCGGCGGCAGCCAGCATCAACAGGGATAGAAGGCCGGCGGGACCCGGATCCATGGCGGACATCCCTCCGTCGAGGACGCCGACGGCCAAGGACAGGATCTGCGGCGGAAGCTGGAGAAAAAGGCCCAGAAGCAGCGCCGGAGGGAAACATCCCGCCCGGCAGGCATAAAAGGGGTCTTGCACAGCGGGATCCTCTTCTTTAAGCGTGCGCACGGCAGTGCGGACGAAGCCGAGGATCAGGGGATAAAACAGCACAGCCGCACCCGTGGACAGCAGTGCGGCCGCCAAAGAGGGACACAGGCCGAATCCCGTGAGAAAAGCCGCCAGGGTATTCACCAGGCAAAGGGGACCGGCGGCAATGAATGAGGCCCGCCAGAGTGCCCGCCGGTGAAGGCGGTATACCCCGCGGGCAAAGACGCGGATAGGATGTTTCATACATACCTCGTGTTTTTCAAGGCAACCAGCGGAAGCCACGGAGGCCTTCAGAGCTTGTCCCTGGCGCCGCCGCGGAGGATAAACCACAGCACCAGGGGGACGGAGAGGACCAGCAGCGCGATTTTATAGGGCTGCGCGAGAAAGTCCGCGAGGATCTGCCGCCAGATATCGGGACGGGCGAAAAGCAGGATTCCCACCAGGGCTGCCGCCAGGGCGCAAAGCAGGACGGCCCCCGCCGCGGCATCCTTTGCGGCCCGTGCCCGCGGCTGCCGTTCCGTGGAGGCGAGATCCACCGTGCGTTCCACGGCGGTGTTGACCGCCTCGGCGCACAGGACGAGCGCCATCAGAACCGCCAGCACCGCCCATTCCGCCCGGCTGAGGGAAAAATAGGGCGCAAACGCCAGCACATAGGCCGCGATTCCCAAATGGATGCGGAAATTCCGTTCATGCCGTATGCAGTACCAGACGCCTCTCGCGGCGTATCCGAAACTCTTGATAAACCCCATTACCGGTTCCTTTGCATCGTTTTATGTGGAATGGACACGGAAGTATGTTCAGCGGTCGTCGGTCATGACGTAGCTTTCGCCCCGCGGGAGCCCGACCGAGGTCATGACGGCTTCTTCCTTCTCCCGCATCCGGACGGCCTCCAGCCCCCCGTCCACATGGTCGTAGCCGAGCAGGTGCAGCATGGAATGTACGGTCAGATACCCCATCTCCCGCTGGAGGGAGTGGCCGTACTGCTCGGCCTGCACCATCGCCCGTTCGATGGAGATGACGATGTCGCCGAGCTGTTTGGCGCCGGTTTGGGGATGGATATCGTAATGTCCGTTTTCCCCGAGCGGGAAAGAAAGCACGTCGGTCACGGCGTCGATCTTGCGATGTTCCCGGTTGATTTCCTGGATTTCCGCATTGTCCACGATGGAGATATCCACCTCGGCGGAGCCCTCGAAATGTTCCAGCTCCAGCACGGCGTGGCAGCAGCGGCGCATGAGCAGACGGATGCCGGTGGGGATTTTGACGGCCTTCTGTTTGTTTTCAATGACGACCTTGATCTTTTCCATAGCTCTTGACCCGTTTCCCTTCATTCGATTTTTCATACCGTTCATAGGCCTGGATGATACGCTGGACGAGCTGATGACGGACGACGTCTTTCTCATTAAAGCTGCAGATGGCGATGTCCTCCACGCCGCGGAGGACCCGGAGCACCTCCCGCAGGCCGCTTTTGCGCCCGTCGGGCAGGTCGATCTGGGTGATGTCCCCGGTGACGACCATCTTGGAGTTGAACCCCAGCCGGGTCAGGAACATCTTCATCTGTTCGGGGGTGGTGTTCTGCGCCTCGTCCAGGATGACGAAGCTGTCGTCCAGGGTGCGGCCGCGCATGTAGGCCAGCGGCGCGACCTCGATGTTGCCCCGCTCGAGGTATTTCTGATAGGTTTCGGTCCCGAGCATATCGAACAGCGCATCATACAGGGGACGGAGATAGGGGTCCACCTTGCTCTGCAGATCGCCGGGCAGGAAGCCGAGCTTTTCGCCCGCCTCCACGGCCGGGCGGGTGAGGATGATGCGGTTGACCTGCTTGGAGCGGAATGCCTCGACCGCCATGGCCACGGCGAGATAGGTCTTGCCGGTGCCCGCCGGGCCGACGCCCAGCACGATGGTGTTCTTTTTGATGGCCTCCACGTATGTCTTCTGCCCGATGGTCTTGGGTTTGACCGGGCGGCCCTTGGAGGTGATGCAGATGCTGTCCGAGGTGAGCTGCGGGATCTCTGCCTCGCCTCCCTCGTCCACTAGCATCAGGACATACCGGACATTCTGCTCGCCGAGCTGTTCTCCCCGGTTGATGAGCTGGAGCAGCCCGCCGATGGCGCGTACCGCCTTGGCGACCGCTTCGGGCTCGCCGGTGACCTTCAGGTCGCTGTCCCGGCTGAGGATGCTGACGGCATAGTGCTGTTCGATCAGGCGGATATTTTCATCGAAGCTGCCGAAGAGGGAGACCGCCTGTTCCATCCGGTCGACGCTGATGGTTTGTTCAAACATCCCAAAACCTCGCTTTATCTGTGTTGAATAGGGGCCGGTCTGTTTGGATTTTCCCGCGCAGGTTCCGGATTATACGTTTTATTCTAATATTAATAAAGAATTGTCTACATTATAGCAATACTTTATCCGCTTGTCATTAGATAAACCCCACAAAATTTGCCAGCCATCCCCCACGAGCGGCGCATGACGACGCGCGAAAAAGGGTCTTCGCTGCCACATATCGAAAAAAATCGCATCAACGTCCAGTTTTATACGGATTTCCACTTTTAAGCAAAATCGCGTTCGTTATGCGTGGACAACCCGCCATACCCGTTTTTTTCAGGTTTGGCCCGAGGGCCACCTTCTTTCTTCACACGAAGAAAGAAGGCAAAGACGTGCCAAGGGGTGCCCCCCCTGGACCCCCAGGCAGCTTGCCGACTTTTTTTCGGGAAAGCCGACAGGAGGGCGGACAACAAAATCAAGGATATTAAATAAAGTGCTACGCCCCGAGGATTTAGCGGCTATAAACCCATGGGTTTTTGGTAATAACAAGCGCCCGCCAAAAAACGGCGGGCGCTTGCGGGCCTGTTATGTGACGATTTCCGCTCCGGCGCGGACAAACATCTGTTGGGCGGCTTTGCGGAGAACATCGGCGACGAACTCCTCCGGATACCGACTCAGGGCATCGGACAGCTCCCGCAGCTTCCGGCCATCCTCCGAGGGCTCCCGGGGCTTCAAATCATCGTACATTTTCTCGAGCAGGTGGATCATCTGCTGATTCGTGGCTTCTCTCGCTTGGATCAGGGTCGCGATGGACTGGCGGGAGGGATCGGGCGCGTTCAGAGACGGTTCGCCCGGCTCCATTTTTTGAATCGCCTCGATCGCCTCGTGGATATAGGCCGTGTCCCGCAGGATAAGGTCGATCCTCGAGAGAATGTCTCCCACGGTCAACCGGGAGTCCCCGGTATCGGCGGCCCCGGCCTCCTGGAGCTGTGCCGGTACGCCGTCATCCGCGGCGGTATGGATGGTATCGTTCATATTCTTGTCCTCCAAATTTTCATTCGGCGGACACGCCAGAAGACAGATTTCGTGTTCGCTTACCATACGTGCCCGCCCTTTTTTTACAAGACCTCTGGCACGCTTCGGATAGGTGGGTTCTAACGGGGTTCCATCCTCGTTCCGAACTTCCACGACCCGTTTGTTTTTTTCAATGGGTATCCTCCCCCTAGCGTTTTATTAGCAGCTCTGTTTTTGTGGATGGGTGGCGTCCCCGGGCCTGTGAGGGCTTCTGCAGTTTCAGTATATTCTGAAAATGGAGAAAAGTCAACATAATTCGGACGAAAAAACAATAAAAATTGGCATATAGTACAAATCACATTCCGGTTAACCGCCGGCGCCGGCCTCGTCGAGATAGATCTGCTCTTCTACCCCGATGTCCTCGATGCAGGCGTAGGTGCCGGTGAGGATATAGACCCCGTTTTCCACCCGCCCGTCCCGGTTGGACGAGGTGATTTCGGCCCGCCCCAATTCGGCCCGCTCCCGCTCATCCAGCAGCGCGGCAGCCAGCGCGGCGGCCTCCTCCTCCGTCCGGCTGACCGGGGAAGGCTCAAGCAGGGCGTAGCGGTCGCAGACAAAGCCGACGGGCAGGACCTTGCCGTAGGCGGTGAGCATGTGCCGATGGGTCTCGAGTACGTGATCTTTGGGAATGGCGCCGTCGGTGAAGAGCGGGACGCGGATGCCGAAGAGGGTGAATACCGGCCGAAAAATGGAATCGCCCGTGGGAAGGAGAAGGGTCTCCTCCAATGGAACCTCGGCGGTCAGAGTGCGGCTGGTCTCGGCGATCACCCGGCCGGACGAGCGTCGGAGCAGGGGCCCGGTTTTGCTTTCCACCACGCCGCTGATGAGCAGGGTATCCCGAGTGACGGCGTCCCCGGCCTGTACCATCGCCTGGCCGCCTGTCACCTCGATTTTCAGGACGCGCCCGTCCCGGGCGGCCTTGATGTTGGAGGGAAAAGCGCCGTCCTCCATCGGGGCGTGGCTGCCACGCTCCCGGACCTTGACATGGACGGTGCTGCCCTCCAGGTTGACGGCCAGCCAGGTCAGATCGGGCAGGGACTGCAGGGCCGTAAGCTGCAGGGAGGGGACATCCAGCTTCCTAAAATCACCGCCTTCCTGGACGCCGAGGGGTTCCAGCACCTCGCGGATGCTCGCCTCCGGCACCTGATCGTTGCCCTCGATGTTGACGATCCAGATCCGTCCCGACAGGAACTGCAGCAGCAGCGCATAGATGAGGACGCCGGCGGCGATGCCGGCCCGTGCCCGGTAGCGGTGGAGGAAAAAGGGAAGCCCGTGCCGCTCGAGCACCCGCATCCGTACACAGGCTTTTTTAGCAAGGGGGCGCAGCTTCTTATACTGTCTAGCGTAACAGCAGGTGGTCATCCGGACACCTTGACGGCAGCTGTTCCACAAAGAAAAGCCCGCTTTGGCGGCTCCGTTAAGGAGCTTTTCCGGAAAGCCGCCTTCGGTTTCCAGCCGGACCCATCCCAGCAGCCAGCGCAGAAAACGGATAAAAAACATGCCGATCCTCTCCTCTTCGGATCCTGCCGGCTCTTCGCCGGGTCAGGACAGGAATTCCACGGACAGCAGGAAGCCCGTGATCACCGCGCAGTCCTCGGTCAGGCAGTTCATCACCAGCCCGCGCCCCATGAAGCGGATGGTGCCGCTTGTAGTGCTCAGGCGGATAAGCCCTTCCTCATATTCTTGGATGCCCCGGCACCCTTCGATCACGACCCGGCGGTTGCCCGCCATTTCGAGCCGGGCACAGTTGCCGAGCGCCCCCTCGGGGAGCTCCAGCACCTCTTCCACCCGCCTGGTGACAGCCGCCGCCCGGGAAGAGGGCGGGCAGGTCCGTGTGCGTCTTCTGCTCATACATGTCGTCCTTTCTAAAGATAGAACTGGATCAATAACACCATTGCTCCGGCAGGCAGCTCCGGCTGGGGACGGGCGCGGAGTAGAGGTGTCGGGGCCATTCCGGACTTGGCGGAATGGTGGGCGGCCGGTCCAAGACAGCGTTCAAAGGGAGTTTGGCTGGGGACCGGTCTTGTTCTTCTATTTTTATGCACGGGAAACCGGAATAATGCGGCGGGACAAACATATGTATGAAAGGAGAAGGCTGCGATCAGGCGGACGGCGACGAGGGGCGGGGGGTCTACGCCCTTGCACGCGGGGAACGAGCCGCTCTGAGTCACGCGCTGGATGAAAGGGTGAACGGGATGTTTGTCAAAACCGTGCGGGCGGCACATCTGAAAATGGGGGGGCTGCTGATCCTGATTCTGGCGGCCGGCGCGGCACTGCTGATCTGGCCCCAGGCGGCGGCAGGAGGGGTAAGCCGTGGCCTCTCCATCTGCTCGGGGGTCATCATTCCCTCTCTCTTCCCTTTTTTGGTGCTGGCAGGGTTTCTGGTGCGTTCCGGGATCAGCGCGGCGCTGGGGCGGCGCCTGGAGGGAGTGACCCGGGCCCTGTTCGGCCTGCCGGGCTGCTGCGCTCCGGGGATCCTGATCGGGTTTATCGGGGGATACCCCACCGGCGGCATGGCGGTGGGGGAACTGGTCGAGAGCGGACAGATCACGGGGGAAGAGGGGCGGCGGATGCTCCGCTTCTGCGTCAACGGCGGCCCGGCGTTCATCATCAGCGCGGTGGGAGCCGGGATGATGGGCAGCGTGCGGTTCGGTGTGGTCTTGTTCACCGCCCATCTGCTCGCATCCCTGCTCATAGGGATTGGGGGCGGTATCGGCGCCCGGCATCGCCGCGGAGAACCGCCCGCCTGCGGAAAAAAGACCTGTATAGCCGGAAAACGGATCTCCCCCGCGGCGGCGTTCGTGGAGTCCGTCAACGCGGCCTGCCGGTCGCTGCTGTATATGTGCGGTTTTGTGGTGCTGTTCGCCGCCCTGCTTGCCTTGCTCGATGTTTCAGGCGCCACGGCGGCGTTCACCCGTTTCCTGACACTGCCCTTCGCGCTGGCCGGGGCGGATACGGGGACGCTGTCTTCGTTTCTGCCCTGTCTGCTCGAGGTCAGCTGCGGCTGCGTCGAGGCGTCCGGGACGGGGGAAGCGGCCCCTCTCCTGCTGGGGGCCGCCCTGGGCTGGGGGGGGCTGTCCGTCCACTGCCAGCTTGCGGCTTCCCTTCACGGACAGCGGCTCATGGGACGGGGATTTTTCGCCTTCCGCCTTCTCCACGCACTGCTCGGCGGCCTGCTGACGATGGTGCTGCTCCGCTTCGTTCCCATCCCGGTGACGGTCTGGCAGCCGTCGGCCGGGGCGCTGATCAAGCCTTTTTCCGGCCCCGTCGTGGCGTCGGCGGCCCTCCTGCTCATGTGCGGGATGCTCCTGCTGACCACCGCCGGTCTGCGGCAGATCCGGGAAAATCGAAAATAACCGTGGATTTTCGACAGCATTTCTGCTATACTGAAGGGTGCCCGACGATGGAAGAGACGGCGGCGGTGCCGCAAGAAAGCTCTTCCCGCGAAAAAGGAGGTCCCCTTCCATGCGCCGCAAGCTCTATGGCAACACCATCTCCCCCGCCTGCGAGGTATGCGCCTACGGCCGCCGTTCTTCGGACGGAAACGCCGTGCTGTGCAGCCGGAAAGGGGTCATGCCTCTGTATCATCATTGCCGCCGCTTCGAATACGACCCTCTCCGGCGGATTCCGACCCGCCCGAAGGGCCCCGGCAAGTTCGATGAGGACGACTTCCGGCTCGACTGAATGGCCTTTGACGGGGATGGAAAATTTTTCTTGTCCCGCGGGGCAAAATTTGACGAAAAACCAGGCAGCCGGCACTTGACAAAGCGCCGGCCATCGTGTATAATACGTGTAAAGCTTTTTCCTTTACAGTGAAACGCTTGGAAGCATCCGGGCGTTTTTCCTTTGGTCTGTGGGAATCGAAATGCGGTGAAAGGAGACCGGTCATGGCCAAAAACCTCGAGATTGCGCTGTTGTTCGATTTTTACGGCGATATGCTGACCGACAAACAGCGGGATGTGGTTGAGCTCTACTACGATAACGACCTGTCTCTGTCAGAAATTGCGGAAAACGAGGGGATCACCCGCCAGGGGGTGCGCGATTCCATCAAGCGCGCCGAGGCCCAGCTTTTGGATATGGAAGACCGCCTCCATTTAGCCCGCCGTTTCCGTCAGATGCGGGAGGGGATCGCCGCCATCCGCCAAGCTGCGGGCGAGATCCAGGAACTCAACGACCGCTTCGGCTATTCCCGCGATATCGAGGAAAAGGCCCGGCAGATCGCCGCCCTTTCCGACCAGCTCGCCGAGGCCTGACCCTCCCCGCGATTTTGCATGAAAGGCAGGTATCCCCGTGGCGTTTGAAGGACTCTCCGACAAGCTCTCCGCCGCCTTCAAGCGGCTGCGGAACAAGGGCAAGCTCACCGAAAAAGACGTGCGCGACGCGATGCGGGAGGTGCGCCTAGCCCTCCTGGAAGCGGACGTGAACTATAAAGTGGCCAAGGATTTCACCGCCGCCGTCACCGAGCGGGCGGTGGGAAGCCAGGTCATGGAAAGCCTCACCCCCGCCCAGATGGTGGTCAAGATCGTCAATGAAGAGCTGACCGCCCTGATGGGTGGCCAGGCGGCGCGCCTGGCGTCGGCAAACCGTCCTCCCTGTGCCGTCATGATGTGCGGCCTGCAGGGTTCGGGTAAGACCACCCATTCCGCCAAACTGGCCAAAATGCTGAAGAGCCAGGGGCACCGCCCCCTCCTCGTCGCTTGTGACGTCTATCGTCCTGCCGCCATCGCCCAATTGCAGGTGGTCGGGGAGAAGGCTGGGGTTCCGGTATTCGAGATGGGGCAAGGCAACCCGGTCGAGATCGCCAGACGGGCGCTCTCCCATGCGAAGGATCACGGCAACGATTATGTCATCCTCGACACCGCCGGCCGGCTCCACATCGACGAGACCCTGATGAAAGAGCTGCAGGAGATCAAGGCCGCTGTTTCGCCGGGGGAGATCCTCCTGGTGGTGGATGCCATGACCGGACAGGACGCTGTCAACGTTGCCTCTTCCTTCAACGAGGCGCTCGGCATCGACGGCGTGGTGCTCACCAAGCTCGACGGCGATACGAGAGGCGGCGCGGCCCTGTCGGTCCGGGCTGTGACCGGCAAGCCGATCAAGTTCGCCGGCATCGGCGAAAAGCTCGACGATCTCGAGGTGTTCCATCCCGAACGGATGGCGTCCCGTATCCTGGGAATGGGGGACGTGATGTCCCTCATCGAGAAGGCGCAGCAGCAGATCGATGAAAAGGAAGCCGAGGCCCTCGCCCGCAAGATGCAGCAGGATAAATTTGATTTCAACGACCTGCTCGACCAGTTCCGCCAGATCCAGAAGATGGGGGACATCAAGGGGATGCTCGGGATGATCCCCGGTGTCGGCAAACAACTGCGGGACGTGGATATCGACGAAAAACAGTTTTCCCGGACCGAGGCGATCATCCTCTCTATGACAGGGGCGGAGCGGGCCAAGCCCGACCTCATCAATCCCTCCCGCAAGCGCCGTATCGCGGCGGGCTGCGGCATGAAGGTGGAGGATGTCAATCGCCTGATCAAGCAATATGAGAGCATGCGCCAGATGATGAAGCAGATGAAGAACCTTGGCAAGAAAGGCGGCCGGGGCCTTGCGGGGCTCGCCGGTATGGGCCGGGGCGGCCGCCGGTTTGGTTTTTAGTATTCAATCCATGGATGTGGTTGAAGAATATAGAGGCATAACCGCGGGGCCGACCCGTGGTTACCCATCTACCATTTCACTTTATTGGAGGAACAACAAATGGCAGTGAAAATTCGTCTGCGCCGCATGGGCGCGAAAAAGTCCCCGTTCTATCGTATCGTGGTGGCGGATTCCCGCTATCCCCGCGACGGCCGTTTCATCGAGGAAATCGGCTATTACAATCCCCTCGAGGAGCCGGCCGTGGTGAAGGTGGATGTCGAAAAGGCGCAGAAATGGATTGCCAACGGAGCCCAGCCGACCGATACGGTCAAGGATCTGCTCAAGAGAGCCGGCGTCTGATTCTGGAAGAACATGTGATGCGGCCGCCGCGCGGCGGTATAGGCATCGCGTCCCATGAATGTGAAAGGAAAGGCCTGTATCATGAAAGAACTGCTCATCGACATGGCGAAAGGCTTGGTCGAGGATCCCGATGCCGTCACCGTGACCGAGGACGCGCCCACGGAGGATGGAACCGTCGTGTTCCATCTGCGGGTCGCCCCGGACGACATGGGCCGTGTCATCGGCAAACAGGGCCGGATCGCCAAGGCGCTGCGCACGGTCATGCGTGCGGCCGCCACCCGGCAGAACGCCAAGGTTTCGGTCGAAATCGACGACTGATGCCCTGGCGGCAGGCGAAACACCCTTTGCGGGCCATGCATCGTGGCCCGCATTTCGCGT
>ERZ825896.4182-NODE-4182-length-11319-cov-3.925604_pt1 | contig 11319 bp, 10 predicted proteins | sample MGYA00519858_ERZ825896 | MGnify/ENA primary metagenome ERZ825896 (study PRJEB31778, sample SAMEA3449214) | human gut metagenome | biome: human gut; feature: human-associated habitat; material: faeces | place: United Kingdom | collected 2010/2012 ... | reverse complement strand
TTTTCCGCCCGCAGGCCGAGCTTCGCAAAGTCGGCAACCGTATAGCCGAGCGCCTTGGCAAAGGTTTCGATAAACGAGCCGCAGCCGGAGGAGCAGGCCTCGTTGAGCATGATGGAATCGATCGCGCCGCCGCGGATCTTGAAGCACTTCATATCCTGGCCGCCGATATCGATGATAAAATCCACCTGCGGATTGAAGTGGCGGGCGGCACGGTAGTGCGCCACCGTTTCCACCAGCCCGAGGTCGATGTGGAACGCATTTTTGATCAGATCCTCGCCGTAGCCGGTCGCCGCACTGCCGCGGATGGTGATCCGGTCGCCGAAGCGGCGGTAAATCTCCTTGAGCTGGCCGAGCACCACCGCCACGGGATTCCCCTCATTGGAGGCATAGTAGGTATACAGCAGCCCGCCGTCCGCCGAAATCAGCGCGAGCTTGGTGGTGGTGGAACCGGCGTCGATGCCGAGATAGGCGTCGCCGCGGTAACCGTCTGCATCCATCGGCGGCGGGCAGTGCGCGGCGTGCCGCGCCCGGAAAGCCTCGTACTCTTCATCCGAGGAAAACAGCGGCGGCAGGGTATTGGTGGTGTTTTTCTGCGCTGAAGCGTGATCGATGCGCTCAAGTAGCTCGTCGAACGAAAGCGGCGCCGTGTTTTCGGCATAACACGCGGCGCCCACCGCCACAAACACATCCGCGTTGTCCGGGAAAACCGCGGTTTCCTCGGTCAGATGCAGCGTTTCGACAAAGCGCTGCCGCAGTCCCTTGAGAAAGAACAGCGGGCCGCCGAGGAACAGCACCTTGCCCTTGATCTCACGCCCCTGCGCGAGGCCCGCGATGGTCTGGCTGACCACCGCCTGGAAAATACTCGCGGCGATATCCTCTTTGCGCGCGCCCTGATTGAGCAGCGGCTGGATATCCGATTTGGCAAACACCCCGCAGCGCGAGGCAATCGCGTACAGCTTTTCGTGTTTTAAACTCAGTTCATCCAGCTCATCCGCCGTGATGCCGAGCAGGGTGGCCATCTGGTCGATGAACGCACCGGTACCGCCGGCGCAGGAGCCGTTCATGCGTTCTTCCAGCCCGCCGGTCAGGAAGATGATTTTGGCGTCCTCGCCGCCGAGCTCGACCACCACATCGGTGTCCGGCAGGAACCGTTCCACCGCACCGGCGGTGGCAAATACCTCCTGCACAAATTCCAGGTTCGCCGCCTTGGCCACGCCCAGCCCCGCTGAACCGGTAATCGCGACCTGCACCTGCTGGCCGGCCAGCTGCCCTTCGAGCAGGCGCAGCATTTCTGCCGTTTTTTCCCGCACCTTGGACATATGCCGTTCGTAGGTCTTGAAAATGGTTTTGTCATTATCGTCGAGCAGCACCACTTTAACGGTGGTGGAGCCGATATCGATTCCTATACGCAACAGAGAGCCCCCAATCCTCGCGAAAAACGCTTTTTGGACATAAATGGCCGTTGGTTTCAGCCGGCATTTCATTTTATTATAGCATTTTTGTCCACAAAGGGCAAGTGCCTGAACGTCCGATTAGCCAGGGAAATTTCGTCAGCCTTTTTGCTGTCCCGACACCGGGACGTACCTTGCAAAAGCCCGTGCTTTCGAAAGAAAGCACGGGCTTTTGTTTATCGGCTCACCCGGTCAGACGGTTCGATCACCAGCACCATCGGCGGCCGGCTCTGCCAGGCTTCTTCCGGGAAATCGCCTTTTTCCACGGCCTCCCGGATGACCGCCATCGGGATGGCATAACAGCTGTATTGCCGAAACGCAGCAACGCGGCTGCGCAGATGTGCCGGAACCGGGAGCTTCATTTCCGGCAATGCACGGCGCAGCGGCTCCGTCAGAACTTCCGCCAGCCGGTTCATGGCATCGATACGCAGCCTGTCCATCTCCTGATACGCCGCTTTTGAAATCACCGGAATGTCCACCCGGGCTTTCCCGTTTTCATAGCGGAACACCCCGCACGCCGCCAGATGCGGTATCGCCCGCAGATAAGCCGGCTCAAAGCCGACGGCGTCAATTGAGATGCCTTTATAGACCAGATACAGCAGCATGCACAGCTTGTCGTCGCGGATTGGAACCGGTCCCTGCTCATACCGGTTCAAATCGGGCTGCGTGTCGTAAACATGCAGACAAATCGACTTTTCGCCCAAACACGCCTCGTACTCCGAGCGCCGCTCGCCGCCATAGGTGTAGTGCCGGAAACGATACTGGGCAAAATCAAAATCCTGCGGATAACGGCTGCCCTGCGCGATCCATCTGCCGCCGCCGGGGCGGTCCGGAAAGTTTTCTTCCGCTGGCACCAGCCGGCGCACGGCGGTATACAGGGCGGTCGAAAAGACATGCAGCAGAAAATAATACGCACATTTCCGCTGCCACGCGGCGGGCATGGCGCTGTACCAGCCAAGCCTCTCAAGCGCAGCCTCCGCTTCGCGGATACAGTTCCAGATTGCCGTATAATGACGCTGGGCAAAAGCAATCTGTCCGTCCAAAACCCGCAGCATCTGCTCTGGTGAGGTAATCAGGAAATCCGTAAACACACGGGTTCCGGTCTGAGCCATCAGCTGGCTGGACAGATCCCGGACCGCCCTTTCGATGTAGGCCGTCGGAATACCGAGTCCCCGTGCAATTTCCACACAGGTCAGCGGCTTCTCATAAGCCGCGATGAGGATATTCTGTTTCATCATATCATCCGCCACAAGCGACCACGGCTCTCCATGCAGCCCTTCCTGGCCGTTGCAGCTGACATCCAGCCTTTCCGGCTGATAGCTGTGCTTTTCATACGCATCCATAACATCCAGCCCTTTCTTCATTTGTTCCCTGCCGGCGGCAAGCCTGGACAGGACCGTCCCTCTGGGCAGTCCCATCTGTTCAGCGATCTGCTGCACCTTTTCGCCATACAGATAATGGCGGACAATCACCTCGCGGTACTTTTCGGCCAGATGCGCCACCTCACGCCGCACCGCTGCCGCATCCGGCCGGTCGGAATCCGCCGGATCATCGGCTGGTTCGGCTTCTTCCGGCATCAGATCGATGCTCACCGTCGGCAGCTTATATTTTTGGCGCAGCAAATCATAATACTTGTGGCTGAGCACCGCCGAAAGCCAGGCCTTCCTGTTTGCAATCTCTCCGGGATGCCGTAGGGCAGCAAGCAGTACCTCTTGTGTTAGGTCTTCCGCATCCTCGATGCTGCCGCTTTTCCGGAGGGCGGCGGAAAAGAGAAATTCCATATCGTTTTCCGGCTGTTCCAGACGCACAGGCATTCTCCTTTCGAAAGCTTTCAATCATTAAGTCGCGGATTCCGGCGTTTGATTCGCTGAAAAATCCGATAAATCGTCGCATCTGCGCCCTTGCAAGCTGTGCCGAAATACGGTATACTGAAATACAAACCGGGATTATGCCCGTGTTCCCCGGAAAGGCAGGTTTAGGTTATGGACAACAACGATTTTCAGGAACTCGGCAGCCGCATCAGCAGCGCGGTGCAGAACGCCCTGAATTCCAAAGAATTTGTACAAATCAAAAATACAATCAACAACAGCCTTCAGTCCTTCCGCACCGAGCCGGTCCGTCCGCAGCCGCCCGTACAGCCGGTTATCGTCCCATACGCGCAGCAGACCCGCGTCAAGGTGCCCGGCCGCTCAGCGGGCATCCTGCTGACCGTGTTTGGCGGCATCGGCCTCGGCATTGTGGCTCTGTTGTTCCTCATTTTCAGCATCGCCAACCTCATCGACCTGAACGCTGCCGGTCTCGGCAGAACGGTAATCGGCCTGCTGACCCCGTTTCTGCTTTTTTCCGGCATGCTGACCGTGGGCGGCCGTTTGCGCAAAAGGACCAAGCGCTATCTCACCTATCGCCGGAAGATCGGGGAAACGCCGCTTTGCCCGATCGATATTCTGGCCTCCGCCATCGGCCAGTCACCGCAGTTTGTGGCCAGAGACCTGAAAAAAATGATCCGCCGAGGCATGTTTCCGGACGGCCATCTCGATGACGAGGAAACCCATCTGATTCTCGGCTACGACACCTACCGCCGCTATCAGGAGATGAAGGCCAAAACCGAAAGACTGCGCGAGGAGCAGAAGGCGGCCGAGGCGGCCAACCCGGTTGTGGCGGAAGGACGCCAGTACATCCTGAAAATCCGCGAAGCCAACGACGCCCTTCCGGAAGAAGATATCTCTCAAAAGCTCCAGCAGCTCGAAACCATTATCGGCAAAATCTTTGCCTGTGTGGAGCAGCGGCCGCAGAAGCTGCCGGAAATCCGGCGTTTTCTCAACTACTACCTGCCCACGACGCTGAAGCTCGTCACCGCCTACCGGGAATTCAGCGAGCAGCCGGTGCAGGGCAGCAACATCCAAAACGCGAAAAACACCATCAAACAGACGCTCGACACCGTCAACGACGCCTTTGCCAAACTGCTTGACGGCCTGTATCAGGACGATGTCCTGGACATCTCCTCCGACGCCTCGGTGCTGGAAACCATGTTGGCGCAGGAAGGTCTGACCGGCGGAGATTTCGAGAAAAAATGAGTTTTTCAAACGAGCGGCCTTTTACGGCCGCTCGTTTTTTACAGCCGCCGCTCCGCCCCGGGCGTCACGCCGTACTGAGCCTTATACTGCCGGATAAAATAACTGGTATGGGCAAAACCGACCGCGCGCGCCACCGCTTCCACCGGCTCGTCGGAATACCACAGCCGCTGCCGGGCCTTGAGCAGCCGCAGACGGTTCAGATACTCGTGCGGGGTGTACCCGGTTTCCGCCTTGAAGCGGCGGATCAGATGCGCCGGGGAAAGATACAGCCGGCTGCTGAGTTCATCCAGCGTTATCCGGCGGGTATAGTGCTGTTCCAAATACTGAATGGCCTGCCGGCAGGTATCGCTCTGCACCGTTTGCGCTGCCTCGAGCACCAGCTTGTGCAGCAGCTCCGCGAGCTGCTGCGACGCTTGTATTTCCGCAGTCCGCGCAGGCTGTCGGTACAGCGTCAGCAGCTGTTCCACCATCTCCCCATAAACCGCCGCATGATGAACCGGCAGTATTCCGGTTCCCAGCTGCTGCACAAACTGCAGCGCCAGCCGTCCGCACAGGTGAATCCAGGTAAATTCCCAGATTCCTCCCGCCGGCGTGCCGTACTCATGCGGTGCATCCGCCGGAATAAATGCCACGCTTCCCGGCTTCAGGCGCCAGCTTCCCGTGTCGATGCGCAGCTGTCCCTCCCCTTTCGCCGTGAACAGCAGCAGCGGATCGGTATTTCCCTGCGGCCGCCGGATGGCATAGCGGTCATTGCACCGGTGCCAACCGGCGCCGGAAAAACAAAACAGCGTGTCCAGAGCCTGCTGCGTGTGCAGTGGTTCCGCCAGACGCACCTGTCCGAAATCCCCGTCCCGACTGTACATGCCGCTCACCTCAATAGCAGAAAATTGATAAATTTTAAAACAATCCATTCCAGTTTGCTATAACGAATTGCATTGTTTTCGTCAAGGCGATAGAATAAAAGAAACTTTTTTACAAAAGCAGTCTGGAGGCGTAAAGTATGACATCAAAAGAACGTTTTACCCGCATGTTTGAACATCGCGAGGCAGACCGTATCCCGATCATCGATTCCCCCTGGGCCGGTACGATTGCCCGCTGGAAGCGGGAGGGCATGCCGGCGGATGCCGACTGGCGCGACTTTTTCGACGTGGACAAATCCGAGCTGATCTATGTCGATACCAGCCCGCGGTTTGAGCAAAAGGTGCTGGAGGAAACCGACCGCTACCGTATCGTCACCTCGCCGTGGGGCGTAACCATGAAAGAATTTAAGGAAGAGGATTCCACGCCCGAATTTCTGGATTTCAAGGTGATCACGCCGGAAGAATGGGAAAAAGCCAAAGCGCGCATGACCCTTGACCGCGACCGCATCGACTGGAAGCGCCTCGAAACCGAATATCCCCGTTGGGTGGCCGAAGGCCGCTGGATCGAAGGCTACATGTGGTTCGGCTTTGATGTCACCCACTCCTGGATGGTGGGAACCGAAACCCTGCTGATCGCCATGCTGGAAGAACCGGAATGGGTGGTCGACATGTTCAACACCTATCTCGACCGCTGCATTGCGCTGATGGATATGGTGTGGGATGCGGGCTACCGGATGGACGGCATCTTCTGGCCGGATGATATGGGCTACAAAGGCACGCCGTTTTTCTCCAATGCGACCTACCGCGAGCTGCTGCAGCCGGTACAGCGCCGCGCCGTGGAATGGGCCCATAAAAAAGGCATCAAGGCACATCTGCATTCCTGCGGCGATATTATGCCGCTGCTGCCGGATATTCTCGACACCGGCATTGACGCGCTCAATCCCATCGAAATCAAAGCCGGCATGGATGTGGAAAAGATCAAGCGGGAATACGGCGATCACCTGGTGCTGCACGGCGGCATCAATGCGGTGCTGTGGGATCAGCCCGAAGCGATTATCGCGGAAATCGACCGGCTGGTGCCGATGCTCAAGGAAAACGGCGGCTATATCTTTTCCTCCGATCATTCGATCCCCAACGCGGTTAGCCTGGATAACTTCCGTACGATCGTGGACGAGGTCAAACGGGTCGGCACCTACGTATAAAAAGGGGCTGCGGCAATTGTTAGCCGCAGCCCCTTTTGTCTTCACGCTTCTTCGTTTTTATCCGTATCTTCGTCCTTATTCGCCTTTTTCGCCCACAGGCGGCTGCCCGCGGCAAGCTCACGAATCTTCACCAGCACATCGTTATACCGAACGGATTTCCACCGGGGGAACGCCTTCATCAGCCGCCGCTCCTGCCCGTTCAGCTTTTCCCGGAACCGTGCAAGCCGTGCGCTTGCACGGGCATGCAGCTCACTTTCCATCAGCTGTTCTTTCGTCTTGCTGAAGAATTCCGCGGAGTTGGCCACATTCTCATGGATAAACGTCTGGATTTCCTGCAGCTTTTTGTTGAAGTCCTTAAAGCTCACCACCGTAAAGACCGTGTCCGCCGCCATCACGACGGCCAGCACAACGGCCAAAACGATCACGGCAATATCCGGCAGCAAATCGGTCATCCGGACAACGAACGGATGAATCACCTCAATCATCAGCACCGACATGGCGCCGAACACCACCAGCCCCGCCAGGCAGATGCGGCCGTTGAGATTAAATTTCCACCCGCTGTAATCCCACCATTTCGCGTCAAACAGCTTTTCCATTGCCCAGCTGGTAAAGTACTCCACCGTTCCGGTGACCAGCATACCGGCGAAAAAAATCAGCACCGGGTTGTCAATCCAGCCAAGCAGTAGCAGATCCAGCACCGCGCCGGCGCCATAAATCGGACAGTACGGCCCGTTGAGGAAACCGCGGTTGACCAGTTTACGGCCGGTAATGGAGCATAATGTCGATTCGTACAGCCAGCCGACCATGCTGTACAGAACAAACCAGATAAACCAGCGGCAGATCATCATCGGACCGTTCCCTCCAATACGCGGTAAATTCTGGCGCGAAGCCGGGGATAAGCCGGACGCCGAAAGCACTCGTAAACCGAACAGGCCTTGTCCACCGCGCTCACCAGCAGGCTTTCCCGATAGCGCGGCAGCGCCGGGGTCAGCGGAAACATATGCTTGCGGATGATATCCCGCTCAATATCGCTGAGCACAAAATCCCGCTGAGCATTTTCCAGCGCCCGCCCCGGATGCCGAAACCCATGCAGCCGGTGAGTCGGATCAGGGATATGCCAGTCATAGAGAAAATAGTCGTGCAGCAGCGCCCCGCGGATCAGATCGCGCTCGTGAAAAGCGGCGATTCTTTGCAGCAGGCGGGCGGTGCGATAGCTGAAATACGCGACGGCAATGCTGTGCAGCAGACAGGAGGTATCGCCGTGCTGGATGTAGCGCCCGGTTTCCCGCAGCGCAGAACGCCGCACAACCGCGTCGAGCTGTGCGCAGAAATAGGCATCGCGCTTTTGTCTGGCTATACGAAGATCCGCCATGCTGCCGCCATCCTTTCACTGCCATATGTGCCTTACTATACCACACATCGCACAAAAGTACAATAAATCCGTTTCTTTTAAGAAAAGTGTTGCCGAACGACAACTTCGCTATAAAAATTTATTGATGCAGAAGCTGCCGTGCGGTATAATCAAAGAACGATAAATCGGAATTTGAAACACATGGTTTTATAAGCGATTATTGCTCGCCGTAGGTTATCAATAAAATCCGTGGGAAACCTTGAAAACAAAGGATTTATCGCAATCTGCTCCCCTTATCCCTTTATACGGTTTCACATTAGTTTATCCTTGCTCCGATTGCTCATAAGGGCAAATTTAAGGGCAGGAAAATCTCATAAAAAGATATAACAAAGTGTGGCAATCGGGAAACTGTTATGTATGCGCGAATATCTTATACTGAAGGATTTTAATATGGACAAGTACATTTATAACAGGAAAAGCAGTCTTTGGTATAAGTTACAGGGAGATTATTACATTTCTTGTTTAGAATTACCCACCGAAAAAGAAGAAAGGCACGATAGAACCAGGGACAGCAATCGATAAGGCATTTGGTCGACGATAGGAGAAATTATTAATGATAAAACTCGAAAAAATAACAGCGGACAATCTTGAGGATGTACTAAAACTTAAGGTGTCGAAAAATCAAGAGAACTTTGTTTCAACTACAGCTTATTCTTTAGCGCAAGCGTACGTTTACCAAGAAAATGCCTATCCTTTTGCAATATATGCCGATGACACACTTGTAGGCTTTATTATGTTCGGATTTTACGAATCAAGAAACCAATATACACTATGGAAGTTCCTCATAGATAAGGATTACCAAAACAAAGGTTACGGAAAAAACGCGTTACTTTTAGGCATTAAACGAATGAAGGAAGAATATAACATTCAGGAAATGTACACGGGGGTATCTCTTGAAAATGAGGTTGCAGAGCGCTTATATCAATCAGTGGGCTTTCAAATAACGGGACTCGTTGAAAACTGAATGAAAGAGCTACGATATGTGTTTGACTTGAGCGAAAAGTAAGCAACAATAATCATCGTTAAAAAAGCAGTTCAAAGAGGCTTGGGTGGCGAAAGGTATCAATGTAGGAACAGGGGTGGTTGTGTTGATACTTTAGTTTCCCGCAGAGACGAAATACCTAGAGTACAAATCACAGGTTTGTGCGAGGGGTGTATTTCGCTCTTAAACACCACGGGTTTATTACCTGCCGAAAAAGCAGTTTGGCTTTTCCTTTGTTTCGTCTCGTAAGGGCAAAAGCAAGGGCAGATGCATAAGGTTTGAGCATTAGACAAGCGGAACGCCTTGAAAATATGGAGATTTTATAGAGTTTGAAAGATAAATTGGAATTTTTGGGGAATATTCGTATGAATATCTACGAAGTGCAAACCAGAACGCCTTTACTGATACAAAACCTCCTGATGATCTGGGAAAAGTCAGTCCGTGCCACACACCAGTTTCTTTCCGATGCAGAAATCAGGCGAATCAGGGAATATGTTCCGCAGGCATTAAATGGGGTTGCTCACTTGGTCGTCGCAGAAAGGGAACCGAATGTCCCGATTGCTTTTATGGGAGTAGAGCATAACCGATTGGAAATGCTTTTTCTCACACCATCAGAGCGGGGCAGAGGCCTTGGCAAACAGCTTCTTCAATCCGGTATTCAGGACTATGGTATTCTGGAACTGACGGTTAATGAGCAGAATCCACAAGCCGTCGGATTTTATGAACATCTTGGATTTGAGACATATAAACGCACGGATTATGATGAAGAAGGAAATCCGTATCCCCTCTTGTATATGCGGTTAAGGAAGTAATTGTCATCTTATCGGACGGTTACTTTTTTAAGGTGACCGCCTGATTTGAATTTTTTGACAAACAGGTTCATCCCCTGCTTCTGAGCAGCCCCATCGGAAAAGAGAGGTTTCCCCCGGACAACAGAAAGGCCGCCCCGGCGAAGGGCGGCCTTTCGTTATATTGGCAAAAACGTGTGCTGATCGATCGCCTTCTGTGCGGCAACCGCTGCCGTATAGGCAGAAAACACCTCATCGATGGTCGGGTTTGCCGGCACATCCCGTTCAATCATGGCGATGAGATGCTCCAGCTGCGCATACATGTCCTTGTATTTGGAGCGGACATTGATGGTACGGTACTCCCCGTCGGTATTGGTATACAGGCGGATGAGATCCCCCTCTTCCTGATTCTCCGCGCGGTTCTGCTGAAGCGTCAGGGTAAGCCGTCCCTTGTCCCCGATAAATTCCTTGCGGTTTTCTGCCGCAAGGCTGCGGCTCCAGCCAGCCTCGTAAAAACCGATGCAGCCGTTTTCCAGACGGGCGTGGATCATACCGTAATTGCTGCGGTCGAGATCATCATCCACCCGGCCGCCGAAGCCGCTGACTTCACAAATCCGCACCCCCGTGAACCACTGCATGACATCCAGATAGTGCACGCCGCAGTCCACGATCGGCGAACAGTCCTCCATCAGCCGTTTATACCGGGGCCAGTCCAGTGCGTGGTGATTCTGTACCATCCGCATCAGACGCACCTCACCGATTACACCCGAAGCAATCAGCTCCGCCAGCTTCTGATAGGAGCGGTTATGCCGCAGGATGTGGGCAACCAGCACCTTGCATGGCGATGCCTTGACCAGCGCGTAAAACCGGCGGCCGTTTTCCAGGGAATCCGCTATCGGTTTTTCGCACAGGACATGCTTGCCGGCCGCCAGACAGTCCTCCAAGATCGGCAGATGGGTATTCGCATAGGTCGCGATAATCACGATATCGACCGCCTTGCTATCCAGAAACGGCCGGTAATCGGTGCCGCTGTGCCGGGCGCCGTACTTTCGTGCAAACAGCGCCGCCCGTTCGGGCTGTTGGTCCACCACCGCTTCGATCCGCACATTGTCGCGGTAGTAAATATCGGCAAGATGCTCTTCCCCGATATGCCCGCAGCCGATCAGCATTACCCCATAAACCCTGTCCATTTTTAACCATCCCGTTCGTATCCGTTTGCCCGTATCATGGCATGGCCGAACCAAAAAGTCAATCCTTTATCCGCCGATGGCCAAAAAATGACAAATTTTGTCCGCACGCCGGCTAAATTCACAGTACGTATCGTCCCCGAAATGCGGCCCGGCAATCCAAACACCTGCCCCGGTCCCGAGAAGACCAGAGCGGGTGCTGATTTTATTTATTGTGCAAAAAAGACAGGCTTTCTCCGGCATGCAGACGGCAGAAAAAGCCGCCCTTAACCGCCTGCTCCGCCCTGTCCGCGCCGCGGATGAAAACCTCACCGCAGAACTCCGGCAGACGAACCTCAATCTCCACCTCGCGCTGTGCCTCTAT
>ERZ825896.4179-NODE-4179-length-11326-cov-3.056428_pt1 | contig 11326 bp, 17 predicted proteins | sample MGYA00519858_ERZ825896 | MGnify/ENA primary metagenome ERZ825896 (study PRJEB31778, sample SAMEA3449214) | human gut metagenome | biome: human gut; feature: human-associated habitat; material: faeces | place: United Kingdom | collected 2010/2012 ... | reverse complement strand
TATATATATAATAAGATAGTCAAGTTTTAAATATGAAAATAGAAAACTCTTTGAGATCACTCCACTCTCTCTAGACAACGGATTTCTCCGACGTGTGTATCCTACTCTCATCTCAAAACCCAACCTCAGAAAAACAGCAAGCTTTCCCTTCATTTGTTTGTGCCCTTTGATTGAGTCCTTTTAAAAGACCCAAAAGATCCCCCAAAGGGCGTGTCTAACTACCTCATAGATAGCATCCACAAGACACTGAATTTGCCTAGAAATTGATGCATCTTTTTGCTATCTCTCACGACCTTTCGGTCCCCGGTTTCACTGGAAAATTGGAAGGTCACAAATCGCCCTCTACAGTTGCAAATGTGAAACGGTGCTAAAGCAGGACCCGTGACTATGAAAAATGACTGCTCAATCGAGACTTGAGTCACCTTGGAGTAAGTCAAGCCACATACTCAACAACGTCTCTGTCTGAACTGTGGAATCCCTAAATCAAAACACACTAGAATAGCTTCAAACACTGGATCTGCAGATCTACGTGTATTCAAAAATTCTGGTCTTCTTCAATCAGGTTCTCAAACCAATCAGGGAACTTCCAAAGACCAAACGATTCAATCCCAAACTATTTCTGGCGGAACCTTCCGAGTTTTTAGAGAAAAACCACGCTGAATTTTTGCGAGATTTTGAAACTTATTGTTTCAAAGCGGCGAAAACTCTCGCGAAATTGCCCCGGCGAAACCTCGAGATACTTTTCACTTGTCTTCTGCGAGTCTGAGACCTTACTTCTGCGACTACTCGACTTTTGCAAGTCCTTATCTCGACAAAATATCCTGAAAGTCTCCTCTATCTCAGAGTCTATTCTAAAAAAAAAGAATCCACCAATAGCCCTATAATGGATTGAGTTACATAGTGCCACCCAGGTTTGGAACCCACTTTTTAGAAGTTCATGTGCACGCATGCATGTGTCATCACCTCATTGGTCGGAGGTCCAAGGGGTCCATAGAAAATCAATATTTCTTTTTATTTTTATATTTAGATTTTTAGTTTTTCTTAGAAGAGAGAAAGAGTAGAAACAAAGGGTACGCTCTCTAGAAGATTTGCTCAGGGCTGTTCACTTTCACTTGGTCGCCTGGTATCTTGAAACCTCTTTGCTTGCGGGGGCAGGCAAAAACAGGGGTTTCGGCCGGTTTTACCTACTATTGGATTTGAACCAATGACTCTCGCCGTATGAAAGCGATACTCTAACCGCTGAGTCAAGTAGGTCAAGCTGAGTCAAGTCAGAGAAAATAGACCCCTATAAGAGAAAGCCGCGCAACCAGAGTTCCCCTTACTATACAAGGGGGGGCGGAGCGCTAAGAAAGAGAAAGCGTTATCACTATACGAAATGAAGCAGCGGCTAGCACGCTAAGATCAACCACTTGGAGAGCGTGGAGCCTTTCTTTCTCGGTCGTCTGTCTTAAAATAAGTGGATCCGATTCATGCGGTCGTTCTCTGCTGCATTGGTGTTTTCACTCCCCACTCTCCACCATAACAAAATGTTTCCACTATATCTCAGGAGTAGTCAAAGGAAGTACGGCGGGGCCAAGTAGGAAAAAAATCACTAAGAAGTAGGGCATACAACAATGGATCAATTCATTCAACAAGATCCGTTCGGATCGGACCAGGATGAATGGGATTGGTCTGACCTCTCGCTCGGATGTCAGACTCCCGCCGCCGACAGATGTCCCATGCCACGTTTCGTGAACAGCTATACCCGAGAATGAATGAATTGTGATATAGCGCCGAATAAGCCACTGCTCTATTCCCGACTCGAAATCCATAAAGGACTTTAAGGGAGAACTGCTCTCTCTATCTCAGCTGCTTTCCCTACTACCGGCACAAGAGGGACTTTTTATCTAAAGCCTACTTCCTCTCTCTGATCTCCAAACCCCTTTTTTTCTCTCTAAAGATTTTTGCTGAGGAGGAGTTCCCGATAATCCCCTCATCAGATTTCTCGGAGGCTTCTACCCTCTCTCCTGAAATCACTCCACTTCCATCTCCGAGAAGTGTATCCGACGAATTTCTTCCTAAAACGGTGTCAGTTATGGTCGCAGCAGCTGATGCTGCCTCCACATCAAACTTTTTTCCTCCACCTGCTAACAACACTATAGAGGAAGAGCTGGCACAACTGCAGAGGCGATTGGAAGAAAAAGAAGCGGAAGTTGCCAATTTGACGGCACGTATGGTTGGTGTGAACAATCAAGCCCAACAAGTGGCGGGCCAAGCTCAACAAGTGGTTGGTCAGACCCAACAACCAACGGGGGCACCTCTTCCGTCGTTTTTGGGTAGTATACCCCAAATGCCACCACCACCTATGATGCCAATTCCCTAAACTTCACCAGACCCGCTCACGATCTACTAAAGGGGTAAATCCGGCTTCTAAAAATGACCCGGGTTATGAAACAATGCCGAATAGTATTACGGAGCTGCGAGATTTCATTCTCAAGAACGTTCAAGATTTCCATCACCACGTGTCTCGTCCATCTTATCGGTATCGTAAACCCTATCCGGCTTGGATCGATAGTGTACCATTTCCGCCTGGGTATGTAATGCCTTAATTCTGTATGTTCAACGCTTTGGGCAACCCAGAGCAAGACTTGGCACACTTTCTTTCCCGTTGCGGGGAGACCTCTAAGAATGGAGCATTATGTCTTCGACAATTTGTGCAATCACTCGAAGGAGATGCCTTTGTATGATATAGCAAGCTGCCTCCTGGGTGAATCCCTGATTGGGATAGAGAGTCTTGTGGCTCGGTTTCACAAACACTTCTACAGTACCCACAGGAGTGTAGGCGTGACAGAATTGACGGAAGCCAAGTAGCGTCAACACGAGTCTGTTGATGACTTTATCGCCATATGGATAAATCTGGAACTCTCCTGTGAGCAAGAGTTCTTCGAAGCGCAACAACTTAAGATGTGCATCAATTGCTTCAGATATGAGTTGTCTCACATCTTGGCTTCTCAAACAATCAATACTTTTGAAGAACTATGTTCAAAAGCACATGATCTGGAAGCCCAGATTTTGAGAAAGAAAGGGAAGAAGGAAGAGGGTAAGGCTGGAACGTCTGCTACGATTGCAATGGTGGAGACAAACAAAGCCAATAAAGCACCTGTATTGCTGAAAGCGCAGGCAAAAGGAAAAGAGAAGGAGAAAGAAAAAGGTAAAGGGAATGTTAAGACCCTAAAAGAACAAAAAGAAAAAGAATCTTCCTTTCGAAATGAGGATGTTGAAGATTTCTTCACATCTTTATTAGAGCAAGGGTTGATCGAGCTTCCCGAACCTAAGAGACCGGATGAGGTGGGACGAGTAGGAGATCCCAAATACTACAAATTCCATCGGGTTCTTTTTCATCCGATAGAAGATTGTTGAGTTCTTAAAGATCAGATCCAAAAGTTATTAAATGATGGTGTCATTGAAATAGACCCTCCTAAGCAACCTGTGGTCACCTCAAATCCGGTATTCGGAATAGTTGGAGATATTCTTTGCCCGATAGCGGAGATCTCGCCAAGCATAGCCTATTCTAGTTCTAGCACCGGAAGAGCAATTTCAGAGGAAGAAAAAATCTCAAAATATGATGAAAGATATATTCAAGGAGAATGAAGCACTCCTGTTAGCCGAAGGAGTAGGAAGCGCCAAGGACGATGGATTGCTATGCAGGCGGCCCTTGAGACGAGGTTATATCAAAAAGAAAAGAATAAGCATCGTCAGAACGATCCGAAGAAAGTAGGCAGGGGGCAAAGACCAAAGAAAGAGCAAAGGAATTCAGACTCACCTAGTGAGTATATGGATTTCGTGTCTAAGTTTCCAATAACTCTCAAGGAGTTTATGCCACCTGAGTGAATGGACATCCCAGGCATTGAAAGCCTGTCATGTCAGGTAATTTAAGTGCTTGATGACTCGGCATATCCAAGTCACATAGCACCTACTCTCCCTATAGATGAGTAATGGGAAGCTCTCAAGATGAACAATGAAGCTTTGTATTCTGATCGAACAAAAAAAGAGTCTACGAACCAGGGGAAGAATTGAATGTCCAAGTTACTGATGATTTCGTAGAACTTGTGACAAAGGAAGAAATGGGGGAATTGCCTGAAGAAGTTGACAATAAAGAGGTGATGCCTTTATAGAGGAGGGTAGCTAAGGGTGTGGATGAAAAATGAGAGATAGACAGGCCACTTCACCTCAGGATACATCCAACGATGCACAAGAATCAGATTCCGACCAACTCTGGAACTCCAGAGAACCAAACAAGGCCTGCTTTTCCTCTCTTTAAGTACGGTTACCTATTTTCACATCCTGATTGGGTTAACAACATCTCTTATTTTCCAGGATATGTAATTCCCTATTTTCAAGTGTACGACAGAGAAGGAAAGCCATACGAACATTTGGTACTCTTCCTTCATCGATGTGGAGATAGAGCCAGAAGTGAGGCTTCAACAAAGCAGCAAGTGGTCATGGTTAATGAGCCATAAGCCAAGGTGACGATAAACGGTAGTTGCAGGTGGTGACTCTGAAGTGCGAGATGCTGAGCTTCGACCATTCCCGTCTGGTCTAATCGCATTTGAGGACTTCTAGTTCCTATCCGCGTTCAGCCTTACGGCGTGAAACGAATCTCCAGCATTGGTCACCATAAGGCGCATCGCGAAAAAGTGCATGACCAGATTGGAAGCACTGAGGTTAATTCGCAATGGGCTAACTCACCCAGCCATGATGCATGACAGAAGAGAGCGAGCACAAGACCGGGCACTCGATGAGCAAGGGAAAGCGACGGAACTCTATGAACAGGGGAATCTTTCTGTCATTGTTGTCCGGTCCTACCGTCGTCGAGATTGAAGGAGGGACCTCCGCTGGTAGTACCAATAGAGATGTGGGTCACTCTACCCAAGGGTGAATGTATCGGTTCTTGGGAGAATCAGCTATCGATGGAGGGTAGGGTCCCCCAGGGACGGAATCACTCGACTGATAAGGCTATCACATATCCTATTGGGGTAGGGAGAGGGCAAGACCTTTATGGTGTTAATCCTCGGGCAAGGTGGAGAATTTCATTCATATGGAACTCGGGCTCAGAGGTGGTGGTGTACGCAAGACCTCCATAGTCCTGGCTACCCCTTTTGAGTGTAGCGGCATTCCCTTTAGTATGGTTTCTGGCTTTCGTGCCACATACATTAATACATTGTCGTTACTAACGGGCGTAGACGGACCTTCCTTCCAACCAAGAAGGCTCCGTAACAGCGGGGAATCGACACTAACTATAAGATGTGTTGGTCGAATCCAATAGAGCTTATTCGACATAGAGGGAGGGAGGGGTGGTACGGTCAAGCTTCTTCCCCGGGGTCCGCTAATGAGTGGGAGGGGGTCCCCCAAGATCTCCTCTGGAAAGAATTGGAAGATAAAGAGATAAATACGATCAATTCAGCAGCTGATCCTGCAGAAACCTGGATTGGATTATTACCGTATCGTAGAGAGAGCCACCCGAACCTTTCAATTAAAACAGGAGCTGGGCGCCTGTCTTAATGAGTTATCAGAGAGGGATGGCTTTTGGCTTACGCCGGAGGGAAGGAAGGCATCGGTAGAACCGGTGGATCAAGCGGACCCAGCATCGTCAGTTCAATCGTACGAATGCCTCGTAAAGGCATTGGGTAGAGAGCGGAGGCACGGGTGGAGATAGAACCCGCTGCATAAGCTGTGGAGTACGAGTCACGGTAGAGACAAGTGCATTTGATCGAGTGAAGGCATCAGTAGGAGATTCGGTTGAAGCGGTTGAGCCACCACTAGCTTGGGGAAAACTAAGGTAGGAGCACCCTTTCGCGTCATAGCTGCGGACCTGCACTAGAATCAGTAGTTGGTAAAGATAGGCGCATAGCTTTCATTTCTTCGACGTGATCGAGACGGGATAAAGTAGTTGCATTCCGAGGTGCATGCATATAGAGGTGCATATCCTTACTAATAGCCTGTAGATCCCGTTCAACCCACGGCCACGGCATAAGTAGAGGAGGTTTTTATCCCATAAAGTTGAATTGAAGGCTACGCCGCCTGTCTCTGGTTGTCGAGTTGGGAATGGGTCCGGGTTCTCCATCCCAGTGAGAAAAAAGCACTGCTTGCTACTTTTTATCAGAAAAGGAACCTTGATTTCACTATTCCCGTGCTTTTTTGTGTGTTAGCCAGGTGAAAGGCTCACTCGGCCGGCAAATATGCACTTTCTATCCAAGGGAGGAGGCTCTCTCAAACTCCATGTTCTCAGCTGGCCCGCCCTAGCTGTCTCGTAACCCCCCTCATCTGGTCCAAGAACCCGGCCTTCTATTTGTAAGATAGATAAGTGACCCGCCTTCTCCTCGTTCGATGAGGAGAAGGATTCCTTCTAGCGCTGGTTGAGCTCACTTCCTCTTTCCTTGGATTGGGACGCATACATCGAGAATAGACAAAAAAGAAAAGATTTTTTTCATTCCCCGCCGGCTTCATCGGCAAGACAAGACGCACCCGTGGTGGCTGAAGATCCACTCCTGCAGACCAACATGCAGAGGGCATTGCCAAACATGCCATCGCGAGCGGCCCTATGTTGAGTAAGGGGGCAGTACCCCGAACGAAGCAAGAGCAACTGGGGGCATAAGCCCAACCCTCCTCGCAACAATGAATCAGTTGGTCAAGAAAAAAGTAAAAGAGGCCAAGGAAAAGGAGGAGGATAACCGCATGATCACCAAACCTTATCCGGCTTGGATAGATTCCGTGCCGTATACGCCAGGGTTCTCTCAGCCAGACTTCAAAATGTTCGACGGAACGGGAGACCCGCACCCGCATCTAGCGCATTTCCTGGTAAGATGTGGGCCGGTAGCGCAGAATGGGGCACTGTGCCTTAGGCTCTTCGTACAATCATTGGGGGGGCCCGCCTTTACATGGTACGCCCACCTCTCTGAAGAGTCGATCCCGACTTGGGAAGCAAGGGTCTTGGAGTTCAGGAAGCAGTTCAGCAACACACAAAGAAGGGTTGGAGTGCCCGAACAACTCAAGACCAAGCAAAGGGATAATGAACCTGTCACGGAGTTCATTGCAAGGTGGCGAGCCCCTACTTTTGCCTGTCCCCAGAAGTTTACTCAGCAAGAGCTCCTCAAGATGTGCATGAACAACTTCAGGCACGACTTGTCGTCGATACTCCTGCCCCAAACCTTTAAGGGATTCGACGACTTGTGCACTAAAGCTCACGATGTGGAAGCACATCTTAGCAAACGGCGGCGTCCTACGAAGTACTTGAAGTTCGTTCCGTTACCTTATTAACAAAGTAGACGAATCACTCTCTTTCTCTATTAGAAAAGTGGACTTCTTTTTCACAGCCTATATGCGTATGCGGAAAACGAGAGTCCTTACTTTTCTTTCTCTTGCCCTGAGAGAATTCGGGGCTATCGGTTCCGTTCTGTTTTCTCTCTCTACCTCTTCTTTTTGACCTAACTTCAAAATCTTTTATGCCCGGCCATACCAACATGGGAAACCTAGCTTCCCTCCCTTTGAAGTGCATTTATCAGATCAGCTCCCCGAGTCACTAGAAAGAGGGTGAAAGGCCCACTACTTCTTCATTCATGGCCTATTTTTTTGTTTGATTGATCTCCCTTTCGTATTCATTCGACCTGAGGCAAAAGAGAAGTCATACAAAGAAAGGTTCTTTCATGCAATGCATAACGGGCGGGCCTCCTATGGATGACTCCAACTCAATGAATGAAGGGAGGAGTATGAGGAAGGCCGGCTTTCTATATGAAGATTCAAACAAAAAGGAAAAGGGTCAAACCATATCTTACTGAATAATCTGACTGAATGAGGAAGAGCTCTTTATGTGGTCTCACTTTACCACCATCTGAAATGCGCGAAACTTCGATTGGTGGAAGCCAGTCCATGAAGATTCTCCCTTTTCTTACGTGCAATTCCCCTCTTTCGGTAAGCATCCAGTATCTCAGCAAATGAACATTTCTCTAAGCTTATCCTGTAGCTTATACGTCGTTTGAAAGCTGCTTCAAGGATCCGCTAAGGTTTGTTGACGATCCCTGGCTACACTCCCAGGGACATCATAAATAGTACCTGCTACTCCTACTTTTTCCACTTCGCATATGGGCTTTATATTCTCTACGGCGTCAACCATAAGTTTGATTACATCACGTTCAGTTTGAGCTGGGCGATTAAAAGTTTGATAAACAATAGCACGAACTCTCGTTCTTTTACCTTCTTTCATGCGAAAGTTGACCAACTTCTTGATCAATTGTTTTTGCTCACCATCCAAGCCCCCCATATAGCTTAGAATTTCCGAGCAATTGGAAGCCGCTTTCGATGACGAGGCCGAAAAATTTATATTACGCAATCGTTACTGTCCATCTTTATCAGCCAACTCCCCTCTTTCCATCTTTCCTTTCAGAGTTTACCACTCTTCATAGCTTCTTGAACTTTTTTTAGGGTCTCGCTCCCTGAGTTCAAGAGTATACACTCTCGCGTCATACGGCTCCGTCCCGGAATCAGGACCTCCCCTTTCCTTTGACCAACGGGTCCTCGAACCAACCTGTCCTTGAAACTATCATCTGCGCCTCTGGTCTTGAAAGCAATCTCCTCTGGAAAGCCATCACTCAGGCACAGGAAGAGGTTTGGAACCCTCTATCCGTCTCTCTCAAGCTTGATGAGCGATGCGCGCTTGAACAGCGATCGAGAAAGCCGTGGGCCCCGTAGTACCCGCATACGACAGCTCTGCGGAGCTTTGCGGGTCGATAACCTGTTCGACGTCAGCGCGCGCAAGGCGCTGTAAGCAATGTCGCTTCAGGGGAAAAAGAGAAAGTATAAAAAGAAACACCTATCATCAAATAAATCAGAAAATGTTACGAGATTTAGATTAACCGCATTTAGTATAAGCTCAAGACACAAAAGTGCTCTAACCGCCTGTGATCAATCCATAAAAACTGATATAAAATGAAGAGGAACTCAAAACAAGTACATGCTCGAGCATCATTGACCCACAACAACTAATAGGGTTATCCAACCCAACATTTTAGAACTACTTTATTTTGGTAACTACATAAACTACCACATATGCCTTTCTAGAGCTTCAAAAGCATTATGCTAACTACATTATTTGCGAAACTGGAATAAGTCAAAGGGTAGGCCTGAAATTGGAAAAACCAGTAGACGGAAGAGACTGTAACTACTTTTTTCTTTCTTCTAGTCTCTCCGGTCACCGAGGATGATCGCCCGCACAATGAGCGATTGCTGTTCATTTCGCAGCATTTGTAGCCTCCTCTCGAGGCCCCTTATTCTCTGGTCCGTCGCGCGCATGCGGTCTCCTACGACGGCAGGGTTCGCCGGTGTCTCCAAAAGGCTGTTAAGAGTCTCCGGCGTTCGTGCAGGTCGTTCTCTACGTGCTGTATTTCCTCTCCAACTTGAGCGAGCCTTTCTGCAATAGCCATAGTTCATCAACCGCGCTAATCCAAAAATTCTTTGATTTTTTTTTAGAGCACGAAGGCTTATCGAGCCTCTATTTATAGAGTGTAGAGTAATCCCGCCATGCGGCACGAATTTGATGGCAGGCAAAATCCTTACTAGTTTTCCGCAGTTGAGTACTATCATGCCTCTTTGATGAACAAACTAACTACCTTGCGAAGCAACACGCCCCCACAATCAGGCTGCCTGTGTGAACAAACAAACAAACTTTGCACAACCAGCTTAAGCAGTTCCGCCTAATCGATCGCTGTTCAGTAAGTAGTTCCGCTGGCAGACCGTTTCGTCTTTGTTGTATAACGGGAGGAGGAGACGCTTGCGAACCCCTTACTGCCATCGAAGAATCGAAATTTCTCGCATGTCAATGAAAAGCTTTTTGGGATTCCATGATTTCTAACTAGAAATTGGACCTCGGAATCATTGATCCAAACATCGTATAGATCGACACCTCAACCGAACAAACAAGCGCGCAGATTAGAAAACCAAAGGCTAAGCTATTATTGTCTGTTACCTGCCGGCAAGGAGACCGCATTCCAATCGGGATTGAACAATCTGGGTATTCTGGTCATACTCATTCATATATATATAGTGGTGTTCTTCGTTATAGTATGTAGGAAATGTCACCTAAAATGCTTCTTGTTTTTGACAAAAGAGTTCCAACGTTTCCAAAACGCTTCCCCGCGGACAGGCCCAAGCTTAGTCCACTACTCCACTCAGGTTGGCAGGTGCTCGTGCATCTTTTCTTCTTTTAGACAAGTCTAGTAGGCAAGGGAATTGTTATAGCAAGCATGGGCTAGCAAGCATGAGCGGGAATGAGCAATGACTTGAGTTTAGTTCTGGAGTTCGAGCGTTGAAAGTGAGTTCGAGCGGGGGTAGCATTCCGGTCTTAAGCAAAGCCGTCCTGCCCGGCCATATATCCTGTTTAGTCAGTTGCATATCGGTAAGCATGATTATAGCAATACAAATAGGCGCGGTAGACGAAGGAGCTGTTTTCAACAAATCAATATACGGGCTGATGAAATACATCCTCAGAATGCCCTTCGTGCCTAAAAGGTTAGTTCAAGGGCTTTGATAGGGAAATGCACGCACTTGTTGTCGTTTCAGATGCGATAAAAAAGCCTTTTTTCAAGCGTAGAGACTACATATGAGGAAGATGCGAATAGAGATGCGGAAGTTCCTATTATAGTTGAATGAACTCTTACGCCTGGAACTCCTCTTTATTTACCGCATTTCTTCCTTCTGCAAGAGCTACTGCAAGAGTCATGTTTACTCCTTCGTCCCCTCCAACTCCAACAGTGTTGACCGAGCTCCAGCACATCCCCCCGATTTGGGGATGTGCAACGGCCATGTCTTCTATGGTTTTACCTTATTTGGCTCAACGGATAGTTCTATTCCTTGTATAGTTTGATTTTTTTCATTTTCTTGCTCTCTTTTTCAACATGGTATCAGAGCTTTCTCTTCTCTGAAAACAGAGCTTTTCCTTTGGATGAATGATAATAAATTAAACGAAAGAATAGCAATACAAGGCAAGGGGCCGAACAAACCAGCCCCAAAAACCTACCAAAAGGACACTAACAGCATCCAACTCAACAAGAAACAGTCAAAACAACCTGACAAAACAACAGATCAGAGAGCCTAGCTACCCATTACATTCTCAGAAAGACCCCAAGAACCAACCAACCACCTATTCTGAGGGGAAGGCTGAAACCCCGACAAAGAATGAATTTTAGTCCTAACCAGAAAAAGGATATCATGGTAAACATTTCAAAAATTTCTGGATTTTCCCCGAAACATCCTGGAGTTTCTCTCTTGGGTGAGGCTCACGTCCGGAAAGAATCTT
>ERZ825896.4176-NODE-4176-length-11327-cov-11.970724_pt1 | contig 11327 bp, 9 predicted proteins | sample MGYA00519858_ERZ825896 | MGnify/ENA primary metagenome ERZ825896 (study PRJEB31778, sample SAMEA3449214) | human gut metagenome | biome: human gut; feature: human-associated habitat; material: faeces | place: United Kingdom | collected 2010/2012 ... | reverse complement strand
AAGGGTCAGTTGGCAGTCCGAAGCTGTTTCGGAACGCTGTTTCCGTCCGCTCCTTTGCCGATGCCCGCATACGGTAGCATTGAAAGGGTCTGGTGATCGGTACACGCCGCCCTGCTTCAATAAAAGAGCCTCGATCTCCGCAGGCGGCGGACAGCCAGCAATCTCCGCCAGACGCAGAAATTGACTGCACTGCGCGGGGCTTAAAAAGTATTTCGTGGGAACATTGTCCTCCAAAGTCTGCCACAACAAAGACGCGCTGCCGTCGTGCCAATCGGGGGCTTGCCCAATGCTGGGCATCCATGAGCCGCCATGCGAGATCGGGCGTATGCCCTCGCACCATTCCGGCTCCTGCCCATCTTCCAGAAGCAGGCATTGAAATGTCGGCGGCTGTGAACGCTGAGAGCACGGCTCTAAAGTCCATCCGGTCATTTGAAAAAAACGCTCCCATGACGTTCTCCCAAACAGCGATTGCTGGAAATATACCATTTGTTGCCTCCCTCATTTCACGGATTATACGGATCGCATGAAAGAACAGGCTGGATTTTTCCCCGGCAAGACCGGCCCTGTTGCCGATCTGTGAGAGGTTCTGGCAGGGTGAGCCAAAGGTGATGATGTGGACAGGCGGAATGTCGCCGCCGTTTAGCTTTGTCACATCTCCTAAATGCGCCATACCGGGAAAATGGCGTTTCGTGATGGAGATAGGCGCTTTTTCTATCTCGCTGGCCCATGCGGGCACGATACCGCAGCGCACCGCCGCCAGCGGGAACACGCCGATCCCGTCAAACAGGCTCCCCAGCCGGATCTCGTTCATATCAGCGGCGGCCCTGACGCTTTACGGTCAGGATGCCGTCCAGCGTGGTTGCCGTGATCCCCAGCCGCTGGGCCACGGCCACATCGTTTTTCATGCTTTCCGTGGAGATACTGCCGCACACCACCAGCACATGAGAGCGGCGGAGCAGGTCACGGCCCATGTCGATGCCGCTCTTGTGCTCCTCGGGAACGGCGTCGTTCAGGAAAAGGGGCTGATAGAGCGTGGGGCAGATGGGCGAAAAGCCCGCCTCATAGACAGCGCGGCAATACTTGGCGGCCTGCTCCGTCGCCTCGCAGGGATCGCCGCTCCACGCGGCGGTGATATACGCAAGGGGTCGTTTCATTTTGAAAACCTCCGTTTTTATATAATGTAGTGGGTCAACCTTTTTCCCCCGCCCTTTTCCAATCTTGGAAAAGGGGGCGGCTCTGGAGGATATACCCCCGCCGCTTGCCGGAGAAAAAGCACAGCCGGGGCAGGCGGTCAAGGGCAAAGCCGCCGCACACGGCGGGGCGAAGCCCCCTTGACAGCCCACTCCCGCCTGTGCTCGATTACGGGCGGCGACGGGGGATATAACCGCAAGAGCCACATCGTCGGCACAAACTTCATATCCCTCACTTTTGCCGGATGGCAAAAGCTTGTTCATTCCGTTGCGCCTCCTCTCCCCACAAAGTCTTGCGACTTTGCGGGGCACCCTGGATAGGGCAGCAAAAAGCCTCTGGTCATGGTGGCCAGAGGTCGTTACTTTTCCATATCCATTTTCTTGTCGGGCTTGGCAAGCTCGGGCGGCTGCCGCTCTTTCCAGTCCTCCAGCAGCGTCATGATCTGGTCTTTCATCTGCCGGGGCGTGGCCTCCTTGCCAAAAAACTTTTCCAGTTCAGCGCCAGTAATAATCACGTCACGATCCTCCTTTTTCTTTTCTTCACACAAAATACCGTCGATCACGTCCGGGGAGAGCTTGTTTTCCTTGTCCAGCTCACGGAGCCGCTTTGCCTGACCCTTGGAGGGCGAAGCCTGCTGGCCCTCAATGGACACGGCGATATACTTCTGGTGCTTGGGGCGCACACGGGAAATTTCCACAGCCGGGGTGAAAGACAGCTTTCCGTCATCCATCGTCTGCTTCAATTCCGGCACAAGATCATTGAGCCAGATATACCGCTGCACGGTTTTCACGCTCATGCCGTTGCGTTGGCCCACGCTTTCAAGTGAGAGCTTTCCGGCCTCGGCGCTGTCGCCGCGCGCCCCCTGATGCTTGATGGCCTCATACTGCATTTTCAGGGACATAGCCTTTTCGCTGGGCAAAATCGTTTCACGCTGACGGAGGTTGTCATCCGTCATAGCGAGAATAGCCTCGTCATCCGTCATATTGCGGACGATACAGGGCATATTGCGATACCCGGCAAGCTGGCTGGCCATCTGGCGGCGGTGGCCCGCGATGATCTCATAGCCGCCGCCCTCACGGGGACGCACCAGCGCGGGCTGGTTGACGCCGCCGTTGCGGACGCTCTCCACCAGAGATTTCATTTCCGCATCGTCACGGACACCGAAAGGATGATCCTTGAACGGGTGCAGGTCGGAAAGGTCAAGATAGACGATTTCCTCTTTTTCGGCGCGGGTAGCGTCGCGGGGTGTAGGCGGCACTTCCGGGGCCGGAGGTGCTGCCTTTTCCTCGGGGGCTGCATGGGTTTTGCCAGCCTTGGGCGGCTTGGTCTGCTCCGGGGCCACTTTTTCCGCCTTGGACGGGCGGCCACGGCGGGGCTTTTCCGCCTTTGCCTCTTTCTTGGCCCCCGGCTCGGTAGGCGCAGCTTTTTCGGATTTTGCGGGGCGGCCCCGTTTGGGCTTGGTTTTCTCCGGCTCCGGCATGGGCTTTTTCCATTCCTGCTTGCTGTACTCGGTGACGGAAACAGGCTGGGCTTCCGGCTCCTTGGGGATGTCCGTCGGAGCATCCTTTTCCGGCGTGGAACGCACAGCGGAAAGGTCGATCACCTTTGCGGACGGAGCGGGGCCGGCGCCCACATCAGGGATCTCGGCCTGCTCCTTTTCCGGGGCTTTTCCCGGCATTTCAGGCGGGGTCTGTTCCTCCGTGGTAGGGGGATGCTTGTTTTCTTCTGCCATGACACGAATAACCTCCTTGACAAGAATTTAGGCCACGCCGCACGGCTGGCCCATATCAGCACACAGAGAAAACGCTGTCTGCATACAAAAACACCGCCTATGTCCTGTTAGGCGGTGCATTGTGTAAGGCTTGGCAGCTCATTTTCAGTTGTTTTTCTCTGTGTGCCCTTGTCAAGCGATGTTTGCTTTACCACTTAAAGAATGTATTAAAATTCCGGGAATTAAAGACGGAAGTTTGTTTCGTAAAAATGTTCGTCAATCATTAGGTACAAGCAATAAAGTAAATAAAGGCATTGCTCAAACCATAAAAAAGAACGCGAGTGACTTTTTCTTCTTACATAACGGTATAACGGCAATCTGTTCACAAATGACAATTCACGATAATATATTATCGGTTAAAGAGCTGAATGTAGTAAACGGTTGTCAGTCGCTTAACACAATGTTTAGCTGCAGTGAATCGGTAAAAAAAGCAGATGACGCTTATGTAATGTTTAGATTTTATGAAATTAGCGATTCGGATAGAGCGGATAATATCAGCACCTCGACTAACAGCCAAAGTGCTGTTAAAGCAAGAGACCTTCGTAGTAATGATAAATCGGTTCTTGCGTTGAAAAAAGCTTACGAACAATTCTATACTGACGGATACTTTGTTACTAAACGTGGCGAAAAAGTGGATTCGGTCAAGTATAATACTTCTCATATTGTTAATTTGACCGATTTAGGAAAACAACTTATTGCTTGGCATTCACAAAGACCTACAATCTCATATAGTGAAACAAAAATATTCGACAAGTATTTTGACCAACTGTTTCACAGAGAATACTCTCCGGAAAATGTTCAAGCTTTAAATGTGATGTTTAATAAACTTTATGAAAAGTGGAATAAAGATAACCCAATGGGGTTAAATGAAACGCTTTTAGCAATGAAAGCTTATGCGCCATATCACCATCTTTATTCAATTTCTGTTATTTTATGTGAGATTAACAAGATGAACGATTCTGTTCCGTCGCCTTCTGTTGCTTTGAAAAAACTTACCTCTGAAAATCTATTAGATACCATTATAGATATGGCAGGTAACTGTTTAAATATGGCGATGGAAAACGCATCGGCAGAGGCAATGGATAACGGAAAGATGTTCGTTCCTCAAAACTGGATTAAATCAAAAGCTTCTTTAAAAGACATAAGAGGTGCAATCCGCAATTATTTAACAACACTCAAAATGATGCCGAATGGCAAACAAATTCTTGAAAGCTTAAATGATGGATTAAGTATGGATAAAGATAATTTTGAATCCCGTTGGACTGCGGATTAATCCGCACATTCGACAAAGTAAAGACCTCCTTGTAAAATGGTGTTACCAAATACAAGGAGGTTTTATTATGAGCACAGAATTTAAAAATCGGAATGTAAATCACGAAATGCAGGGTGGTTATTATTTACTTTGCATTGTAACAAAAGAACAATCGGAACTGCATATCGGCGTGTGGGCGAACAGACACAGGCGGTATCTCAAACAACACCATCGTATAAGATATTACAATTTGCTCACATCGGAAAAGTTGCATCCTTATCTTGCCGACATCGAAGAACAGGCTCAAAATCTTTTTTCTCGGTTGGTAAAAGACCTTGCCGAAGAAGAAAATGTTACCGAAGAACTTAAAGTAACAGATATGATGTTATGGGTGCAAAAGATGAATAATATTCGCAATCGAGCAATGGAAATTGTTAATGAACAAGTAATATACAACTAAAAACAAGGCACAACTTACGGAGAAAACCCGCAGGTTGTGCCTTAATTTTGTTTGCCAAGTTGCAATGCATAATCTTAGCGAGCAGACCATTTGGATATCCAAACGGTAACTTGCCCGCTTTTGCACAATCTCAGCGAGCAGTGTATTTGGATAGTCACACTACTAAATACCTTGTTAGGGCCACCCTAAGACCATAGTTTGTTAAATTGATTTTTTCTATAGTCAAACAATATTTATGTGTAGGCAATTTAAAAGACCTCCGTAGTTGTTGAGTGCTATCGTAATTTTTTTAGGGGAGTTGTAAGTATTTCATATGCGTATTTATATACCTTGTTTGCAGATTCGTCTGGCGAGATATCTCCGTGCGCTAAACAGCATCTAAGCATATATAAAATAATTACTATTGCTTTACTTATTTTATCAGCATCATTAACAAAACCATATTGTCCTATCTTTTTTGCATCTTCGCTAGTATCTAAGACTGATTCGCATATATATGGTCTCAGGTCTTCATAACAACTTAGGCATTTTTCTTTTTGTGTGATAGACAAGGCCATGAAATCAGATTGTGCTTGCAATTCATCCTTTTTATACTCGTCTTGTTCAAATTCGAAAACTTTTCTTCCGCTTTGCTTTACAGAAACACAAGTTGTTATTTTGCCCCTTGAACGAGTACATTCATAACTATTAAAATAGTAGTCGATTTTAGAATGTGCATTTGCGTTTTTAGAAGCTATTTCGGCAAATGAAACTGTTTGACGAACACCAATATACTCTTGTGTTGTGATAGCAGCGCCAAGTAAGGATTCATGTAAATTTGCTATGCTGTCACGATATGAAATGCCTTCCGAATTATCAACATTGATCAAATTCATTACATAGGTTTTAAACCTATTAGTATGTTCAGCAATATGTTCAACATGATCTTTATCTGTTTTACCGGGTATTTCACCGCTTTCATACCACGAATTGAATGCAATCCATGCTTTCATAAAAGCTGAGAAATAATCAATTTTTATATCAACTGCATCTATCCAATCTTTATAATTTGACATATTTCTCACCTCACTTTGCGTAGATTACTTTTTCATCCATAATTTTTAAGGCTTCTTGTTCTAAAAGATATGCCTCATAACGCTTTTTATTAGCTTGTAATGCTAAATCATTTATTTTGTTTTGTATAATTTGATTTTTTAACAACGGTATTTGAATTTGCTGAATATGCCACGGCTCTATTGCATCAATAACACCACCATAAGTGAAACGTTGAATCAAAATCTTTCCATATTCTGAATTAAGAAAAATATACAAATATCCGCAAATTTTGCTGTTAGACAATATTTGCATCATATTATCACTAATTGCCCAGTTATAAAAATGTTTACACGGCATAACAACCTCACCAAGAGAGCCGCGAGCAGGTGTGAGAATGGAGTATTCCTTAATGCCAAGTGGACCTTTAAGCTGTTTTGAATGAGCCTTTTTTGACAAGTATTTTTCGCTTGAAGGATCTAATTGATTCATTTCCTTGCCACCGATGAATTTAACACCATAATCATTATTAACATATACTCGTTTAAATCGTCCCGGCAAAACGACATCAGAACTAATGCGATTGTCATCGATTGTAGTCACTTCAGCAGAGTATTGTTCTAAGTGCTTAATAATAGCGTCAACAATTGGCAGGTGATAAGATGCATCTGCACGACCATTCAAGTCACTTAATTTGACGCTAAATGCATTTACATTTGCTGAATTTTTTATATTATTTTGTTTGAATTCGCTTATAGGAGGCAACTTCAATTCATCAATAAGTAAGGTTGTCGCTTGGTCAATTAATTCGTTTGATTCATCACGCAATTTGAAAGATTCGACAATAAGATTATGTATTCTTTCTTTGATTTCCTTTGGTGCATCAGGCACAGGTACCATTGTCAGATGCGCTGGTTCTATTTCCTGAATAACAGCTCCGTAAATATTTGAGCAAACTAATTTTTTGCCGATTTTAGTTTTTAGAAATGTATATACATAGCCAGAATTATCTGTACATTCCAAACGAATTGCATGCTCACTAACAAGAAATTTTGAAAGTGTCTTATTTACAAAAGTTACATTACCTATTGTTCCAGAACAGGATAACAGAACGGTTCCCTCTTTGACGTGCAAGTCGTGAACTTTTTCTCCATCAACCATAAACTTTACAGGTCTTGGATATATGTCCAACATTTCAGAACTACCGATAAATCCTATGCTGTTCTCGTGTTCAGGTGTTACATAGTTTCTTTTTAATCTACTGCCGTAATGTGCCTTGTTGACAATTCCTTGATCTCCGTATAATGGCACCGTTTTATATTTGCCATTATTAATCAGCGCTAATGCTTGTATTGCCTCTACATCGAAAACACTTGCTTCAAGACGTTTACCACGAAAAATAACATCAGACAAAGACACTGAACACCATTTCAATGGTATATCATTCGTTATAACGTCAATAGCATTTTCATTATCTAATTTGTGTGCCAAATTACTGTTTACCACGCTATTCCCTCCTGTTGCTTCCATTTTGCGAAAATCTCGGGAACATCAGGTGTTTGGTCATCCTCAACTTTCTTTTTTTGCTGATGAGATACAGTGCGTTCGCCGGTACCTGTATCTTCCAACACAAGAACACTGTTAGTATCCGGAACAAGTATTTCGTTACCCTCTTTATCTCTCTTGAAAGTCGGATTGCCACGTTTATCGTGACCTACTTTTTCAACCATAGCCATAAAGATGTTATAATCAGCCATTTTCCCTGATTTTTCCTCTAAATCTTTCTGTTGCTTCGTTTTCTTTTGTAAGAAAAGAACAGATGTCTGCGTGCCGTTACGAGGCTGAAAAGTATCAGCGTTTAAATCTATACTTGCTACAATACGATGATTCTTTATCAACCATTCACGAATATATCCAAGTCCAGGAGAACCAAGAATCGAGTCTGGAAGAACAATTCCCATTCTGCCTCCATCTACACGTAGTTGAGTACAGCGTTCAATGAACAAAATTTCAGGCGGTACAGATGACTGCAATCGTTCTGTCATTGTCCAGGTGCCTGTCTTTTTGTCGTTTTCCCAAATGTGAGCAAGTTCAAACTGTTCCAATATGTTTTTATCTTTCACAGGTATTTTGCTGCCAAATGGCGGATTTGTAACAATCACATCAAAATAAGCAATAGTATTATGATTTCTTATTTCACTCTTATTAACACCGATAGCATCAGCCAATTTTGTGCGGAATTCATCCGTCCATTCGTGTGGAGGCAAAAGCGAATTAGCCTGAAGTATATTGCCACTACCGTCATTATTCATAACCATATTCATTTTAGTTGCTTTTAGGAGATCCGGGTTAATATCAAACCCGAAATAGTAATGTGAAGCCATATCGGATATGCGGTCATTAAATGCTCTAGAGGAGTAAAGACTCTTTCCGCCGTACATTGGACTGTTTTTGAAAAAAGAAATACCCAAGTTTGACACCTAAATTTTAGAGGGCATTGGAATTCCAATGCCCTCATTGATTTTAGCAGTATCTTTTTTTGCGTCACTTTTTCTGTTTCTTCCTTTTTTGAGAAGAAGTAATGATTTTTTTCATCGTGTCCTTTGGAATGAAGTCATAGTCCGTTCGAAATCCGAAGCATTCATGTAAATCATCGGTCAGATCTGTCCTTGTGTAATTCGGAATATAGCCCTCTCCCAGAAGCTCCCGCACCTCCATGCTTCGCAGGGTCTGGCAGATCTGTTCGCAGGAATAACTGCCGCGTAATCTTTTTGCAAGGTATTTGTACAGCACCAGTGATAAAAAGCATGTTAGGAAATGGGCCTTGATCCTGGCGTCGGTACGAACGTAGACCGGTCTGGATTTGAATTCACTCTTCATGATACGGAAGCATTGTTCGATCTGCCATCTCTGATGATTTGCGTTTGCAATTTCACTCGGTTCTTCATCTGAGAGATTGGTGGATATGGCATAGAAACCGTCAAAGCGTTCCTCCTGCCGAATGTATTCATAATCGATGTCCTGTATTTTCTTTTCAGCGATTTCCCCATCTCCCGTACAACTTACTGTTTTGATCAAACGTCGAAAATCATTGGCATTTTTCTTTGCATGCACCCTTCCGTTCTGCAATGCCTTTTTGGCCCGCATAATTTGTTTTTCCCGTATTTTGCGAAGATAGTTCCGATACTTGATGGAGTAGGTGACAATGAGTCGCTCGTCAAAATCCTTGTTATCGATTGGAAGTTCTTTGTAAAAGACCGCATCTTTGTATGTTTCTTCGTTAAGTTCGGTGAGATTGTATTTGCGGTATTTGGCTTTTGCCCCCATTTGGTACCAGCCGTCCGGTGCGAGTGCAGTTTGCTGCAGATCGGCTTTCAGCTTTTTTAAAGATTGCGTGGTAATGTAGCTTCGTCCCTGCATGGCGTTGTAGCGTTTGTTTTTGTGAGAGGAAAGTCCGGCATCCGTACACACCACAAACTCGGACATGCCAAAATCCTGAAGCATCTTCTTTTCCAAAGGTTGCATGGTGATCTGCTCGTTGGTGTTGCCCGGATCGATGCACATCGAGATCGGAATGCCTTCGCGGTCGATAAATAGCCCCATCTGTACGATCGGGAGCGGTCGATTTTCCTTGCTCTTTCCGTATTGACAAAGGGTATCCGGCTCTGCTTCCTCCATCTCAAAGAAAAAATTGGTACAGTCATAGTAAATGATGCCGGTTTTGCGCTTTCCGAGCTTTAAAGTATTCTGATAGAGTTTCGCCTGTATGTCATCAAAGTTGTCCGCAAGAACATCCAAAGCCCGATACATCTGGTGAAGATCAAAATCTGGCTGCTGTAGGAGCTTCTTGGAAAACTCGAAGGTGCCGACTTTGGAACGGGGATCCAGAATTCTGCCATAGCAGAGCTTTTGCAGAATATCGCTAAGGTTGAAAGAAAAATTTGAATTCTTTTGAATGGAAGCACAGATCCGGTCCATGCCTAGATCGTAAAAGATCTTTTGCAGGAACAGGTATCCGACCTGAAAGGTATATTGGTAGGTTTTCGTAATTAATTTCGCCGGAGAAAGCGTGAAAGAAACCTCTTGGTTTTCCGCTTTTTCCTGTTGAGTTAAAAATGCAGCGCGTTCCTTTGCCCATTCCATCGGATCGCGGCCTGTTTTTTCGCGAATTTCCTGTTCGCTGCCGAGTTTTTCAACGGTAATGGTGCGTTCGATCCCTTTGGTATCATAATATGTTTTGATGATGTAGAAACGAAGACCTAATTTAGACTTACTGGTTCTGACCCTCATGTGGTGCCTCCTGGTGGATAGATATATCTATATTATACAACAAGACGCAAAGTGACGCAAGATAAATTTTAAGAAATTGACAAAAAAATTAAGCGTTTACAACGCTTAGAGAGATTTTTAGAGGACGGAGGTGTCAAACTTCCGTGAGAAAAGCTTTTTTCATAAATGTAGATTGTTTTTTGCGTAAAAGTATATCATAATAAAGGAAATATGATTTAGATGATACAAAAAGGAAATGCGAAAAATAGAAAGGATACAAAAATGACAGCAATCAGACATAACGAAACGATCGATCTTTTGCTTGCGCACAGCTCCGTGCGGGAATTTTCGGACAAACCGGTGGAGGAGGAGACTGTGCATACCATCCTTGCCTGCGCGCAGAAAGCGCCGACTTCTAGCTATCTGCAGGCGTATTCGATCATCTGCGTGGAAGATCCGGCGAAGCGGGAAGCGCTTGCGGAATACGCAGGCGGACAGGAATGGGTCATGAAAGCGCCGCTCGTACTCCTGTTCTGTGCGGACCTGCACCGGCAGGAGGTGCTGGTAAAACCGGATGATCCGCATGTCCTGCATAATACGGAACTTTATACCGTCAGTGTCATTGACGCCGCGCTTGCTGCACAGAAAGCGCTGGTTGCCGCGCAGGCGCTGGGCCTCGGCGGCGTGCCGGTCGGCGGCGTGCGCAACGAGACTGAAGAGATGGCCCGGCTTTTTGATCTGCCGGAGATGGTTTTCCCAATGTTCCTGCTCTGCTTAGGCTATCCGAAGACTGTACCGCCGCAGCGTCCTCGTCTTGCGGAAACGTTGATCTGCGATACGGATCGATATCCGGCACTCCCGAATGAACAGCAGCTGGCAGACTATGAAGAAGAAGTGCGCCAATACTTTTTCCGGGCTTCCGGCGGAAGAAGCGACCGCGGCTGGACATCGCGCTGCCGCTATGCGATCAGCAAGAAGCCGCGCTATGAAGTCGACATCTTCCTCAAAAAAGCAGGCTTTATGATCGAGAACGAACCGGGAGAAAAGTAGGAGAATGAAGCACTCTGGGATTTGATCCTTATCAACGAAACAATTTGGCGAAAACAGCCGCATCCATGATCCTGCAGTGAAAGCAGAGACGTGAGGAGCGGTTGTTTTTTTGTAGAAAATTTGGCATGATATTTGCTTGTTTACTTTAAATAATACAAAAAGGAGGAAAACTATGATTATGACAGGAGCTCAATATATCGAGAGCTTAAGAAAATTGAACACAAGGGTCTACATGTTCGGCGAAAAGATCGACAACTGGGTCGATCATCCGATCATCCGTCCGTCCATCAACTGCGTGGCAG
>ERZ825896.4171-NODE-4171-length-11342-cov-2.492159_pt1 | contig 11342 bp, 14 predicted proteins | sample MGYA00519858_ERZ825896 | MGnify/ENA primary metagenome ERZ825896 (study PRJEB31778, sample SAMEA3449214) | human gut metagenome | biome: human gut; feature: human-associated habitat; material: faeces | place: United Kingdom | collected 2010/2012 ... | reverse complement strand
CTTGCCTACTTCCGCCGCTGGCATGAATTCTTCCACGCACATCATGTGGGCATGGCCATTGAAAACATGAACACACTGGGCAAAGGCCCCTCGCCGTTTTCCAACATCGATAACCTGATTGAGCTGATCGACGCGATCAACGCTCCGGATGTAGGCGCGTGTCTGGATACGGGCCACGCTCACACCAGCGGCTACAGTCCTGCCGATTGCGTGCGCCGCCTTGGCAGCCGCCTGCGCGCCACGCATATCAACGATAACCATGCCAGCGACCGCGACGAGCATATCGCCCCCTTCATGGGCACCATCGACTGGCCCGCGCTGGTGGCCGCGCTGCGTGAAATCCACTACGCGCATGATTTCTCCTTTGAAACGCAGAATCTCACCTCGCCCTTCCCCATGCGCATTCAGGGCGATCTGATCCGCTTCTCCTACACGCTGGGCGAATATCTGCTGTCGGACGAGCTGTTTACCGACGCGGACGCGCTTGCGAAATATTAAACCAGACAAAGCAAACCGCCGGATAGGAGCCCTCAAGCCCCAGTCCGGCGGTTTGTCATTTGCACAAAAGCAACACAACCATACAGAAATGCCCTGCTAATTCGCCGCTTTCATAAGGTCAATCAATTCATAAAAAACACGTTTTTGCTCAGCTGATAAGCCCTTCCAGGCTTCAAATAATTGCAGTTGATCCTCCGTCAGTTCCACTAACTTTCCATCAGCAAAAAACTGGGAAAGCGTAATACCAAAACCGTTGCAAATCGCTTCCAAGGTAGCAACAGAGGGCGTAGTATTACGATTAAAAATATTCGCAACCGTGGATTGCGACAGCCCCGAGGCAATCGCCAAACGATACTCGCTCCAGCCCCGTTCTGCCATCAAAGCCCTGATTCGCGCCTTTGCATCCATTCGCATCCCTCCTGTTTATATATTATTGCTCAAATGAGTTGTAATATAGAGGGATTTTGTATTGACTTTATTATTCAATTGAGCTATAATAAGCACAGCAGCCAACGCAAAGGCTTTAAAAAATGAAAGGATGGATACACAATGGCACTGATTCACTGTCCAGAATGCGGGAAAGAAATCTCTAACATGACCCAAGCCTGCCCCAATTGCGGGAAACCAATACAAAAAGATACCTATGTACTTGTAAAACGCCTACCAGGAGATTCTTGCAAAGCATCCGTATTCTTTATGGTTATCACATGGGTTCTCTGGATAGGCGGAGTAGCAATAGCAGTCTTTTCAAGCATTACACCCGAATATGGCTATTATTCTTCTGCTAACGCTTTTCAATGGAAAGACTTCTTCGTAATTCTTTTAACTTACTTTCTTTATGGCGCCGTATCTTATTGTATGGCAAGCGTGATAGATTACATCCATGGCATCTATCAAGCTGTTACAAGTTTAGAACTAATCGAGCGCAAAAAGTGATCTCAAAATAATCCTCCAAAGCACTCTATAGCAAAATGATGTGTGCGCCGTATCAATACTGACACAGCGCGCACATCATTTATTAATCTCAAGTTGCCAATGGCATACGCCTCATGTTCATAATTAGTTAAAATTAGGCTTTGCGTCATCAAAGCCGGCGAAGCGCAAATTTTCTTTATTTATTCAACTCATCCCGCAGATAGCCCGCCAATATCTCCACAATGCGGGCATTTTTGCCGCCGCGGGTGACGATCACGTCCGCGTCGTTTACATAGTTGCGGATGTACTTTTCATACATGGGCTTTACGGTGGTCAGGTACTGCTCACCGATGTTTTCAATCTGGCGGCCGCGGTCGCGGATATCGCGCTTGATGCGGCGCAGCAGGCAGATATCCGGCTCCACGCTCATGTACAGCTTCAAAAACATCAGCTCGCACAGGCGCTCGTCGTAGAACACGTGGATACCCTCGATGATCAGCACTTCCGTGGGATAGATCAGCTCGTCGGTATCAGCCCGGCGGTGATTGGCGTAATCGTAACGCTTGCGGGTAATGGGCTTGCCCGCCATTTGGGTATATCGATGGACGTGCGAAAAGCTCTCGAAATTATCAACGACGGGCAGATAGTGGATTTGGATTATTGTACGGCAAACGATCGCCCTTTTTTCTGCACTTGCGGGGTCGGCTTCGATGCATTGGTGAGCTTGAAATTCGCGCAAGGAAAACGCCGAGGAAAATTGTCGTATGTGGCTAAGGCTCTTACGGAGTATCTCAAATATAAATCGGAAACTTATCAAATCGAAATGCCTGACGGGACGGTGACCGAAAAGGCTTTCTTGATTGCCTGCGGCAATGCCTCGCAATATGGTAATAATGCTTATATAGCCCCTCATGCCAGCATGCAGGACGGGAAAATCGATGTCACGGTGCTTATGCCCTTTACCCCGTTCGATACGGCTGCATTGGCTCTTTTGCTATTTACCAAACATATTGATCAAGATTCCAATATCAAGAGCTTCACGACCGAATCGCTCACGATTAAGAGGGAAAAGCCCGGTGCGATACACCTCGACGGAGAGCCCATAGAGATGGGAACCCGCATAGATGTGCGTTGTTTCAAAGGTGGATTGCATGCGCTCATTCCCTCGGGTGAACCGAAACGCTCTATTATCGAACCTTTCGCTTCGGTATTTTGGGAATTTATCGAAACCGTTCGTCAGGAGTTGAATATTTGATTTTTGTACTTATCGATTATCAGCTAGTTCGATAACTTCCAAATCCTTAAACTCTCCCTTATCGATAGCAAAGCGTACCAATGTGCGTTTTTTGTGGAATCCGTACATTCCTGCGGCTCCCGGATTGATGTGCAGGCAGTGTAGGGTTTTGTCATAAAGAACTTTCAAGATATGCGAGTGACCCGATATGAATAATTGGGGTGGGTGTATGTATATTTCCGGGGTCACTTCGCGTGCATATCGGCCCGGATAGCCCCCTATGTGTGTTATCCATATATCGGTATTTTCGATGCTGAAACGTTGGTGCTGAGGATAGCGAATCCGTAACTCTTGACCGTCGATGTTCCCGTATACCGCCCGAAATGGTTTCAAGGCTTCGAACCGGTCGGCGACTTGAACTGAGCCTATATCTCCGGCGTGCCAGATTTCGTCACATTCGGCAAAATATTTTTCGTAACGGTTGTCCCACCATGCATGGGTGTCGGACAACAAACCAATTTTTACCATATCGTTTTTATGATTTTTCTATGTGGTAAAAATACGGCAATAATTTGTAAAGTAGAAAAAAAACTTCTACATTTGTCCCCGTAATAAGAAATGAAAAACTGCGGTAGTAGCTCAGTTGGTAGAGCATCAGCTTCCCAAGCTGAGGGTCGCGAGTTCGAGTCTCGTTTGCCGCTCGATGAAAACGGTCTCTTGAATATTCAAGAGACCGTTTTCGTTTCTGTTATTTCTTCATTCTCACTTCATAGAGATCGTTGCGACGATCTTTGAGGTTGCGCACGCTACCGTAGGTGTGCAATTCGTTCAAAAGATCCAAATCGACGTCCGAGATAAGAATCATTTCGGTGTTCGGGGTAGCCTCGGCTCTGCGTCCGTCTGTCGGGAATGCGAAATCACAGGGGGTAAAAACTCCCGACTGGGCATATTGAATATCCATGTTGTGTACTTTGGGCAGGTTGCCTACGCTACCGGCTATGACTACGAAGCATTCGTTCTCGATGGCACGGGCATGTGCGCAGACTCTTACACGGGAATAGGCGTTTTGGGTATCGGTGAGGAACGGAACGAACAATATTTGCATACCTTCGCTGGCCATGATTCGGGAGAGTTCGGGGAACTCGACATCGTAACAAATCAAGACTCCGATTTTGGCGCAGTCGGTCTCGAAAGTCCGAATGGCTTTACCGCCGCTCAATCCCCAGCATTTCATTTCGTCGGGGGTGACATGTAATTTTTCATACATTTCGTAGGTACCGTCTCGACGGCATAAGAAACCTACGTTGTAGAGCAGTCCGTCTTCTTTAATCAGCGGCATACTTCCTGTAATGATGTTGATGTTGTACCGAATTGCAAGATTGATGAAACGTTCTCGTATTTCGTCGGTATATCGGGCTAATCCTCTGATAGCCTGAGACTCGCTTGCATCGTTGAACCGAGCCATGAGCGGGGCGTTGAAATACTCTGGAAAGAGGACGAAGTCGCTTTGATAACCGCTTACGGAATCGACGAAAAATTCCACTTGCTCGAAAAGATCGTCGAGCGTTTTGTAACTACGCATTTGCCATTGTACGAGGCCTACCCGCACGGTGGTCTTAGGAGATATGTATTCTTCGGTAGGCTCTTGATAGTAGATGTTGTCCCATTGGAGCAGACAGGCGAAGTGTTTCGACTCCTCGTCGTTGGGCAAATAGTTTCGCATTACCTTACGGACGTGGAAATCGTTGGAGAGTTGGAACAATAGCACCGGGTCGAATATCTCGCGTTGACGCACCTTGTCGATGTATTCTTTGGGGCGCATTCGGTCGGCGTATTTGTGGTAGTTCGGCAAACGTCCGCCGAACATGATCGCTTTCAAATTGAGTTTTTCACACAATTCTTTGCGATATTCGTACATACGTCGGGCGAGACGTAGACCCCGATAATCGGGGTGTATGAACACTTCGATACCATACAGGATATTCCCCTTCCGCGTGTGAGTGTCGAATGTTTCGTTTCCTGTGACTTGGGCATAGGTGTGGTCGTTCTTTACATCGTTATAGTTTACGATGATAGAGAGGGCGCAGCCCACGATTTTATCATCGACGACCGTGACGATTTGTCCTTCGGGGAATATGCGAATGAGTTTGTCGATTTGTTCAGGAGTCCAAAATACGTCGCTACCGTCGGCATAGACACGGGTGAAAGAGCTAGCCAGTTGGTCGTAATCTTCTTTTTGAAGATTGCGTATTTCGACTTTATTGATTTCTTTTTGTTTCATGAATCCTTTGTTTAGTTTAGGTATGCAAAATTACTTTTTTTACCCGCTTGTTGTCCGTTTTGTTTCGATTTTCTTTATGCCGGGTATTTTATATAGTTCGCTTATAAAATATGTGCTTCCCTTTTGGGTAATTCCTTTGCCTTCTTTTAATGAATCTTTCTGTCGATTAGTTTCATCTCTTTTATGTCGTCGATATTCCATTTTGCGATGATACGGGAGCAACAGAAAGAGAGAACATTCTTTAATCTCATTTTCATGCAGATAATGTGTGCCGTTCCTTCATTTAGACTATTTTTGAAAAAAAATTCAAGGTTTCTGCAACCAAACGAGTGGTTGGTTACGTCTAATGATTGAATTTCCGGAAAGAGAACGATTATGAATAACCTATAAAATTAAAATAGAAGAGAATATGAAAAAGATGTTTATGATGATGCTTTTGTCTATCGTATCGTGGACAGGAGCCGTAACAGCAACCGAGGCAACAGCTCCTCTGAAATCGAATGGCCCTGTGGCACAACAAGAAGCGGTCGTAGCAGCCGATACACTTAACGGTATGACTCCGAGCGAGGCTTTTCAAATACGTATGAAGGAACTCGAATTTGAACGGGATAGAACGCTCTTTCAAGATGAGCCGGATGCCGAGGATATAATAGACTCTTTGGTTCCTCTTTTTGCTATTGTTTCACCTTTTCTTATCGCTTTTTTAATTGTCTTTTTCTATATTTATTATCGTAATAAAAAAGTACAATCCCGCTATCGGGTGATGGAAAAAGCGATAGAGTCGGGTCGAGAATTACCCGAAGGCTTTTTCGACGAACCGGAGTCGAAGCGACCCAGTAAATTTTCCACTCTGAATCAAGGTCTTGTTTGTACGGCTGTCGGAATCGGGTCTTTTATATGGTGTATAGGTGGGGCTTATGAATTGGACGAAGGTTTCGGGGCTCTTTTGGTTGGTTTGGCGGCCATATTCACTTTGATAGGTATAGGGAAACTGATTCTTTATCGGGTAGAATCGCGAAAGGAAGTTCGTGATACCGATGAGCAAACTACCGAAATCGAGTAGGCCGGAGCGATGAATAAGAACGAGGATATAGCGTGGGTGACTCGTTGTGCTTTGTTCGACGATCGGCGGGCTTTTGCCTGCCTTGTCGATAAGTATCAGGTGCGATTGAAACGCTTTTTCCTGAATCTTACCGGTGGAGATCCAGTGCTCAGCGATGATTTGGCGCAGGAGACTTTTATCAAAGTTTATTATAATTTGCGTAGTTATAAAGGCTTGTCTTCTTTTTCGACATGGATTTATCGAGTAGCTTACAATGTGTTTTACGATGAGTTACGAAAGAGCCGGGAATGGGAAGATGCTTCTGTGGACGAGGCGGCCAATCTGTTGGAGCAACCTCCTGAGTGTGTGGACCGGAATATCGATGTATCGCGAGCTTTGTCTATTTTACGCCCCGAGGAGCGAACGGCGATAACTTTATTCTTCGTCGAGGATCTTGCCGTGGCAAAGATAGCAGAGATTATGAGTATATCGGAAGGTACGGTAAAGTCGCATTTATTTCGTGCAAAACAAAAATTGGGTGAATATTTAAAGAAAAACGGATATGAATGAATGGAATGACAATCAGTGGCGGGAGTTTTTCGGCGATCATTCGTTGGAACTTCGGACAGATAAGTGGTTCACGCGTAGGGTGTTGAATAGACTGCCTCGCAAGCGATGGAGCATAGAAGCCAAAATTTCATTTGTCGTTTCGGTACTTGTTATTGCAATTTGTACGGTTCTATGCTTGATATTTGCCAAAGAAATGATTTACAATCCTTGTTGGACTTGTGCACACACTTGGTTGGCTTACATGGGATTGTCTGTGGCTTGCGGGTTGTGTGTCGGACAGTTGGGTTCCTTTCTGCGCAGGATTTATGATGCTTCCTAAAACTGAAATAAATTTAAGTAACGAGCGAGAGGCATGGGTCGAACAAGACTTATGTCTCTCGTTCTATTTGTTGGATAGCGGAGTGTGGCGGGAGATAAATTCGGCGAAAGAATCTTTGTAAGTATCTGAGATAGGAATGTATTCTTTGCCAAATACGATTCGGTTGCGATCGATCATTTTGATTTTACAGCCCTGCACGATGAACGACCGGTGCACCCGAATGAACCGACTATCGGGTAACATCTCTTCGAGGGATTTCAAGCTAAGCAGGGAAAGAATGGGGTGCGGTTCGTCTTCGAGGTAAATTTTTACATAATCTTTCAGCCCTTCGATATAGAGTACTTTATCGAGGGGAATCTGTTTAAGTTTATAATCGCTTTTTACAAAGATATATGATTTGTCTGGGGAATGCATTTCACCCGTCCCGGACGATAATTCGAACCATTGCAACGCTTTTTGTGCCGCTTTCAGGAAATCGGTGTAGGCAAAAGGTTTCAACAAATAATCGACGGCGTTGACTTTATAACTGTCTACGGCATATTGTCCGAATGCCGTAGTGAAAATGACACGGCTTTTCCCTTCTATCATGCGGGAAAATTCCATACCGTCCAGCTCGGGCATTTGTATATCGAGAAATATCAAATCTATATCTCCTTTCGAGATTCTTTCGATCGCTTGAACAGCCGAGGTAAACGAAGCCTCCAATTGTAGAAAAGGCGTTTTCTTGACATAGCTTTCCAGTAGCTCGATTGCAAGGGGTTCATCGTCGATAATACAACATTTCAATATCATAGTCGCAGTGTTTATTTAATTCAGGTCGATAGTCAACATGGAGCGGTAGATGTGCGAATCGCTCTCGGCATGCAGATTATATTTTCCCGGGTATAGAAGTTCGAGTTGTCGGGATAGATTTTTTAGTCCGATACCTGAACCGCTCTTGTCGGTTTCATTTTTCGGGAAGCTGCTGTTTTCTATATCGCATTCGATAACTCCCGGTGAAGGTTCGGACATATTGATTTTTACGAAAGATCGGGTAGATGCGCTGGTCCCGTGTTTGAAAGCATTCTCGATGAGTGTGATGAAAAGCAACGGTGCTATTTTATACCCTCGACACAAGCCGGTAGGAATATTTACATCTACTTGGACGTGGCGGGCAAGCCTCAATCGCATGAGCTCGATGTAGTTATGGTTGAATTCCAGTTCTTTTTCCATAGGAACATAGGGCTGTGTATTTTCGTAGAGGACGTAACGCAACAACTTGCTCAGTTCAAGAACTGCGCTTTGGGCCCGTTCGGGACTGATAGCGATAAGCGAGTAGATATTGTTGAGCGTATTGAATAGAAAATGAGGATTGAGTTGATTTTTCAAATTTTTCAATTCTGCTTCGGTACGTTCCTGTTCCAACTGCTTACGTTCTTTTTCGGTTGTGATCCATTTTTGAGTGACTTTAATAGCGGCACTCAGCCCAACGACCAGAACCAGTGTAATGGAATCTTGCCATTGCATGAACCCTGGGCGAGGAGGGGGAATGGGAGTGGGTCTTTGATGCAGAATGCTTTCGGGAATGACCATGCGGTGTACCAAATAGATAGCTATATTGGCCATGACTACCAGTAATAAATTGTAGAGAATGAATCGTATGGTTTTTTTACGAAACAGGACTTTATCGATGAGCCATAAGTAGTTGATGTAAAAAATACAGGCTATGCAAATCGGTTGGATATAAAATTTTATCAGGCTGAAATTGTGCATTCGGTTGATGTTCCCGAATCGTTCGATAAACAAGAGTGGAAAAATAAACAAGATACTCCATGCCGCCAGATGTATAAAGACGGTATTCCATTTTTTACTTAGATGTAGCTTATCGGATGCCATTGTACAAATATATTCATTCGAAAGGTAAAAGTGAAATTATTCGTAGCGAATCGCTTCGATGGGATCGAGATTAGCGGCTTTACGAGCCGGATACCAACCGAAGAATATCCCGGTTATCGTACAAACGAAGAAAGAAAGTATGACCGAATAGGCTTGTACGTAGACAGGCCATTTGAACAGGACGTTGACGATTACCGAGGCACCTACTCCGAAGACGACCCCGATAATGCCGCCGGTAACGCTGATGAGAACGGCTTCGATAAGAAATTGGGCGAGGATATCGATACCCCTGGCTCCGATGGACATGCGCAACCCTATTTCCCGAGTGCGTTCCGTTACGGAGACATACATGATATTCATGATTCCGATACCTCCGACTAATAACGATATACCTGCAATGCAGGCGAGCAAGATTGTCATCATGTCGGTTGTCGAGCTTAACATGGAACTTAGTTCTTCTTGTGAACGTATTTCGAAATCATCATCGTCTCCTTCTTTTATTTTATGGTTTTTCCGTAGAATCTCGCTGATTTCTTCGGTTGCCTGAGGGGTAAGTTCTTCCGACAATGCCGAACAGTAGATACCTTGCAAGTAGGTAATGGCGAGAATGCGTTTCTGTACCGTAGTATACGGTGCGAATACCATATCGTCTTGGTCCATACCCATGCTGTTGTATCCTTTGGGCGTGAGAGTACCTATGACTTTAAGTGGAATTTTATTGAACCGGATTACTTTTCCGATCGGGCTTTCTCCATTGGGGAAGAGATTGTCGGTAATGGTTTTCCCGATTAAACAGACTTTGGCAGAAGTGATGACGTCTTGTGGAGTGAACATGCTTCCCTCTTCCAAAGAAATTTTACGAATATCCAGATAATCTTCGGTAATACCGTATATCGTACTGGGATAGTTGTTCGCTCCATATATGAATTGTCCGCTGCTGTTTACCGAGGGGGAACAAGCCGACACGTATTCAGCTTGTTCGGAGATGGATTTATAATCGTTTAATTTGAGTGTTTGCATAGACGATGCGTCTTGCCTTACACCTCCTCTTTCCATGTTGCCGGGGTGTATCATGATCATGTTTGAACCCATTTCTGAGATTTGTTCTCGTATGCTTCGTTTCGAACCTTGCCCGATGGCCAGCATCGTGATGACGGATGCTACGCCGATGATGATACCCAACATGGTGAGGAAGCAACGTAGCTTATTGTTATTGAGCGCTTTTAGAGCTATTTTAGTCAGATTGGTCAGATTCATAATATTATTCCTTAGTCGGTTTCCACCGGTAGTTTTTGCAGCATTTCCAAAGCCGATGCTTGTTTTTCGTTCCGTATATCGGAGATTACTTTTCCGTCCCGTAATACGATGTTTCGGCTACTGTATGCCGATAATTCAGGATTGTGGGTCACAAAGATAATGGTACGTCCCCGGGCATGCAGTTCCTGAAAGAGAACCAAAATTTCGAATGAAGTCCGGGTGTCGAGATTTCCTGTGGCTTCGTCGGCAAGAATGATTACAGGGTCGTTAACCAATGCGCGAGCTATCGCTACCCGCTGTTGTTGCCCTCCCGACATTTGGTTGGATTTATGATTTTTGCGCTCGGACAGTCCAACGGCATCAAGAGCTTTCGATGCCAGTTCGTGCCTTTCTTTGGCCGAGATGGAGGAGTTGTACATGAGGGGTAATTCCACATTTTCGAGGGCGGTCGTTTTGGGTAACAAGTTGTAGGATTGAAATACGAACCCGATTTTCCGATTTCGCAAAACCGACCGTTCGTTTTTACCCATACTCCGAACCGAAATACCATCGAGGTAATACTCTCCCGATGTGGGGGTGTCGAGGCAGCCGAGTATATTGAGCAGAGTGGATTTTCCCGAGCCGCTGGTTCCCATAATGGTTACGAACTCACCGGAATTTATGGTGAAATTGACGCCTCGCAGAGCATGTACGGTTTCACTCCCTACGATAAAATTACGTCTTATGTTTTCTAATCGAATGATTTCGTTCGTTGTCATGTCGGTTTCCTGATTATTTCTTTTTTCCCGGCGGTTTGGGCATGAACGGGCTTTCTTCTTTCTCTTCCGATGATTGTCGATTGGTAGCGTTTATATTACTTTTGCGGTCTATGGCTACGGTTTCACCAGCTTCCAACCCGGAGCAAATTTCGACGTTTACGCTATTGTCCATGCCTACGACGACCTTACGAGGTTTCCATTCTTTCCCGTCTTGTACCCAGACGATTTTCAAGCTGTCGTTTCTGGATATTTCTTGTTGAGGCAAATCTTCCGGTTCGTGGCGCTTTTTGCCCGATGGCGGATCGGGAACGAATCGAAGGGCTTTGAGCGGTATGTTCACGACATTGCGGCGTTCGGCGGTGTAAATGGTGATGTTGGCGGTTAATCCCGGTTTTAATTTCAAATCGGGATTATGGGCAGAGATAACCACTTCGTAGGTGACTACATTGCTTTCTTCCGTGGCCTCTAAACGTACTTGTGTGACTGTCCCCTCGAACGTGTCGTTGGGGTAAGCGTCGACAGTGAATATGACTCTTTGCCCCTCTTGCACCCCGCCAATATCGGCTTCATCGACATCGGCTATAACCTGCATT
>ERZ825896.4168-NODE-4168-length-11348-cov-4.837333_pt1 | contig 11348 bp, 7 predicted proteins | sample MGYA00519858_ERZ825896 | MGnify/ENA primary metagenome ERZ825896 (study PRJEB31778, sample SAMEA3449214) | human gut metagenome | biome: human gut; feature: human-associated habitat; material: faeces | place: United Kingdom | collected 2010/2012 ... | reverse complement strand
AATAGATCTTGCCCTCGGTGTTAGTGCACAGCGCCTTCATGGTAGGATCGCTCTCAAAGATAGCAGTCAGGTTGGGCATATACTGAGCGATGTAATCGGTCAGCTCAACAAAGTAATCCTCGTTGAGGGCGATATCCGAATCGTTCAGGGAGATGGAGCCGAAGAACGCATCGGGCAGCGCTTCCAGGCCGGAGGCCAGCATCAGGCTCTTTTGATCGGACCAGGTGGAATTGTAATAGGGCTGCCATTCGATGTTCACGCCGGTAGCCTCGCCAATTTCCTTGAGGAAGGCAGTCTGGGTAAAGTCAACGCCCCAGCCGTCCGTCCAGCGCACGATGGCGACGGAGAAGGTGTTGTCCTCGGCCGCGGCAACGCCGCACACGCCCAGCAGCAGGCTCAGTGCCAGGAACAGTGACAGGAATTTCTTCATTTTGTTTCCCTCCATTCTATTTTATATAAAGGCACACGCGGCCCTTATACCATGGGTTAACCCTTGAGCGCGCCGATCATCACGCCCTGATTAAAGTATTTCTGCACAAAGGGATACATGCACATGATCGGCAGAGAGCTTACAACAATCGCGCCATATTTGATCAGATTGGCCTTGCGGTTCAGCTCCGCCGCGGCCGAACCCGTCATGGCGTTTGAAACCACCTCGTTATTGATCAGGATGTTGCGCATCACCAGCTGCAATGGATATCGATCCGCCGTGCGCAAGTAGATCAGGGCGTTGAAATAGCTGTTCCAATGCCCCACCGCCGCCCACAGGGCGATGACGGAGATAATCGCCTTGGAAAGCGGCAGCACAATGGTGAAAAAGTACCGCAGGTTGCCGCAGCCATCGATCTGCGCAGCGTCCCACAGCTCGGCAGGCAGGCTGCTTTGGAAGAAGGTGCGTGACACGATGATGTAATAGGCGATTACGGAGAAGGGCAGCACCATCACCGTAAAGGTATCCAACAGATGGAACCAGTTGTTGATGATGATGAACGTGGGAATCAGGCCGCCGCCGAAGAACATGGTGATCAGGTAAAAAATGGTGATCGGTTTCTTTCCGGAGAAATTGCTTCTGGAAAGTGCATATGATGTCGGAAGCGTTACGATCAGGTTGACCATGACACCGCAGAAGGTGATGATCAGGGAGTTTAAAAAGCCTCTCATAACCTGGTCGTTTTTAAATACTTCTGCGTAGCCCTTCAGGGTAAATCCGATCGGGTGAAGCAGTACTTTACCACTCGATACGGCGCTTGGCGCACTGATGGATGAAATGATAACCCAGTACAGCGGATATGCCACAACAAACAGAACCAGCGTCAGGATAATGAAGCAGGCTGCGTCAAAAACGACGTCCTCTTTGCAGCGTTTTATTTTCTTTTTTGTCACTGCGGTATTTTCTTTACTCATGTTTTTGTTTCCTCCTACCACAGGCTGTTGCCCGAAAGTTTATCAGATATCGTATTGACAATGATCAGCATAACCATGTTTACGATGGTGTTGAACAGACCGATTGCTGAAGAATACGACATATCGTTGTTGATCAGACCGACCTTATAGACGTAGGTGGAAATGATCTCGGATACACTGGCATTCAGGTTGTTCTGCAGAAGGAAGGCTTTTTCGAAGCCGACGGAAAGAATGCTTCCGCAGTTCATAATCAGAAGAATGGTCGCGGTCGGCATGATCAGCGGAAGGTCGATGTGACGGATCAGCTGTAATTTCGTTGCGCCGTCTACCTTTGCCGCCTCATGCAGCTCCGGGCTGATGCCGGCGAGTGCTGCGAAGTAAATAACAGAGCTCCATCCTGTACTCTGCCATACGCCGGTCCACACATAAATGTGTCTCCAGTACGCTTTCTTCGCCATGAAGTTGACCGCCGGAATTCCGATTGCTTCCAGTACGTGGTTGATAACACCGACGGACGGAGACAGGAACAGAATGATCATACCGCACATAACTACGGTGGAAATGAAGTTCGGCGCGTAGGTGACGGTCTGGATCACTTTCCGGTATCTCTTATGGCGGAAGGAGTTCAGCATCAGTGCCAGGATGATCGGAATCGGGAATGATACGACCAGTCCGTACAGACTCAGGATCAACGTGTTCTTGATGGTGGATGCAAAGTATGGAGAGTTGAAGAATCTCTCAAAGTAGTACATGCCTACCCACGGGCTCTTGGTGATTCCGGCTGTCGCATTGAAGCGGCGGAACGCGATCTGTACACCGTACATCGGAATGTAGCTGAAGATGAAGGTCAGGATCACACCCGGAACACAGAAAAGCCAAAGCGAGATGTCTCTCTTGAAGGCTCGGATGGTCCGGCCTTTCTTCTTTGCTTTTGTTGGTTTCTCTTTCATTTCTCTCTTTCCTCCCTTTTAAAGGTTTCGTGTTTTCCTTGATTGTCGCATTTCCGGTCGTAAACATTTTGAACATTTTGCTTTCGCATCATCCTCGCATGCTGCTTCTTTTTTGTGCAACTGCCACAATCAAATCTGTGATTCAAGATTTATCCAACACTGTTTTGTTGAATTTATTTTACCTTTTGTTACCTTATTTGTCAACCATTAATTGAATATATATACCAGTTTGTTACTTTTACGCAATTTAAGCAGGCGTTTTTTAAGCACTTTTCCTATATTTCGACGCGTTTTTCGGTTTTTCTGTCCCTTGCGGCCGTGATCCATGTTATCTTTTTTCGTATTTTCGTCCATTTCAAAGAAACAAAAAGGGAGAAAATACGTCGTTTTGTTTCGCAACATATTTTCTCCCTTTGTTCAGTTTTGTTACTTTTTATATTATCTTCCGTCAAACCTTACATTTCAGTTACATTTCCGCTCCACCATTTCTCTGCTCCATCCTCGAGCATCAGCTCATAGTCATGGCAGATCACTTCCGGTTTTCCCGGAATCTGGACAAAGTTCATCTCCTCTTTGGAAAGCTGGAACGAAACTTCTTTTTTCTCACCCGGTGCAAGAGAAATTCTGGTAAAAGCTTTCAGCTCTTTGATTCTCGCTACCACACCGCCGGAACGTTTCCGCACATACAGACACGGAACGGAGGTTCCTGCCATGGCACCGGTGTTCTCTACGGTAAACGAAACGGCAGCACCGTTTTCTTCTTTGTTCACGGAAACATCGCTGCACGCAAACGTCGTGTAGGATTTTCCCTCACCGAACGTATGCAGCGGCTGGCTCGTCATATCGCAGTATGCCGGAACGACGGAGGTACGGTAATTGTAGCACACCGGAATCTGACCGGCGTGGCGCGGCATGGATACCGGGAGACGGCCGGACGGATTCGTGGTTCCGTAGAGCATCTCTGCAACGGCCTTGCCGCCCATCGGACCCGGATAGAACGCATACAGAAGGGCATTCGAAGCATTTTCGATATCATCGATGCAGTATGCTCTTCCTGCGATCACAACGGTTACCATCGGCTTACCAAGGCGGGCAAGCTCTGCAACCAGTTCTTCCTGTGCTGCCGGGATGTGAACCTTTGCGGTGTCCATTCCCTCGCCGCAGTCCATCGAACGGCTGCCGGTTCCCTTGGATGCTGCACCGTTTGCATCGAACACAGCTCCGCCGAAACGGGAAGAAGAACCGCCGACAACAGCTACGATCACATCGCTCTTTGCTGCAAGTGCCAGTGCTTTTGCTTTCTCGTCCTCGTCAGCCTCTGAAAATTCACTTCCCATTGCATAGGAAACTTCCACGCCCTCCGGCGCTTCCTGTTTCATGCCCTGAAGGACGGTGACGCACTCGCTTTCCGGAACCGGCGGGGTGTAGTCGCCGAGCATGCAGTAACGGTCTGCTGCGTGATAGCCGATCACAGCTACTTTTTTGTACTTCTTAGCAAGCGGCAGCACACTCTCCTCGTTTTTCAGAAGAACAGCGGACTCCCGTGCCAGGGAAAGAGATACTTCCGGGATCCCGGCTTCTTCCGGGGTGAGCATGTTTTCTTCCATATAAGGATGTTCAAACAGACCCTTTTCAAATTTCAGCTTCAGAACTTTGAGAACAGACTCGTCGATCTCGCTCTCATCGAGAAGTCCCTGCTCTACGGCCTCGCCGAGACGGCTGAACGCTTCATCCCAGAGGCTCACATCCACACCGGCTTTTCTCGCTGCAACGCCTGCATGCAGAGTATCACCCTCGGTATTCTTAAGGAAATCTACAGCCAAACCATCTGCCATCACAATGCCGTCAAAGCCCATCTCGCCGCGCAGAACATCGCGGAGCAGCCATGCGTTTCTGTGGCAGTACACGCCGTCGATCTCGTTGTATGCCGCCATGATGCCTTCCACGCCTGCTTCACAGCACGCTTTTGCAGAAGGAAAATGAATTTCCCGAAGCTCCCGCTCGCCGATTCTTGCAGCACTCGCGTTCACACCTCCGGTTGTCTCGCCCTGTGCGCAGAAGTGTTTTGCCACACTGCCGACACCGGTGGACTGCATACCGGTGACTGCCGCTTTTGCCATGGATGCGGCAAGGCACGGGTCTTCGGAGTAGCACTCCTCACTTCTTCCCCATCTCGGGTCGCGCGCCATATCGAGCGCCGACATCAGCGCCAGATCCACATGACCGCTCTTTAACTGTTTTCCGCATGCCTTGTAGCCTTCGGAAAGAAGTTCCGGGTCGAATGTTGCGCCTGCTGCCAGGTTGACCGGAAGCAGACCGCCGCCGAGCGCCTGATGGCCGTGCGGGCACTCGGTGCTCATCATCATCGGGATGCCGAGGCGGGAATGATCGATCACATATTTCTGTACTATATTATAGGCTTTTGCGGAAAGTTCCAGCACAATGCCGGTCTTCTCATCTTTATCTGCCCACGGATCGGCACGGTACAGGCCGTACAGGACGCCAAGCCCTCCCATGCGCTCTACTTCCTCTTTAAATTCCTCTGTCAGTGTAAACTCCTCACCCTGTCTCTCGTAAATCCGGAATCCGTACAGACGCTGATTTAACTGTCCTACTTTTTCCTGCAGCGTCATTTTTCCGAGCAGGTCTTTTGCGCGCTCTTCCGGGGAAAGGGCCGCATTCTGATATGCTTCCATTGTTTTTGTTTCCTCCTTGTCCTTCTCCTTATTTCAAGTGGCTTTATTGTACCGCATTCTTTTCATTTTGTCCACAGTAAGTTATCTTTCGTTCATTTTTGTTCATTTTAATGTTGAATTTTATTACTTCTGGTGTTATGATACCTTTTGTCGACACGTTTTCCGCGTGTTTTCTAAAAAAGCTTAACAGTAAATATTTGAAAGGGAGATTTTTACTATGAGTACAAACATCACAATTCCGGTTCCGGCAGTCCCGTTCGCACCGCCGGTTTACACCTGCCACCGCGCAAAAAAGCCGTTCGAGTTAGACGGAAACATCAACAAACCATTCTGGGAAGATGCCCCGTATACCGACGAATTTCTCGATATCGAAGGAAGCCACATGCCGCTTCCGCGCTTTGTCACCCGTGCAAAAATGCTCTGGGATGACGAGAACCTTTACGTAGCAGCCGTGCTTGACGGCGATGAAATCTGGGGACACCAGACCGAGCGCGACTCCGTCATTTTCCTCGACAACGATTTTGAAATCTTCGTTGACCCGGATTCTGATACGTACCATTACTATGAGTTCGAAATGAACGTTCTGAACACGGTATGGGATCTGTTTCTTTCCGAGCCATACCGTGACGGCGGAAGCGGCCTCAATGGCTACGACATGCACGGTCTGCGCACCGCTGTCCATGTAGATGGCTCCATCAACGATCCATCCGCAGAAAACAAGTGCTGGAGCGTTGAGGTTGTCATTCCGTTCGCTGCTCTCTATGAGTATCAGAAAGAACGCCGCGCACCGAAAAACGGAGAATTCTACCGTATGAACTTCTCCCGTGTTCAGTGGAAAGTGGACATCAAGGACAACACTTATGTAAAACGTACCAATGAAGCCGGAAACGTTCTCCCGGAGGACAACTGGGTATGGGCTCCGACCGGTGTCATCAACATTCATTACCCGGAACTCTGGTCTTTCGTTTTCTTCTCTGACGACCGCGGCGACGCACCGTGTGACATCACGATTCCGGAGGACGAATACCGCAAATGGGAACTCCGCAAGCTGTATTACGCAGAAAACATTCTGTTTGAGACAACCGGTTCCTACAGCGACAGTCTTACCGTTTTACAGGAGACCCTTGCCGCTTACGCTCCAAATGACTTCAACAAAACCGTCAAAGCTCTTGACTACACCATTGAGACCACAAGCCACTCTTACCTGATCACCTGCCCGAGCGCCGACGGAGCACATTTACTCCTTCTGTATTCCAATGGAAAGGTTGAAAAAGTTACACGTTAAGTGTATAATATGTGTTAGCACTCAAAATTTGTAACAGGATCGGTTTAAACTATGAAAAAAGTAACGTTACAGGAAATCGCGAACTCCCTGGGCATCTCCCGGACTACGGTCTGGAAGGTGTTCAGCGGACACGAAGGCGTCTCCGATTCCCTGCGCACCAAGGTCATCGCCAAAGCCCAGGAACTCGGCTATGCCATCCCGGAGGATTTTCAGTATCCGCAGAGCGCAGAGGAGACCACGCCGGTCAACATTGCAGTTGCCGTCTGCAGACCGGAAACCTCACTTTTCTGGATGACCATCATCCACCAGATTGCAAAAGTATTTTCGACACACAATGTCAATCTCGTTTACACGTATCTTCCGACTTCGGCGGATAAAACGTATTTTCTCCCGCCGACTCTTACAAACGGAAATGTTCACGGCATCATCGTTCTGAATGTGTACAACGAGCGTCTTCTGCGCCTGCTCGCAGAGACACAGATTCCGAAAGTGTTCCTGGACACTTCCTCTCTTGTTGCCCCGGATGAGCTGAACGGCGACCTGCTTCTCATGGAGAGCCGCACCAGTGTCCGCCGCATCACCAGCCATCTGCTCGAGCAGGGACGCACCCTTCCGGGCTTCATCGGTGATATCAGCTACGCACAGTCCAACCGCGAACGATATGAAGGTTTCTGCCAGGCTCTGACGGATGCCGGTAAAAAGGTGGATTCTTCTCTCTGCCTGACGACACCGCTCGGCATCGATACGTACCGTGAAGAAATCGATACCTTCCTTTCTTCCCTGTCCCGCATGCCGGACGCTTTCGTCTGCGCCAGCGACTACGTTGCCTGCATTCTGATGCAGCTTCTCGAAAAACGGGGCTTACGCGTACCGGAGGACGTTGCAGTATCCGGCTTCGACAACAATACAGAGGATCTTCTGGCAGAACATCTGACGACCGTTCAGGTCTTCAACGAAGAACTCGGCGCACGTCTGGCACTCCAGATTCTGTACCGGATCAAATATCCGAACACGCCGCATGAAATTACGTATCTCGGCACCAATGTGCTGTACCGCGATTCCACCGGTGACTGATTTTATTTTTCATCTGTTTTCAAAAAAGACACCGTCTTCCCTTCCGGGACACGGTGTCTTTTTCTGTTGCTCGGCATATCAACAATTGGTCCAGTGGACCAATTGTGATTTCTATATTTTATTTCTGTTTTCTTACTTCGCGGTGCGGATGCGGATCGTACGGATCTCATACGGCTTGATCGTAAGCTCAATCTCGTTCTCCTTCACACCAAGCGCGCCCTCGATCGGGTTCTCGAGAAGGTCGGTCTCCTCAGCGGATGCAATTGCCTCTGCGCAGTGCAGGGTCACTTTCGTTCTTGCATTCTCCACCTCGTACAGACGAACGATTACGCCGTCGCCGTCCTCTGCCTTCTTCACAGTCTCAAGCACTACGTCGCGTTTGTCCACAGACAGGAATTCCATGCGGTCTTTCTCTGCTGCACCTGCAACTGCTTTTGCCGGTACGTTCAGGTTCAGAGCTTCCTGCTCGGTGCCTGCCTCACGCCATGTTCCTGCGTGCGGATACAGAGAGTAAGTAAAGAAATGCTCTTCCTGGTCTGCGGTCAGGTTCGGCTCAGTTCCGGATTTGATCAGAGTCTGCGTCATCACACGGTTCTTCATGGAATAGCCGTACTTGCAGTCGTTCATCAGGCTGACGCCGTAGCTTCCCTCTGAGATATCAGCCCATTTGTGGCCGCATACTTCGAATCTTGCCTGATCCCAGCTTGTGTTGGTGTGCAGTTTTCTTGTCACATTACCGAACTGGATATCGAAAGTTGCCTCGTCGCTGTGAACGTCTACCGGGAAGTGAACTTTCAGTACATGCTCGGCGAACTTCCAGTCAACGTAGGTTTCGAAGTCGATTCTGCGGTCTTTTGCATAGAAATGGATCTGCTGGCGGATGACGGTGTCCATCACTTCGCGCTCAATTTCCAGTGTTGCGCGGACCGGACCGTTTTCTGTCCACTCCATGCGGCGTACACCCTCCACCTTCCAGGATTTTTCGGTGTGGAAGATATCCAGGTTCCATGCGCTGTACTGCAGAGGTTTGTCCTCATAGATACGCAGCTCGTTGCCGGTTGTTCCGCTCTGAAGCACTTCGCGGTCGTTCTCTTTATCAAACAGGGAAGTGAATTCACCGTTTGCATCGATCTGGATCGTGTAGAACGGAGTCTCAAGGGTATAGCCCTCTCCAGCTTCTGTTACAGCAAATGGCGTTTCCGCAGCGGCTCCGCTCGTCGGGCGCAGAACCTGATATCCTTTGGACGGCAGGTTTTCTGCATAGACAATGGCTCCGTCTTTCGTCTGCTGTACCGGATATACGGTGGTTCCGTCTGTCATGGCTTCTGCCGCGGTCTCACCGAGTACAACAACGTCGTTTCTTCTGTGGCCGAGAGTGTTCCATACGGTCACGCTCTCGTCTTTTGTTCCGCAGAGTGCTTCCATGCGCTCGCCGATCAGTTTTGCTGATGTCTCCGCAATCTCTGCATATTCTTTCTTCGTCTGCTCATATACCTCATGGATCGAGGAGCCCGGCAGAATATCGTGGAACTGGTTGGTCAGGATCATCTCCCACATACGGTTCAGTTCTTCGGTCGGATATGCTTTTCCAGTGCTTTCAGCCAAAACGGACAGAAGCTCTAATTCCATCATCGCGTACTCGCTCTTACGGTTGCCGCGTTTGTTGCGTGCCATCGAGGTGTATGTTCCGCGGTGGAACTCAAAATACAGTTCGCCGATCCAGGTTGGGAGGCGTTTGCTGTCTTTTACCTTCTCATGCAGCTCGTCGAAATACGTTCTCGCAAATGCCTGGCGTACTTTCGGCACACCTTTGATGCCTTTTTCCATACGTTTGGATGTCTCCAGCATTCTTCTGGTCGGGCCGCCGCCGCCGTCTCCGTAGCCGTAGCTGATCAGGATATCGTTGTTGATGTCCTTGTTCTGGTAGCGGTCCCATCCGCCCATGATGGCATCCGGGTGCAGCATTCCGTTGTATGTGGTAAAGAAGCTCGTCTCCGGCTGTCCGACGCCGAGCGTTGTGATCATATGAGTGAATACTTCACTTCCGTCGATGCCTTCCCAGTTCATCGTATCGTACGGCACTTTGTTGAACTCGTTCCATGCCAGTTTGGTCGTCATGAAGTAGTCAATTCCGCATTTTTTCAAAATCTGCGGCATCGCTGCGCTGTATCCGAAGACATCCGGCAGCCACAGGATCTTGTTGTCCACGCCGAACTCTTCTTTGAAGAAGCGTTTTCCGAACAGGAACTGGCGCACGAGGGACTCTCCTGAAGTCAGGTTGCAGTCTGCCTCAACCCACATGCCGCCTTCCGGCTCCCAGCGTCCTTCTTTGACTCTCTGGCGGATTTTCTCGTACACTTCCGGGTGTCTTTCTTTGACAAAGCTGTAGAGCTTCGGCTGGCTCGACATGAAGTGATAGTTCGGGTACTCCTCCATCAGTTTTAATACCGTTGCAAAGCTTCGGCAGGATTTCTGACGAACCTGGTCGATCGTCCACAGCCATGCCACATCAATGTGGGTGTGGCCGATACACGTTGCCACGACTTCATCCCAGCCGCCCATTTTTTCATAGATGGCTTCCTGGATGTATTTTTCAGCCTCTTCGATCGAAGCGTAGAACTCTTTGCTGTACGGCTTGCGCAGATCCAGCAGGTTGATGGTGTTCGTCAGCTCAGTTTCGAGATCCAGACGCGTTTTATTGTCCTCGTCCATGCGGTTCAGGCCCTGCATCGGAACGATGAGGTCGTAATAGATCTCCTCGATTTTCGCATCATGCTCCTCAAGGTCTGCCAGCAGACGGAACTCGCTGTGCAGCGTTCCGGTGTAGGACTGCAGGTCGAGCTGGATTTTTTCACCGGCCTTTGCGTTTTCTCTTACAAGTACTTCGCGGTGGTTGATATCCATACCCTGGATCACTTCGCCGTTTGCAAACAGCAGGAACTGCGGGTTTCTTCCGTCGTCCCAGTCGTCCAGTCCTGCGTGGACTCTCATCCAGAGATTTTTTCCATCGAAGCTCTCCGGAACGGTGATGGTGGTGCGGAACCAGTAATGTTTGTCCGGTCCGTACCAGCGGTCATTGACCGTATCAAACGATGTCCACGGCTCTTTTGATGCATCGGCCTCTGCCGGTGTGATATAGCATCCGTTTTTCACCTGCATATCAGTGATTTTGATTTTCTGTGAAATCGAAAGTCTCGCCAGTTCCTGGCAGATCACGTTCACACGCTCTTTTACAAATTTCATAGTGCCTCCTTATGCTTTCCATGGGGTCATTTTAAAAAAGAAAGTCCACCGGACCTGCAGGCTTCTTTTCACCCGTAAGCCCGGCGGACTTGTCGCTTTTTAAGTTATCTTCAAAACATTCGTAATCCGCTCATTTTTCTTTGAAAAATGGCTACTTACTCATGTTTTGGCGTGTCCCAAGTTCAAAAATCCTCCTGCAAGCTTTGCTTGCGTCGGATTTCCGACCTTTTGACACTGGTATCATCTTATAAATTAAAGGCTGTTCTCTTTCACATAGTTCAGCAGTTCATCTACGGTTGTGAATGCCATACCGGTTACGGTATCTGCGCATCCGTAGTAGATAGTGATTCTTCCGGTTGCAGCATCGCTTAAGGTTGCGCACGGGAATACTACGTTCGGAACATCACCCATGCACTCGTACTGGGTGATCGGAGCCATGATGTAGTCTTTGGTTCTGTATTTTACTTTCCACGGCTCGTCGATATCAAGCAGTGCGCATCCCATACGATATACGTATCCGTTGCAGGTTGTGATAACACCGTGGTAAATCAGCAGCCATCCCTCATCTGTCTCGATCGGAACCGGGCCGGCGCCGATCTTGGTGCACTGCCATGCAGACTCATCCCCGCGAACCGGGCTCATCATATGGCGGTGTCTTCCCCAGAATTCCATATCTTTACTCTGGCTGACAAAGAT
>ERZ825896.4165-NODE-4165-length-11383-cov-88.121645_pt1 | contig 11383 bp, 8 predicted proteins | sample MGYA00519858_ERZ825896 | MGnify/ENA primary metagenome ERZ825896 (study PRJEB31778, sample SAMEA3449214) | human gut metagenome | biome: human gut; feature: human-associated habitat; material: faeces | place: United Kingdom | collected 2010/2012 ... | reverse complement strand
GTATGACAGGTAAATCCACGCTTTACAAGCGAAGGGGTCATTTCATATTGTCTATCTTTGATTTCCTTAGAAGCCTTGATGGGATCAAACATATTGGTAGCCCTCTCTAATGCTGTACTTGAAATAGTCGGGTGTCTTTAATCGATGATGCTGTTCAGCTTTGCTCATATAAGTGGCCGGATTACGGTTGACTATTGTGGAAAAATCCTTATCAACATATACTGCATCCTCCGTTGTACACCGTAGGATCAGCAAGTGTTCGTTGACAATCCAAACCTTAACAGGGTTGACCAATTCAAAGTCATTTGACGGCTTGGAGTTAAACGGGATGCGTCGCCCTGTACTGCTAATAAAGGATAGCGTTGCCGAATAGCACGGTGCGGGCATTGTTTCACCAGATGCGACAGTTGTCCCTTGGTAGTCCAAATTTGTCAGGATTCCGCATCCGTACTTCATAAGCAACGCTTTCAGGGTCTCTGTCTCAAAATCCCAGTAGAGCGCATCTCCTATAATAAGCTCTTTCCCGTCATAAAGCCATTCGAGTGGATTTCCAACGCAATATGAACCCTTGAAAATAAGTTCATTCATTCCGCCGGAAAACAGGCTTTTCTTTTTTAGGAAAACTTGATAAGAATAGTTTCCCAAGGCGTAGGAACTGGTGTTGGCAAGGGCGGTGCTTTCTGTTGATGTCGCATAAGTGTCGATACTTCCGCCGGGGCGTTGGACTTCGACTTGAAAGGTGCTTTCGGGATCGCCAACATAGTTGCCCTCCGGTTGCCAGTGCAGGGTGCTGTCAATTACTTCGATTGGCGGAGTAGCAAAGGTGGGCTTACAGGCGATGGTGGTAATTTTTCGGTTTATATGATTTCCTGCTATATTCTCCAGAGAAATCCACAGATCATACTCTGCCTGCGGCGCCGCTATCGCACGGAGCGTATTGCCAAGTTCGAAATAGGAAGGACTCACCTCTGGAACAGGGCTTATACCAAGCATGAGCTGTCCACTCCATCCCTCCGGCAACTCCAGCTTTACGAATTCGTCGTGCAGAATGGATTTGTGCCAAATCATACCCGGAATCTTGAATGCATTATGCCCCATCAACGCGCAGTGAACCAAAGGGATGTACAGTTCAAGCTGCCAAGTCATTCCGGAAACGGGGACGATTATACTGTCAGAGGTATCTTCTAAGACCAGGGAATAATGAAACTGCTTGGCGGCAAAGGAGATATTGGCAGTTGCTTGTGATTCGTCTGCATAGTAGATGGGTGCGTTTAAAGTAACATTGAAATCTGCAAGAACTATGTAATTGAATTCATATTTTACCAAGTCAGTAGCAAGGTCGATTATACGGACACAGTGGCAAAGGCCATCATTTTCTGATGGAATTTCCAATTCATTTCCGCCATCACAGAAAGCATCTGCATTGTGACGCACTCCGTCGATGGAGAATTGGTATCGTATGCTTTTTTCTCCCTCGGGGAGAACGATAAAAAGCTGGAAGGGGGCAGGAAAAATATCGAAGGATACACCCTGATGGATTACTTGGGCAGAGACCGCTTTACGCAGGGAGGTATGATGGCGGAACTGTGCCGCAGTCGATGCGCATACGAAGATCTCTCGGCCATCAATGGCAGCTGATGACACCTCGTCCAAATTTATGCGATACAGTTGCCCCGGATATGGGTAGCTATATATTCCGTCTGTATCATCGGGAAAGGTTACTTCCTGCAAGTTGCTGGCAAACAAGTAAATTGTTCCACAGTGGGGAGTTCTTTCAGCCCCCGATGCATCCAACAAGATATATTGGCGATATAGCTTTTCAGCCGAATTATAGAGAAGCTCTCCGTCATAGTGGATCTCTACCCGTATAGCCGGTGTGTTTGAAAAATCATACGACATTTCTTCAAACGGAATGAAGAGACTTCTTGTTGTTAAGCACAATTCATCCCCAGTGACCGAAAGTTCGGCGTTATAGATACAAATTTCACTTTGGTGGATTTTAATTACAGGACGTTGCTGCGCCACCTTAGACAAGCGGATTTTAGGTATTGCTATGCCAACGGAGGAATGCTCCATCGTATATTGAGCATAGATGCGGTCTGGCGTTGTTGCAACATATTCTGTTTTCCGCTGCCGTTGTTCCCCCTGTGCCTGTACCCGTTCGGTGCTGCTTTTCCTTTGATACCATTCGACGAGGATAGTATCCCAATAATTTCGGTCGGGATCAATTAGGTCGGTGTTTTCATTCCGGAGAATCGCGTCCATCTTTTTTACGATGGAGTCACAGAGAACTGCCATATATCCGGGACGTTCCTTAAACAATGTCTGCAAACCGGAAAATATGGCATCTGCCCTTAATTGCAGTTCATCATTCTTGGCAACGCGGGAATCCCAACGCGCACGCATGCCTTTCGTAAATACTTTGTAGCTGATATCCTCCGTTACATATTGGAAATCTAAGTTTTTCACATAAAAATCAAATAGAATGGAGTAGAGAGATTCTATGCTTTGCTTTGGTGCCAGAGCATGGAGCAGCAGAGAGGTGTAATATCGCTGCGTTCCCTCAGGTGCGAAAAAACGCTTGTAGTGTGCCAGTGTACCTTTGATTGCACCTCTGAAATAATTATATAATCTATTGGCTGCGGCCTCAGAATTTTCCGGATTAAATCCGTATTGAAGGAAAATATAATTCCAAAGAGACCCGGAAGTCTCCTCATCTGCTAATTCTGAGGACCAACCCTTCAACAGGTTTATTGTTTCAAGTACGAGTACAGCGTCCTCTCTTACGGAAGTGCGTCCTCCATCTATCAACACTTTCTTGACGGTTTCGCTTGCGGATTGATAGAGCAGTGCGTCTTCCGCATCGGTCAACTGGTACTCTCCGGCTAACGGATAGGCTCGAAACACATAGTCGGCCAGTTCAAAAGCTGTATAATCGGGAGACGGTCCGCATTTATCTACGTTGTGCATATCGGGTTCGACATACCCTGTTTCTTTCCAGATAAAGCCTCTATCAGTAAGCCATTGAACAGATGATACGCCAGTGCCTCTTGCGTATCTGCGGATTTCCACAAACAACGACAAATATACGCTAAGGCGAGCTTGTTCAGCAAATATCACCTTCTCCGGGAATGCCTTGTTCAATCGGTTCAGAAACTCTGCTTCGCTCATGCGCATAATATCCACCCACCTTACACATTAATCAAAGCACGAATGGGAGTTGTAATGTGTGGTATTTTATCAATTATAGCATAAAGATGTAACAATCTCAACCATGCAGTTTTGTGAGCTTCGATATATGTGTGCGGATGTGTGATTCAAATCCCCAGGATTTCCTGCAATCCCGCGCTGGCGGCCTTTTTGTTCTTGTCGAAGGCGTGGGTGTAAATATCCAGCGTGGTGGAGGGCTGGCTGTGGCCGAGGATGCCTGCTACCGTGGCCACATCCGTGCCGCCCGCGATCATCAGACTGGCGGCGGTGTGCCGGAGGGAATGGACGTTCAGCTCCTGCGGCAAGCAGTTCTTCTTGAGGATTAGCTTGAAGCGGTAGGTGAAGGTGGTGGGCGTCATGGGGAGCTGCGCTCCTTGACGGCGGAACAGGAAGTCATCAGCGGTCAGCTGCCGCTGGTCATAGGTTTCGGTGATATACCGGCATTCTTTTTGGTACTCCCGCAGGAGACTTTCCATCTCGGCTGAGAAGTACACATAGCGGTCACCTGCGCGGGTCTTGGGTTCTTTTACGAAGATCTCCTCGTCCGTCACCTTGACCGCGTTGCGGCAGATGTGGATGGAACGCTGCTCCCAATCAATGTCGCACCACTTCAATCCGCAGCACTCGCCCCGCCGCATTCCCGTGGCGATGATGAGCTTGAAGTAGGTTTCGTACTTGATGCTCTCGCCCTCCAGCGCGGCAATGATCCTCTGCGCCGTTTCCTCGTCCGCGATCTTCTTTTCGCACTTGCGCCCGGCGTAACGATAGGTGCGCCAAGCCGGATTATGCGAAAGAAAGCCACCCTCCACGGCATCAGAGAGGATGCTGCACAGCGTAGCGTGCACGCCCTCAATGGTGTACTCGGAGAGTGGCTTTTTTGTGTCGGGACGAATGACTTTTTGCAGTTCTGTGTAGAAATTCCGGAAGTGCTCCGGCCGCAGTTCTGTGAGCTTGTAGTGACCCAGCGCCGGGAGAATACGCTCGATGTCCTGCCGGTCGCGGCGGATGGTGGACTTCGCCAGCTTGCCGGGCGCGATGTTCGTCAGCCACAGGTCGATGTATTTTGCCAGCGTGAGCTGCTGGACGGGCTGCGGCGTGTGGCGGCATTCCCGCTCAAAGAGGACAGCCTGTTCGTTGAGCCACTTTTCGACCTGCCTGGGCGTCAGCTCTGCGGGAGGATGGACGGTTTTCTGCTGGGACTTGATGCGTTTGCCGTTGTAGTCATAGCCCATGGACACCACGATGAGATAGCTGCTGCCGCGCTTGCGGATGCTTGCCATAAAAATGACCTCTCTTTCATTTGACCTCGGTACAGTTGAGGCTTATTTTGCAAGCACAACATACCGCAAGCGCGGCGGTAAAGCTATCACAATTTTCTTGGGAAAATGAATTTCTACGAAAGCAACAATCATGCGCTGTGCTGCTTCGGAGAACAGGTAGCGGCGAGATTGAAGATCTGCTCGCCGTCCGGACGGAGCATGGTGAGCATGGAGTCTGCCGCCTGCTCCTTCTGCGCCTGCTGGGGGTGGCAGTAGGTACGCTCCAGAAAACCGGTGTCCGCATGACCTACGAGGTCTGCCACCGTCTGCTTGTCCACGCCGCAGTGCAGAAGCGAGCTCACAAAGTAGTGCCGCAGGGTGTGCAGGTGGTACTCCCGCGGAAAGCCGATGGCTTCATAGATCTTCCGCAGCCGCTTGGTGAAGGTGTCCGGGTGGATGAGTTGACCGTGTTCATCGGTGAAGAGATAGGGACTGAGCCTGCGGCGCTGCTTGTCCGCCTCCATCTGCTTGCGGCGCTTGTAGGCGAGGAGGATGCCCCGCAGGTCAGAGGAGAGGTAGACTTCACGGCTCTTGCCGTTTTTGGTAGAGCCCTCCACGATGCCCTTGCCGGGAACGCTGCTGCGGGAGCGGCTGACGGTGAGCAGCAGACCGTTTTGCGTGCCGGTGAAGTCCGACCATTGCAGAGCGCACAGCTCGCCCCGGCGGCAGCCGGTGTACATGGAGAGTAGATAAAACAGACGGTAGTGCCGCGGCTCCTTTGCCAGCGCGTCCAGCAGCTTTTCCACCTCGCCTCGCGTGGGGATGCGCTGCACCGTGCGCTGCGGTGTGGGCAGGTCTAACATCCGCGCGGGATTCTTTTCGATGATCTCATTGCGCTTGGCGTCGCTGAGTACGGCGGAGACCACAGAGAGGTATCGCTGCGCGGTAGATTCGTTGATGCGCTTTCCGTGGTGCTTGCGCTTGCGCAGCTCAGAGAGCATATTCTCCAGTGCCATCGGTCGGAGTTTATTGAGGCGGATGCCGCCGATCATGGGATACACCACCTCCAGCATCCGCCGGTATGCAGCGATGGTGCTGGGGGCATATTTCGTCTGCCGCTTCAGCCAGCGGGAGGCGAATTCCTCAAAGGTCATCTCGCCATCCTCGGCGTAGCCGGTCTTGAAGCTGCGCTCCAGCTCCTCGGCGGCGTGGGCGACATATTGCCCGATGCCGCGCTTGGGAACACCGGGCGGGACTTGGATGGTCTTTGCCTTGCTGATTTTTTTGCCGTTGGGTCGGTAGCCGTTGCTGACGGTGATCTTATATCGCCGCTCGTCCAGTTGCTTGATGCTTGCCATTTTTAGAACCCTCCCATGGTTTGCTGCTGTTTTTCTTGCACAGCCTGCTCATCCAATTTCTCTTTCACAGCCAGAGCCGCGCCTGCGGCGAAGCCGACCGCCGCGCCGAAGTTTTCGGCGGCGATTTTCGCCTCCATGCGCCGCCGCTTTTCCTCGGCGTCCTCATCTTCATCCAGTAGTGTCCCTGCGGCAGCCAGCCCAGCCGCGGCGGGGATCAGGGGGACAGGCTGCGGATCGCTACCACGCCATACCACCCGGCCAGTGCCGCCGCACCGATCACCACAAGCAGTGCGATCCACTTGAGGGCTACCAGCAGGCTGAAGTCCGGTAGCCACCGAATCCATTTGCAGGAATATTTCTCGCTCAGGTTCCCAACCCGTTCCAGCAGTTTGTTCATCTCTGTCAGCAATCTCTGCATCTCCGCCAGAGACTTCTGCACCGGCGTTAGGTCGACGCACGTTCTCAGTTCCGGCAGGGTCTTCCGAATTTCCTCCAGCTCCCAGTTTATTCCGTCTGCCTGCTCCGTCAGCTTGTTCATCGCCTGCGGCAGATCGCACTGGATCACAATGGGCTGCATCATCTGCGGCGGTGTATTTGCCAATGCGCTGCTCGGCTGATTCATCCGTTTCAATTCCTCCATTGGTTTCCTCTGCTCGATAGAATTTTCTTTGAACGAGTTTTGCCCGTATTCTGAATTCATGCTCCATGGCCTCCTTGCAATACTTTTCTTCGTGTAGTTTGCTGTCGCGGCATTTCATGCTCTCCGGGGTGGTGTAGGTGATGTACTTGCGGCCACTTTCCCAGCGGACGGCACAGCCCTCGGATTCCATCAGGGAAATGAAGGCGTCCCGGTCGGCGGCGTATTTCATGCACGCATCGATGGTGTTCATGAGCCGCAACTTCCAGCTCTCACCTTTGGTGGCGGAGCGGTACTCTCTTGCCCCAAGTCCTTGCATCTTTGTTTCCTGTCTTGGAAGGACAGACAATCCATGCGCCGCGCAAAGCTCATCAGAGATGGGGCGCAGCCTTGCCAGCGTCCCTGGCCCCTGTCGAAGCATTTTGCCGTTGCCGAAGCAGACGCTATTGACAATAAAATGCGAGTGGATGTGCTCGCGGTCGATGTGGGTGGCGATGAGCACCTCGCTCTCCGGCCAGGCCTTCGCCGCGAACAACTTTGCAATCTCGTGTGCCAGCTCACCGGTGACCGGTTCGCTTGGAGCGAAGGACTGCACATAGTGATAAAACCAGACAGGACTTTCTTTGCGGTGCATGGCGCGGGTGGTGAGAAATTCCCACACAGCAAGCGGCGGGGTACAGTTCTGTCCACTGACCAGCTGCTGTCCATTCTCCTGCATCGTCTTATTCGCCTGTGCAACATATGCGGCAACACCGCCCAGCGCACCGGCAGACTGCTTTGCGTATTTAATAAATGTCACCGTTGCCATCAGCGCTGCTCCCGGCCCGCAAGTGTACACAGGCCAATATAGTTCTTCTCCAGTGCGGCACAGGTGCTGTCCAAGTTGACCGTCGAGATGCGGCCCTCGTGGGCCAGAATGGCCAGCTGATTGAGGCTGCGTCCAACGCCCTTGAGTTCGCGGGTGTATTCCCGCAGTCCGTCTACTATCACAACCCTGTGCCGCAGGGCGGCGGCGCGGACATAAGCCCCTATAGTCATCTGCGCGGCATCCGCCTTTTCCGAAATGCTCTTGTACTGTTCCTGCGTTAGCCGCAGAGTGATCCTGATATCTTTTTTCTGTTTCATAGTATCCTCCTTTTACCGGGTGCGGGGCAGCGCCCCGCAAAACTTCCGCCGTCCGTCCGACAAAGTCGGACGGACGCTCTGCTTGCCCACCTCCAACGGAGGTGATAAAAGCTCCCGTAACAGGGAGTCTCTGCGCCTATTTGGGGATAACGGCTGACGCAGAGGAATTTTCCATCTACGGCAGAGAAATAAAATGTTTCTTCTGCTGGCTTTTAAGGAATTTTTCTCCCTTCACACAGCGTTTTTTCGGCGTTCCAGCATGGGGGTGGGATCACTACCCTCGGCGTGCGATTCATGCTGTCGAAACGCTGGACGCCCGCAGGTCACAGCGGCGTATTCGCCGTTTTTATGCCGCCGCGGTGCTCGCCTTGCGTGGGCTGAAGATCCCCTCGGCGGGTACACACGCCACCCCAGCCCCCAACCGCGCACACAGCGGCTCACACGCCGAAACACGAGGCGTTTTCACCGCCTGAGACACCGGCAGGGTCGATAGGGTCAACAGCTTGGGTACCCTGTGCATCGTCACTTTCGGCACGGTGCAGCTCAATGAGCCGCTTGCCGTTGCTGCGGCGTACCACGGCGGAAATGCCGATTTTGCTTAGTGCGGCAACGCTTTGCAGGATCAGACGGGATACCTTTTTCGGCGTGATGCCCTCGCTGCCCGCAGGGTCGATCTGCGCGGACAGCTCCGTGGGAGTGCCGATAAATTCCGCGCGGTCACGCATCAGTTCAGAGAGAAGAATGACGATCCGGCCGCCCAGCAGCTCCGGTTGCGTCCGGCTGTCTGACACTAACTCCCACACATTTTCGCCGTTGCGTTCCAGCGTCAGCTCCCGATACTCGATGTCGCGCCCGATGCAGGAGAGCTTCGCTCTGCCGCTACCACGCTTGTCCTCCACCAGCGTGAAGCTGGAGTCCACCGCGCCGCTGATGGCCGTCGTGCCGGAGATGCGGCTGAACACATCGTCGGCAAACTCTTCCCGCAGATGATGGATCAGCAGGATGGCGATGCCGTGGGCGTCCGCGATGCGCTTCAGCGTGGAGAGGTCTCGGTAGTCGTTGGCGTAGGTGTTGTCGTAGCTGGTCCCGCGGATCATCTGCAGCGTGTCGATGATAATCAGCACCGTGTCGGGGTGCTCAGAAAGAAACGCGCAGAGCTGCTCCTCCAGTCCCTTGCCGAGAATGTCACTATTGGTAGAGAAGTGGACGCTGGCGGGTGCATCCTCTGTGATCTCGAACAGGCGGTTCTGGATGCGGAGCGTGGAGTCCTCAAGGCAGAGATAGAGCGTGGTGCCCTGCTTCACGCCCATGCCCCAGACAGTTTCGCCCTTCGCCACCGTGACCGCCAGCCACAGCGCCAACCAGGACTTTCCCACCTTGGGAGAGCCTGCGAGGATATGCAGGCCCTGGGAGAGCAGCGTGTCCACCACGAAGTTCAGCGGTGTGAGCGGCTGACTCATTAGCGTTTCTCCGTCGATGGTCAGCAATCGGTTTTCTTTTTTCAATTTCGTTTCCTCCGGATAAAAGGATAAGGGCAGAGACCTCGCTGCAGTCGAGGCTCTAACCCTTTCACTTGATTATTCTGTATTTTTTGATAGAATGAGAATATCGCAGGACAGCTGTAAAACGGATATGGGACAGGGGGGGCGATGCTATGCCGCTGGGAGTACAGCAGAACAACGATTTCACGCAGTTCACAATGGATATCTGGAATGACAAGATCTTTTATCAGGAGAAGGAGTTCCCGGCGGGATTCATGGCGATGTCCATTCTGAACATTCCCGAAGAAGACCTGCCGGAGCTGATACAGGCCGGCGGTGCACCGACCTTCCTGTTCCCTGTGGTGGTACAGGGCAGCGATGAGGAGGCTGCGGCGGTATTCCCGCAGCTGCGGGAACGGATATTGTATCTGACCGAACTGCTTTGGAAGTATCCGCCCTTTTGTTATAATGACTACGAGAAGGAAATGCGCCGGATCAATATCCTGTTTGACGAGAGAAACCTCCTGCAAATACGGACGCCCGATTCGGAGTTCCAGACGGAGTTCCTGAGATTCTGCGTCGGGATCATACGCATCCCTATCGCTATGTATCACTTCTATGCGGCGGGGCGGTTCTTTGAGCTGGACTATCTGCGCCGTCTAAAAAAGCGGAACGAAACGCATTTTGCCGTGGCCGCGCATGACTGCTTCAACAGCGAGCAGTTTTGGAATGAGATGCGGAGTTTACAGAGCTTGGATATGGAGCCGTTCACGGTCTACCCGGAGCTGTCCTCCACCTATGTGTTTGCCCGCAGTCCTAAAAACGAAAAAGAAATGGTGTTTGTAGAACGGGTGATTTTTCCGCGCCTGACCGATTTCTACACCTATGACCTGATGAACGGATTGCACCACGGCCACGCGCCCAGCCAGTGCCAAGGCTGCGGAAGATACTTTCTGACCACCAACGGTCACATCCCTAAATACTGTGACGGCATCGCGCCGCAGGACAGCCGCTATACCTGCCGGCAGTACGGCGCGATGATGCACCAGAAGGAGCAGAACAAACAGCACCCGGTCTACCGCCTGTTCAATACCCGAACCGGGACGATCCGCAAGCATCACCAGAGAGGGAAGATCTCCGATGACCTGCGGCGGGAGGCGCTGTATCTGGCGGAGAGTTACCGGGACAAGGCGCTGATGGACAATGACTACGCCGCTGACGGATATGCGCGGGACATGGAATTGGAGCACATTTACGCGGAGGCAGAAAAGCGGCTGAAATGAGGAAGGGGGCGTTCCTGTGACGAAAAATATGTACACCGTTGCCGGGGACGGCCCCTGTAATGAAGAGCTTGCTTTGCGGATTCAAGCCGGAGACAAAAACGCCGCGGAACGCCTCATCGCACAGAACGAGGGCTACCTCACCGAACTGGCGCGGGCGTACACACCGTGGTGTGAGATGGAGGATTTGAAGCAGGAGGCGGCGTTGGCGCTGCTGGACGCGGCGGGGCACTTTGATCCCGCCTACGGAACAAAGCTGCTGACCTATGCGACGCCCGCGATAGAAGCGGCGCTGTCCGACTACGCCGCACAGCATTCTTCCTCTCTGTCCATTCCCATCAGCCGGTACAATCAACTGCGCAGGGTGGCATACCTCTGCGCCGAGGGATGGGACTCATCTGATGCTGAGTTGGTCAAGGTGGTGTGCGGAGCACTGAATGTATCTGCCAAGGTAGCTGGGGCATTGATAAAAGAATACCGGACGCTGTGCGGCGCGCGGCAGTTGGGGGATGCTGTGTTCTCCGTCAGCTGCGGCGGCGATCCCGCCGTTGCCTATGACCGCCTCATGCGCCGGACGCTGCTGATGCAGCGGATGGAGGAGGTGCTGACGCCCAGAGAGCTGAATCTGGTGCGAAGCTACCTCGGCATCGGCCAGCCGGACGAAGTTGGCATGACCTTTCAGGAGCTGGCGATCTACCTCAACTACAACGGCCCCAGCGGAGCGGAGAAGGCGTACAAGAGTGCGCTGCGGAAACTGAAAAAGGACTTATATGGCAGGGCCTACGGCCGGTGGCTCTCTGCGCAGAAGGCCATCCGCGCCGCCAAAGCGGAGGCGGAGCAGGAGACGGGGCAGCGCACAACGCCGCAGAGAACATGGTGGGAGGAGAAGGCGCTGGCGAATCGGTTTGCCTGCGAGGTCGCAGCACTGATCCGTGTTTACGAGGTGCTCAGCGGAGCTTGATCAAAAAAGTTTTTAAGTCCAAATGCAATAAAACGCCCTTTCCGTGCATTACACGGATGACAGGAGAAAAAA
>ERZ825896.4160-NODE-4160-length-11389-cov-4.871184_pt1 | contig 11389 bp, 11 predicted proteins | sample MGYA00519858_ERZ825896 | MGnify/ENA primary metagenome ERZ825896 (study PRJEB31778, sample SAMEA3449214) | human gut metagenome | biome: human gut; feature: human-associated habitat; material: faeces | place: United Kingdom | collected 2010/2012 ... | reverse complement strand
GGGCGTAAGCACCATGATATGCGAATAGCGGGTAGGATTGTGGGAGTGCGTAGCATGAAACAATCCGTTGGCATCATTGTTGGGGGCTTTTGACCCCAACATCTTAGTATCATTTTAGTATCATCCGGCAGCAGTCAGCCAGCTCTCGCACCGGTGCAACCTGTTCAGCCATTCCGGAATACTAAGAGTCTTCTTTACAGCCTTAGATCTGTTCTTTCTTCGATACTCCGCCATATCAAATTCTACAATAACAAGAACCCCGTCTTCTGAATCCACCGCGTCAAGTTCTGATGCCTTTGGAAACGCGGTGCCCTCATCTTCCATGCTGGACAAAGACAACCCCAACGCATCCACTGCCATTTCATAAGCTTCATTCATACTATCGCCTTGCGTCATACATTCAGGAAGATCAGGAAAGCTGACCCAAAATCCCCCTTCTTCTGCTTTACGAAAAACAGCCGGATCACTCCAGTAACAAAATGTCAATAGTTTTTTAATCATTTTTCTCAAAAAGGCAAAAAAATAGAACGTATAGTTTATTTCCATACGCTCTATCTCACATTTCATATTAAATTTTGAATTCTACAAATTTTTTATATTTCGTTGTCAATATGTTTTCTACTCTAACGCCCCTTTTACTTTTTTGTGGGAAATGCACCGCTCCTCCCGATTGGCAAGTGCCTTCACCCTGCCTTCTAACAGAAGTTCCCTTCCTTTTTCATTTCTTGTATACACACAGTCATAATTTCCGATATACGGATGCATGCATTTTGCAAAACGTTCCGCATCCTCCTTCTTTTTCGAAAAACAATTTGGAATGGCATAGAAACCGTTCAGTCCTTTCCGCCCCTTCTTTTTCACAAGTATGTAACGCTGGTTGTCGATCACATCAAAAAATTCATTGACACACTGTGCGAACAACGCTTTATCCCTGCCGCTTCCACCGGACAGATAAATAATATGGTTATCCGGTCCGTTTGATTCTGTCTCAACTTTACAGTGTGTTTCTTCCAGAAGCTGTTGCTCCTCTAATGCTTTGCGGATTCCATTTCCAAATGCCTTTAATCTTTTTAGCGGACTTCCCAACATGAAAATTTTCGGGAAACGTATCATAATTCCAGCCAGTCCGGCAGCAATGAAGAAGTAACAGGTTCCGGCCAGGATACCATTTTGGGACGCTGCAGCAACAATACCTGCCCCAATTGCCCCGATCAGACACAGAATTCCTGACAGGATCATTGTAAGAATCGCATCCCAGAAAACAACACTTGTGACAAATTTGTCTTTTACTTCTGTCTCATCCACAATATCCATTTTGTCATAGACTGCAAGTGCACTGTTCCAACGTTCTTTTAACGTATCGCGCTGCCCCGACATTTTCAGCATTTGTCTGTTAATCCTGTCAATATTCGTTTTATTAAATGGCGTTTTAATAACTGACAACCGTTTCATTCCATTTTCAATCGTATTTTCTGTATAATGCAGACCGAGAAAATGTTCCATCCTTCGCTCCAGCATACTGTAATCTTCACTGATCTGATTGTCATCTGCCTTTAGCACTTCGTTCCACGGTCTTAAACAGACTAAATGCCAGATGTTACTTGTTTTTTCCGGATGTTCTTTCATCACACGGATGGCACGCCCTCTCATCTGGTTGCTTAACATAAATGAGCCTACAAAGCTTGCAAGGATCAGGGAATTGATACAAGGAGAATCCCATCCTTCCCCTAACAGCGATTTTGTACCGATCAGCACCTGCATATAGCCTTTTGAGAAAATATCTGTTACCGCCCCTGTGAGAAAATGTGCATTTCCAACCGCTGTCACTTTAAGATAATCTGTTTCAGAAAGATTTCCGATCCTGCTGAATGTAACTTTTCCGCTCATTCCGATCGCCTGCTCTAATGCTTCTCTTGCCTCTGCCGGAATGATCACAATCGTTCCACAAAGCACCCCAAAACGGATTTGTTCGTTTTTCTTTTCATTGTCACGACGGAGCATCTCAAAAAACGGAAGCACTCCAAGTGAGTTAACATCATATTCTGTATTTCCAATTGCTTTTTCATATTCTTTCCGGATGTAATCTGTCAAAACAAGCAGCCTCAAATCCTGACCGGATGCCTCATATTCATGGAACACAATATCACGGATGCTGTTACATTTTCCAAGGGAATTTGTGAGCATTTTTTCCACTGCCGCACTTTTCGTCATGACGACTTTTTTCTTTTCTATCAGACCGTCGGATTTTAAATCAGCAATTAGCAATTCACGATATGTCTTGTCACACAGGTATGAATCCACATCATCATACAAGAATCCCTGTAACAGACGCTCCATCCATTGCACATTCATGTCCGGTAATTTTTTTGCCCCCAAAAGCCTCTGTAATCTGGACGGAATTGCAATATTTTTGCTCTGTAAATAAATCAACAGTGATGCCAGATATGCCGGATTATCCAGAAGCAGATCATCTGAGAGCTGTCCACTGAACCCCTTATGGCTTCTTACGTACGTAAGGAACTGAGTATCCCGCATGATTTTTTCTGTCATTGCTTTACTGCGTTCTTCAAAACGTCTGACTTCCTTCTCTTCTTCTTTTGTTGGATAGTTGAAGTAAACATAATCCTGATGCGGACAGAGGCTTCCCTCTTTTACGAGCTCCGGTATCGTAATCTCTTCATCGATCTCTCCACACATATTCATGTACCGCGTCCACATAGCCGGTGTGGAATCATATGGTGGTGTTGCTGTCAAAGCGATGATTTTAAGGTTATTCACCTGTTTTTTGAATTCTTCTAATGCTTTCCACCATTCACTTCGCAAGTGGTGGCATTCATCCAGACAGAGTACTTCGATCCCAGCCTCTTTCATCGTCCCAACCAGATCAAAACCGCTGTAATCTACTTCCTTTGTCTCTGTTTTCGCCGGGCACTCGTCTGTGCCTGTGCCACTATCCTCACCTGCATCTTCCTGTATTCCCTGAAATCTTGTCATGGCACTGTGTAATGCCTGATAGGTTGCAACCGTGATCGCCTTTGGCTGTTTTAAATTCTGTGAAAGATAATCTTCCCCCTGTATGCCCTCACATAAAAAAGCTTCCTCAATCCTTGCGATCCACTGCTCCCGGATCGTAATGGATGGTGCCAAAATCAGTGCTTTTCCGTTCATCCTGCGGATCAGTTCAATTCCCAATGTCGTTTTCCCGGATCCGGGTGCCGCTACAATATGTATTTTTCCATCTGCCATGTACCTGTCTGCGTGTTCCAAAACCCTTGCCTGATACCTTCTCCATGTTCCTTTAAACTCTAAAATACCTTCGTAATTCATAATCATCCATTTTCCTCTGCTTATTCCACTTTTTCTGTGGTCTGTAACTATTATATACAACTGCCAATTTTCTTACAAGAAAGATTCCGTGTCCAATAAGAAGTATGCCTATGTTGGGATATTTAAATCATTCTGCATCCTCAAAGCAAATGAATTTAAATAGAATTTCAGGTGTGCCTGTGATAAAATATTAATAAGTTTAACAACTGAAATTTGACTGTATCATTTTGTTCATCAAATTTATTATTCATAAGGTGTCTATTTTGATCCTAAGAAGAAATGAATTTTAGGTCTTGTATATTCATCAAACTGATCTTCTGTCTCTGTATCAAATGAACAAGACAAACTGATAGGCGCATCCTGATCATAGAAACGGAAACTCTTATAAAATGTCCCATTTAGAAATTCATCTTTAAATTGTTGTGGAATAGCCTGATAAGATAATATCTCAGGATTAGATACGGATACATTTAAATTCTCAAAAGACTTTTGTAATGTCGCAAAATCTTTTTCTGTCTGCATTAAATTCTCTTCTAAACTCTTATTAATATCCACACCTTCTACATATGAGATATTGATGATAGTACCACTATTATTGACTTGAACATGAACATAACAATCAGTAGCACCTGAATCTCTTAAATATCCCATAACAGTATAACTTGATCTACTACGTGATTCATTTGGATTGTCTGCATGTACTCTTACACATACAGGTTCTAATGCCTTTTTTACTATTTCTACTTGTTTTGCAGAAGCTGCAATTCTTTGATCCATTGCCTGCTTTCCTTTTATATATTGAGGTATATAAGTACCGACTACAATAAGTATTGGGATAACTGCAAAGGCAATGAGTTGTTTTTTTATATCAGGAATAGGGATTCTATAAGCATGTGCCATGTTCTCGGCATTACTTCCTGCTTCAGATAACATATCTATAGATGTAGAGACTGTACTTACTGCACCAGCCACCTGCATAGCACTTCCTATATTCTTTGCAGTATCATTATCACTTTCTTTAAGGAATCGACCAACAGCTTGTGACGCCAAAGCAGCAGATACCTCTTTAGAATAATCTGTTTCTGACTGTTTCACATTTAATCTACCTATAAGAGATTTCCATTTCTTACCGTTCATTCCAAACTTAGGGGCAAGTGCACAGAAACAGAATATAATAACATATATAATGACAAATCCTAATGCAGTAAACATCCCTGTAGGCTGAAAACCTTTGTTTTGGAATACTAAATCATCTATCATCTCTAATGGTACTATTAATGCACATTGTACAAATGAAAAGATGAGTGCAACCACTGCAATCTTTGGATATATACAATATCTTTGAATCATTTTTTTCTCTTTATTGTTAATCATGGATATCACCTCTGTTTCTAGTATAACTTATTTTTGAATGAAAAAAGAGCGATATTTTGCTCTTACTATATTTGTTTCTTAACTAAAAGGAAATTACGAATATTTTGATGTTTAATACCATACTCAAGTTTGATTGTATCATGGTTCATCCTTGACCCGTTAGAGGGCAACGCATTTAATCCGAACAGCTCATTTAAAATAATATTATTCCTTTATAATTCTACAAACTTGAATTTTGTCTGATTACCAATTATCTTTTGTAATTTATAGCTGCATCAAAAAGAATACCAATACACTCAAGAGTATCGTTACTATTCCCATTATGATAAACATCATGGAAGTAAAACTTTTTGAAATTGGTCTATCAACATAGCACTTTTTAGGATTGTTTGGATTATAATAAACTGTCATCTTACTGTTGATAGGCCACAACTGCTCTGCAAGTTGACGCAAATTTGCAATGGATCCAGTTTTTACATGTAGCCAGCCTTTTTCATCTTCATAGACTTCTGATTTCACCGGTACGGGTACTCCAGATATTTGCGTTGTTTTAATTCCACGAAATTTTTTCTTTGTTTTATAACAAGTTCCATTCACAAAGTACTCCACGATTGGATACACCCTTCCATTTCCCGGAAACCCATATTGTTTAACAATACCGTCTGTCTGCTTTGTACACAATTGATTCTGTCTTTTTACAATGATATTGAAAGTAACTCCTAGTAAAACCAATATTACACCAAGACCTCCAACTGTCATCAATTCTAACCATGCAATTTGTAATTCAGACATAACATTCTCCCTTGCAAATTTACGTTTGTCTCTTTTATCCAGTATAACATACAAGTATGAACTTTTCTATCTGCTATTACATCCTGATATTAAACAACACTTCAATCATCATGAGACTGAAAAATCCGCCATTTCTGCCCAAATGCACCCAATCGTTAAATGATTGTTTTGTTGTTCTAATCAACTCCCGGACAACCCGGATTTTGCAGTTCTACTCTACTAAAATCAAACCGAAATGATTCTGAGGTTCCCCCTTTACACGAAGCGTATGTATCTCTAAACCATTATTGCGAACAGTTGCAAATACATCCATACCACATGCTTCCATAGAAGGTACCGTCTGCCCAGGAAAATTACAGCGTTCAGGATTACATTTTGCACATTTCTGGCAATTTCCATCGCCGAATGCAATTGCTTTATAATAGCCATCTAAAAACATTTCTTTTGCAACTTCCACAGCTAAAGGAGTTATTGTATTTTCCTCATGTGTACGAAATAAGATGCCTTTTGAAAAGCAATCCAATATTAGAGCAAGAGCTATCCAGTTATTTTGGTGGCATCTCCCGACATCAAAGCGCAATATCCTGACTTTACTACACCGAATCAGCAGATTCCCGTTCCGTTCATCATAAATGAGCCAACTTGTATTTTTCGGCAAATATTTGAACAATATCTCCGAGAAAAATCCATTGTACTCGATCATACGATTGAGCTTTGGAGCATACCAACCATTAAAAACCTTGTCCAGAACGATGTGGGAATTACATTTCTACCACGATTTTCTGTAGAGAAAGAACTGGCATCTGGAAGTCTGGTAGAAATTCCAACAGATATGTCAAACACCTGCATTACTGCTGTATGTGGCAGCCATGTAAATAAATGGCAAAGTCCTTTGATGAAGTTATTTGTCGATTTATGTAATACCATTATCTAAGACAAAAAGACCGTGTACCAGCTGACATTAAGCATATGGATGCACGGTTTTTATTTACTACATAAATTGATAAAATTACTTTTTCGCCAGCCATCCCTTGAAAATTCCTCCCTCAAAAATCGAGATGATGACAAAAAAGACATCAGCAAAAATGATAAACACAAATGATGGAATCAAGATACGGGTATATCTCTTGCCGTAGAAATTTCCCCTGTTAATGGCGCAGCCCATTCTCAGTGTATAAAAAAGTACACCAGAATTTAAAAAAAGAAGAATAAGTGCCTGAACTACAAAATTTTCGAATGCATCTATTGGAAAAAAGTTCCCACTTTGAACACCGCTTAACAGCATATTAAGAAACAGTAAGCCAATTTGAACAACGAATAAAATTCTGGTAACATTCAGCATAACACCGCCACCAATCCCGATTCCGCCGCACCATTTCAGATGGCTTCTCGAACAAAAATTCTGAAACACCTGCAAAAGTGGTTCACTTTGATTTCCCTCAATAAAACCATTATTAGAAATACTGTAAAGGTTCAATCGAACATCATTTTCGTTACAGAAGCCCTCCATCTCCTTCAGAAATGACAGTACATGCGATGGGACACTATCCACATACAATGGAAGGCAAAACACAACTGTATCCGCATCTGACAATTCATCCAGAATTCGTTTGTGGTCGCTCTTATTTCGGAGCCTTTCCGTTACCTTTCTACCTTTCACAAACAGGCGCTGAAGGCCGAGAAAGTAAGCGGAGGCACTAAATCGCTTTTTGGGACTACAATTTATAAATACCGTCTTCATATCACATCCTCCAATTCAGAAAGGTCATCCAAAAAAAGAACTTCGGACTTTTCAAAGCCATCATTTATTGCATTCCTTTTTGCTGTATATGTAAAGGTAGCTTTTTCCTGTTCGGTAATGTCACCGTACACGATCACTTTCAGTAACTCATGCTTCCCATAGCGCAGAGTATGGTGCATTTGTTTTCCACGATAAGTACTGAGCGGCGTGGAACTCCCGATACTTCTGTCAAGAACGTTCTTAATATTCGGACTGTAAGTGCCATAACCATTTTCAGTGACGATAATAAGTTCATCCGCCCGCCCAATCAGACGGCACACCTGCCGAAGACTGTCCTTTATAAAGCACTCTGCCGGATGCCTCGTCCAACAGCCAAAGCATCCCTGACAAGGAGCATATTTTCCATCTGCGTTAATGATGTCATCACATTTTTTCCCGAGTATTCCATCATATTGCATATCCAAATCATGTATAATTACTTTCATATACACTTACCTATTTGCTTCCTCCTGTACAGCCAATACCGCTCCACGATAGGCCCGTTCCAAATGCAAAGCTACAACTTCTTCATCATACTCTAATGAATTGTTCGCAATAATACTCGCATAGCCATGAGCAAACAAAGCAATCGTCAAAAAGACCTCTTTCGTCTGCTCCACATTCATTTCCATCGCCTCCTGCATGACAGAAATAACAGGTTTAAGTTCCTCAGAATCTATCATTTCAACCAGGTTATTCTCAACAGCAAACCCCGACTGAAAAAGAAATCGGAACAAATGGGGCTCTTCAATCGCAAATCGAATATAATTCAATCCGATTCCAAGCATAATTCCTTTCTGCGGTTTTTCAATATTCAATAGATATTCCGTATGAAACCAGTCTAATTTTGCATACACAGCTTTCTTCATATCTTCAATTTTTGCAAAATGATACATAACAGGTTGCGTAGAACACCCAAGCTTTTGTGAAACTGTCCGTGCGTTGACATTTTCGGCTCCCATAGTTCTTGTAACCTCGAAAGCAGCATTTATAACCATATCTCTTGTAACTTTAGCTTTTGGAGGCACGGCAATTTTCCTTTCTTTGTATAATTATCGTTATATAACTTATATTATATAACATGGACTATACCTTGTCAATTTAAAATGCTTATTTCAATTTTCATCTACATTCCTAAAATCATATTTGATAAAGTTTCAGGGATAGGTGCAACTCATGCGAGTCACACCTATCCCTGTTTAAAACTGTTTATTTCCTGATAGCCCATGCATATTAATTCCACAGTATCTTAACTTTCTGTCAACATTTATACGATTGTGTAGCGTCCATCCCTGCGTTTTGGTGCTCTGGCTTCTTTGGAAGGATAGCCGAGAGTTATAAAAGCGCAACCAAGGGGCCCTTGCCTGGAGCAAAGAGATCTCGAAGCTCATTTCCACCCTCAGCCTCTACAGGAGCGGTAAGCCAGCAGGTTCCCAGTCCCTTATCTCTTGCGGCTAATAACATATTTTCAAGGGCAGCGCCGATACTTAAATTAATCATATCCGCCGTATTTTCATAATCCGGCTTGAACTGAAATGCCAGAATATAGACCGGAGCACCGCCAAGCTTTTTTATGAAATGGGTCGTCTCTTCAACAACTGCCGGTGCATTAGAAAACCACGCCCTGAGTGAAGGTTCGATTTTAACAGAAACCCTTTCCATAATGTCATTCAGCATTGCCAGTTTTTCTTTACTCTGAACAGCCACAAAATACCACCTTTTACTGATTAAATTAATATTCCTTCAGCAAATGATTAGCAATGACCACTCTCTGAATTTCATTTGTCCCTTCAAATATCTGATAGATTTTTGCATCACGCATAAGTTTTTCTACCGGATATTCCCTGCTGTAGCCATAGCCGCCAAAAATCTGAATAGCTTCAGAAGTCACTTTCATAGCCACATCGCCGCCATAAGCTTTAGCAATGGCAGATTCCTTACCATAAGGCCGTCCCATCTCCATCAGCGTACAGGCGTGTGCCACCATCTGGCGGGCTGTTTCAATCTGGATTTCCATATCGGCCAGTTTAAAAGCAATGGCCTGATTGCTAACGATCGGTTTGCCGAACTGAATACGCTCTTTTCCATAAGCAATGGCTTCTTCCATAGCTCTCTGAGCGATTCCTACCGCCATACAACCGATAAATGTACGACTGACATCCAATGTCTGCATGGCAATCTTGAAACCTTCGCCTTCTTTTCCGAGAAGGTTTTCCGCAGGAATACGACAGTCATCAAAAACAAGGTCACAGGTTCTGGAACCACGGATTCCCATCTTATCTTCATGTTTACCATATGTAAATCCCGGTGTACCGTCTTCTACAAGAAAAGCACTCATACCTTTGATTCCTTTACTTTTATCTGTCATCGCAGTAACCACGTAAATACCAGCCACGCCACCGTTGGTGATAAAGCATTTCCGGCCATTCAGCACATAGCTGTCACCGTCTTTTTTTGCAGTCGTTCTTCCGGCTGCCGCATCTGAACCAGCCTGAGGCTCTGTCAGAGCAAAGCCGCTGAATTTTCCAGAAATAATCGTATCGCAGAATTTCTTTTTCTGTGCTTCTGTTCCAGCCATAAATACAGATTTTAATCCAATGTTGCTGACGGAAAATGTCAGTGCAAAACCGGCATCAGCTTTGGCCATTTCCTCCAAAATTGCAGCTATGGACAATTTATCCAGGCCAAGACCACCGTAGGCTTCCGGTATATCCATCATATGAAGCTGCATTTCCATGGCCTTATCGTAGATTTCTTTCGGCCATTCTCCAGTACGGTCATATTCCTTCGCCTGCTCTCTTACCTCATGATCACAAAATTCACGAACCGCTTCAATTAATTCTTCTGTTTCCTCTGAACAAATATATCCCATATCAATCTCTCCTTTTTCTTCTATTGTGCTATATACCACTCTAAAAAACAATGACAGTTTTTTTTAAAACTTTTCTTCTTTTGGTTTATAGTTCTATTTTCAGTCTTCATACTTTTCTGCAAAATTGGAGGCTCCGCAACTGGTGCAAATTGCGAAGCCTCTACAACTATAAAGGAAGTTTTTGTTTCTGCTTTCGCAGAATATGAATTTTATTAATGGATTTTAGTCTATCAACACATTTTTATAATTTTTTTGTTGCCATGATTTTGGCCTGACCATCGACAACAACCGTACCGTCCTGAATCGCTACAACGGTTTTCATGGTTAAAATTTTACGCTTTTCGTCCATGTCTATAATTTCAGCCGTTGCTGTAATCGTATCGCCTACATGAACTGGCGCTGTAAATTTGAGATTCTGCTCCAGGAAAATAGCATCCGCTCCAGGAAGCGCCATGCCCAATACGGTAGATATAAAGGAGGCGGTTAACATACCGTGAGCAATCTGGCTTCCGAACCGAGTGGTTTTTGCATATTCCGCATTGACATGTACCGGATTAAAATCACCGATAATGCCTGCAAAATTATAAATATCCGAAGCTAAAATTGTTTTACTGAAAGAGGCTTTCTGTCCAACAGATAATTCCTGGATAGCGTAGCCGCTCATATTAATACTGTTAGAATCTAACATACTCATAAAATCACCTGTCCTATTCTTCAAAACTCAAGTGCATCAAAGCGTCTGTAAAGATTTTCTCATCCATGATCTTAACTTCATCATCCATGATCGGTGTAAATTCCATCTTATCGAGAATATCCTTCTGTAAATCTACACCTGGTGCAATTTCAAGAAGTTTCATGCCGCCTGGAACCAGAGTAAACAGGGCACGTTCTGTAATATAATAAACTGTCTGTCCGGTTTCCACACCGTATTCACCCGAATATGTAATTTGTTCTACGGCTTTTTTAAATTTAATATTCGGTGCATCTTCGATAATATTTAATTTTCCGTCTTTGATTTCACATTTCATTTTACCGGCTGTAAAGGTTCCACAGAAACCAACAACCTTAGCGTTCTGAGTAATATTAATAAATCCGCCAGGGCCAACCATACGTCCGCCAAATTTGGATACATTAACGTTACCTTTTTCATCAACCTCTGCCAGGCCGAGGAAGGCCATATCCAGGCCGCCGCCGTCATAGAAGTCAAAGGTATCCGGCTGTTTCATAATAGATTCCGGATTTAC
>ERZ825896.4153-NODE-4153-length-11397-cov-16.800476_pt1 | contig 11397 bp, 9 predicted proteins | sample MGYA00519858_ERZ825896 | MGnify/ENA primary metagenome ERZ825896 (study PRJEB31778, sample SAMEA3449214) | human gut metagenome | biome: human gut; feature: human-associated habitat; material: faeces | place: United Kingdom | collected 2010/2012 ... | reverse complement strand
GTCGGTTCGGTTCTTATGACAGGTGCGGTAAGCGAGTATGAAGATCGCAAGGACTATGAAGTTACAGGTACAACGCAGAAAATCTCAAACAATCAGCTTTTTGTTACAACAACGGGATATACCGAAAATACGGCAAAGAATTTCGGGGCAATGTTCATATCAACGGATTATCAAAAGTACAGCGTGATGTTTAAGGACTGTATTGATGCACCGAAGTTTGTAAATCTCCCGAAAAATCAGGAATTTACTCGCCATATGATAACAGCGGATAATCGTTATTTTGGTAATACGGGTATGAAATTCAATTATGATTCAACAGGCGGAGAATATGTTAAGATAAGGATTAAACTCTCCGACTATTTTCCTGATGGCTTTAATGATGATGGCACAATGACCGGAAAACTCAGCGATGGCACATACAAGAATTTTGACTTTACATATGAGGATTTCGGTACAGACAGCAGCGGCAAACCTTGCTATGCAACCTCGGGCGCATATTTTGTCAGCGGAGGTGCGGTAACATCTTTTGTCCCCGATAAGAACGTCTATGCGGAGTTTTATATTTCAAGACAGCTTGGCGAGGATACGGGCCTTATGGCTTATAAATATTGCAGACTTAAAAACGGCGCAGAGTGTAAAACAACGATTGGTGGCAAATTGAACTGCCTGACTTGCGGTGATGCATATCCAGACGGAAACATTACGGTTGGAGATGCAACATCTGTTCAGAAATATGTTGTAGGTATTGTAAAATTCGGCAAGACTCAGCTTTTTAACAGCGATGTAAACCATGACGGCGAAATCAGTGTTGTTGACGCAACCTTGATTCAGAAGTATATCGTTGGGTTGATTTAAACAAAAATAATGGTACAAATAATATTGAAAATTAAATGATATAAATGTTACAAAGTAACTGCAATTCTGTATCTCATTTATACAGTTTATTTTCATCATAAATTTTCTGTCATTACTTGGCGGGCGTCCAATGAACGCCCCTACGGGATTGTGCGAAAAATTGCAATGCTACGCTCGGGCATGATATGTTTTTTATATTACAAACTATCTACACGAATCGGGAACGGCGGCTCGCCGTGCGGGAGAACACGGTTCTCCCCTACAAAATCATACACGACTTTCATAACATCACATAATCTTATTTAAACATAAAATTTAATCAAAACGGTTGTCCGATAAACACCCCTGCTGATTAAACAAAAACAGTCGGGAAGACAATGCTTTGCATTTCGCAAATTGTCTTCCCGACTTTAATTTTACATTTTTAGTTATAGAGTTCTGCTCGGGCATTTTATTTTCGCCCTTATAAATACTATCTGCACGAATTTGGAACGGCGGCTCGCCGTTAGTGTCTGTATTCGTTTAAGATATCGTCAATTTCGCTTTCGTTCGGATCTTGCTTTCTGTCAATACCGGAAAGGTACTTGTCATAGTCAAAATCATCGTCATCTGCTGTTTCGATTTTCTGCGGTGCAGGCGACGGTCTGCGTGCAGGCTTGCGTTCCTGTCTGTAAGGTGCTTTTCTTTCGGACTTTTTGCTTGATGAAGTCATGTTCTCAAGCTCTTCCTTTTCACGGCGCTTTGCCTCAAGAAGCATTTCCTCTGCTTCTTCCTGTTCTGCCTTTTCTTTCTGACGGCGCTTGTCACCGAAAGCAAGGTCGCCGAGGAAAAGTCCGAAAATTCCGGCAACAAGATAAACTACGAGGAGAATAAGGTTTGTTGAAAGTGTGCTTGAAGAAAATCCGCCGTTGTAGATGAGCATACTCGGAAGATAAATAATCGGCGCAATGAGTGCAAAGAGAAAGTCAAGTCCGTGTTTTGAGCAGTAGTGTGCCGAACAGCCGATTGCTGTAATCGGGAACACAAAGTCATATGCAACGGGTGAAAACTTCTGCATTGCGCCCGGAATAAACACAAGCGGCAACAGCATATAAACAAGCAAAATTATTACCGCATAGGGAACATATTTTTTAACCATATCTGTCATAACGGTTAATCTCCAATCTTTGAAATTTTATTTTAAATCATGCATATTTATTATACATTGATACACTTCAAAAAGCAAGAAATATTATACCGAGTTACCAAGCTGTTACAGAGGATAATGTAAAATGTTTGCAAAGTGGATTTTTAGCGGATAAATCCGTTGACATCGGACATAAAAAAGAATAAAATAAATATGTACGGGCTTTTGCCCGAATTTAAATGCGAATGAGGTGAAAACTTAATGGACGCAGACGGTAATAAAGGCGCTGTACCCGGGCGAAGTTGCAACAGAATGTGCGCTTGTGCGTTCATTTTGTTTTATTGATTTTGCTTTGTATTTTTATTTTAATTTGAATTGATTTAATTTAATACTCAGGGTGACACCGTCTTTACTTCCAATTGAATTAAAAAGGAGGAAAAGATGATGGAACAGGTTAACGTAACCCTTACCGAAACTATCAAATTGTTGCTTGATGACAAAAAGTTCAGCACTTTGCGTGACATTTTGATTACGATGAAACCGTTTGACATTGCTGCGGTTTTTGAAAATCTACAGGATGAAAAAATGCCGATTCTGTTTCGTATTCTGCCAAAGGAGCTTGCGGCGGAAACCTTTGTCGAAATGGATGACGAAACTCAGGAATTCCTTATCCACGGCTTCAGCGACAGCGAACTGAAAGAGGTTGTCGATGAGTTATTTGTCGATGACGCCGTTGACCTTATTGAGGAAATGCCTGCCAATGTTGTAAAGCGTATTTTAAGACAGGCCGACAAAGATATGAGAAAGCAGATTAACGAGCTTTTAAAATATCCCGAGGACAGCGCAGGCTCGATTATGACAACCGAGTTTATTGTGCTTCGTCCCGATATGACGGCTGAAATGGCTATTAAAAGAATCAGAAGAACAGGTGTTGACAAGGAAACAATCTACACCTGCTATGTAACCGATGCCAACAACAAGCTTATCGGTATTACCACCGTAAAAGACCTTTTGCTTGCCGAAGATGACGAGCTTGTAAAGTCGATTATGGAGGAAAATGTTATCTCGGTAACTACTCTTGCCGATCAGGAGCAGGTTGCCCAGATGTTCTCAAACTATAACTTCCTTGCTCTTCCTGTTGTTGATAACGAAAACCGACTTGTCGGTATCGTAACAATTGACGACGCTATTGATGTTATTCAGGAAGAGGCTACCGAGGATATCGAAAAGATGGCAGCCGTATTGCCGTCTGACAAACCGTATATGAAAACAAGCGTTTTCGGTCTGTACAAAAAGAGAGCGCCGTGGCTGCTTATACTCATGCTTTCGGCAACCTTTACAAGTGCGATTATCTCATCATTTGAGGCTGTGCTTGCAAATGTTTTGATTCTCTCATCGTTTATCCCGATGATTACGGGTTCTGGCGGTAACGCAGGTTCTCAGGCGTCGGTTTCCGTAATCCGTGCGTTGTCGCTCGGTGAAATTCATTTCAGGAGCATTTTCCTTGTGCTGTGGAAAGAATTCAGGGTGTCAATTCTTTGCGGTATTACCCTTGCGGCGGCAAACTTTGTAAAACTGCTTTTGTTTGATCTCAACGGTCAGGAAAACGCATTTATGATTGCCCTTGTAATTTCGCTTACGCTTGTCGGCACAATTATTATGGCAAAGCTTGTCGGCAGCAGTCTGCCTCTTTTGGCAAGCAAGGTCGGATTTGACCAGCAGCACATCGTTGTAAATGCAGCCTCACAGCTTCTATTCGACATCTTTGGTGAAGTCGGGCGGCATGCACGCACAGCGGTTGCCCTTAACCAGCTTCCCTTGGATGCGATCGTAGAGATAGAATTTATCGTGGAAATTAAAGAGTAGGAGGCAAATATGATCCTTACAAATTGCCGGCTTGTGCCTGAATTGACCGGAGGCATCGGCTGTGATTGCGGTACGGTAGAGATTGAAAACGGAACGATTTCTGCCGTACACGAGGGATATGACAGCACAGAAAACGCTGCTGACTGCGGCGGAAAAACACTTCTGCCCGGTCTTATCGATCTGCACACGCATATTACCGTTCTCGGCGGAGTAGGACTGGACAGGGTGCATGATGTGCAGGCCTTGCAAGTTGTTGCAGCAAAACAGGCTACGCACTATCTGAACAGCGGCTTTACGACCATCCGGGACTGCGGAAGCACCCTTCGCACGGCTAATTATGTGCGGGATATGGTACGGAACGGGACCATTGATGCCCCAGATATGATCACCTGCGGCAGGGCTCTGATGCCGATTTCCGAAGGCGATCCATCCTGGCCTATGGCAAAGCATATCGTACCGTCTGACGGAGCATGGGAGGTCATGAAAAATGCTCGGACTGAACTTGGGATGGGTGCAGACTTTGTGAAGATCTTTGCTTCAGGCGCAGCGGCAAATCCATCCGGCAAGGTCGAGCAAAGCATTATGACTCCGGATGAAATTCGCTCTGCTGTTGAGGCGGCCGCGCGTAAGGGCTCCTATGTTGCGGCACATTGCCATGCGGACGACGCCGTTCGCTGCTGCGCAGAAAATGGCGTACGCACGATTGAGCACGCTACCCTAATGAGTGAGCGAACCTTGGATGCGATTCTCGCAATGGGTGCTCAGGTGCGTCTGGTCCCCACTTTAGCCGTAATGCACATTGGCGATGGTCCTCAGAAGGCATACTGGCAGGCGAGATTGGGACCAATGTTTGCACATTGCACAGGTATTATGCAAAGAGCGTATCAAGCCGGACTAAAGTTGGGCTTTGGAACGGATTGCGCTGCCGGAAGCTACGAATATGAAAACGGCACAGAATTCCGTTTCCGCAAGGAGAACTGCCACATGAAGGATATAGACATCCTGCTTCAGGCAACGGTAATTAATGCCGAGATCGCCGGGATTGACAATGTCGTTGGTCAAATCAAGAACGGTATGCGTGCAAATCTGATCTTAGTCGATGGAAAGCCGGATAAGGATATCTCCGCTATGTATCACCGCCCGTGTAAGGTCTGGAAAAACGGAAAATTAGTTCGCGGCTGACGAAGCTTTTAGCTGGGCATAGGCCGTATGCAACTGCCGTTGCTCGCAGAACAAAAGTATCCCGCAACGTTTAGTTGCGGGATACTCAGCTTGTCAAAAAAGTCCCTTGTGGGACTTTTTTGACTGCGCTTTCCACCGAGCATTTTGAACAAATTCAAAATGCAATTTCCAAAAATCTTGATATATCAAAGTTTTGGCGGCGGTTTATCTGATTTGAGGCGGGCCTTGCCCCCTCAAGCTCCCCCGCTGCTGGCTTATCGAAACTTGCAGCATAGTTTTTTTGACAGTCTCAGTATCCCGCAACATTTAGTTGCGGGATACTTTCGCAAATTCCGATATACGAAAGTTCAGAGCTGATAGAAGTCATCTACACTTGACAATATCCTCTTTCAGACTCGCTATGGCCCTGTCCAAATTTCTTGCAGCCAAAGCGGATAGGATATCTTCATGATGACTCTGCCAGCTTTGAAGAACATCTGCTGAAATAACCTGCTCCACCCTTGATTGCGCGCCTAAGATGTCGTGCAGCATGGAGACGAGAAAACGGTTATTTGTCATCTGAGCCATTGCCATATGGAATCGGTTATTGCTTGCCGTTGGGTTTCCGTCGCTTTCCGGGTGCATTACGATATATCTCCGCAGACTGCGAAGTTCATCGTCAGATGCTTCTTGGCACAGCGTTTCCAAAACAATGGATTCCAGAGCTTCACGAATACGGCTTAGCTGGAGCCTTTCCGTAGGAGTCAGGGTCGTGACCATATATCCGCTTCTTGGATAGCTGGTAAGGTGTCCTTCAGCGCATAAGCGATGCAAAACCTCACCGGCCGTTAACTTGCTCACACCATATTTTTCAGCAATTTGGCGCTCTGTAATCAACTCATTTGGTTTATACTTGGCGTCGAAAATTTCGTCACGCAGTTTTCTGTATGTGCTATCTGTCAATTTCATAAAAATCCCCAATTCCATCTTTATTGTGTCTCTGAATATATTACACAAGTTTGCCAAAAAAAACAAGGAAGAAAACAGCATGAACAGCAAGATTAAAAACGCGGAAGATTTGCTTTATGCATCTCAAAATGGTTATGACAGACTAATGAACGAGGTGCATCATGACGGAAATATAAAAGAAAATCGAATTGCTGCAGAGGATCGCTCAGCGGTTGAACGAGGCCCATGTGCAGTGGGCCTTGGGCGCGTCGATGCTGCTGTATTTCAAGGGCATCACCTCTGCGCTCCACGATGTTGATTTAATGGTTGCTGACCATGACGCCGAATGTGTCCGCACGATTTTATTGGAAATGGGCGAGCTCCGCCCATCTGCCCCCGTGCCGAATCCCATGTGCCGGACGAAGACCTTTATGAAATTCCTCATAGAATCGATCGAGGTCGATGTCATGGCAGGCTTTGCCATCGTGCATGAGGGAACGGTCTATGCAGAAGGTCAAAGTTCCGCACACATCAAACGAACTGCACCTGCACATGCAGGTATTCCATCAGCCGCAGTAGGTCCTCCAGCGTCAGGGACATGGTTTTTGTGTTGGTGTTAGGGTGTACCCATACGGTCAGACCGAGCAGTTTCTTGTCAATCAGCAGGGTCACGTCGTGCTGGGTGTTATTGACCAGTCCCAACGGCGTGACCGAGCCTGCGGTAAGCCCCAGCTTCTCCAGCAGCTCACCCTCCTTGGCGAAGGTCAACGCACCGCTTTCAATGGTTCGGCGCAATGCTTTCAGGTCGGCCCGCTTCTGCGCGGGAAGGCAGTAGAGGAAATAGTGGGTCTTATCCTTGATAAAAAGGTTCTTCACCTCCACGCCGGGCAGGTCGATCTGAAGCCGCTCCGCCTCCTCAATGGTATAGACGGCAGCGTGAGAAACCTCCTGATAGGGGATGTTCAGCTGATGCAGAAGCTCATATAACGCCATGAAAAACACCTCACTTTATTTGACTACTGAGTATAATTGACAGCTGCGGCGCTGTCAAGAAGATGATGCCAGAGCAATGGGATTCATTACCTCGTGGTAAGAGCTGTGTGCCATCTGCTGGAGACAATGTTTCTTTGCGAGAAACTTCTTGACGTTTTTTTGTGAACTATTCCCAAAGCGAAGCAACATGAGGTTAGATGATATGCAGAATTTGCAAAAACATATTGCGTATTACATGTAATATGTGATATAGTAAAAGCGCGGTAAGGAAAACCGCAGACAAAGCGAGAGACCCAAAACGATAAAAATAAATGCATGGAGGAAAAAAGATGGATACCAGAAGCCTGTATACGCCGCTGCGCGAAGAGGGTCTGACCACCCTGAAGATCCGGTACGACTGGAAGACCGACAAGGGATACATGTATGCCGCCAAGGAATGGGATCCCGACATCAAGTGGAGCAATTACGGCAAGACCTTCTATTCTGAGAGCCTGCTGACCGAGAATGATGTTCGTCTGGGCAACCGCGAGACTCGTGCCCTCTATGCCAAGTATGGCCTGAGCGATTATGTGGATGAAATCTTTGAGCTGCTGCGTCACGGCAAGTTCTTTGGCCTGGATTGCTTCTACAATTCCCAGAAGGACTGGCGCTTTACTGCCAACCTGCACAGCTATGTGCTGGGCCGCAACAACAAGGAGCACTCCATTTACACCGGCGGCATTCGCCGTCACGAGAAGGATGAGCCTGAGATCGACGTGATCATCGACGGTCTGAATCTGGGCCGCGCACAGAGCCATAAGAACGTGGCCTCCGGCATTCCCTACGGCGGCGGCAAGATCACCGTTATGGCCGAGCAGGTGAATCTGGACGATCTGGATGAGCTGGGTTTCCTGTCCTATGCGCTGGATCGTGTGCGTTTCTTCACCGGCCCCGATATGAACTACCCCGTAGAGCTGGCCGATGCCATGAATCAGTTCACCAACATGATCTGCGCCGGTATGAAGAACAACCCCATCGGCCCCTCCGGCGGCCCCACCGCTTATGGCTGCACCGCCGCTATGAAGAAGGCTGTTAAGTTCCACTTTGGTCGCGATGACATGAAGGGTATGAAGGTTGCTGTCATGGGCCTGGGTGCTGTGGGCTTCGCTCAGGCGGAGTATCTGCTGGCTGAGGGTGCCAAGTTGGTGGTCTGCGACGCGTATCAGCCTGCTGTGCAGCGCCTGCTGGATAAGTATCCCAATGCCGGTATCGAGGTGGTTCCTGTCAGCGATATCCTGACGGTGGAAGCCGACATTCTGTGCCCCTGCGCCATCGGCGGCTTTATCACCGAGGATGTCATCAACAACCTGAAAGTCAAGATGGTGTTCGGCGCTGCCAACAACCAGCTCCATGCCACCAACAAGGAAGAAGAGATTGCCCTGGCCGAGAAGCTGGCTGCCCGCGGCATCCTGTATCAGGAGTGCTGGGTGCAGAACATCGGCGGCGTTATGTGCGGTACAGAACTGCATCTGTACGGCGAGAAGGCCGACCGTGACGCCCTGCTGAAGAAGATCTGGGACTATGTGGGCTACCGCACCGAGGTCAACCTGAAGGAAGCTGCCGAGCTGGGCATCACTCCCACTGAAAACGCTTACCGCAGCGTGGAAGCCGCTATCTATCTGTAAGCCGCATCTTTTTAGAATACCCTACTCCTCATGATGAAGAGCACGGCCGTCGCGCCACCGTTTCTCTCCTGTTTTCTTTCGGCGGTCGTGCTTTTCCTCCTCAAAAAGCTATGATATAATCGAATCACAAGTGCAGACAAAGAAAGGAACGCACTATGGAAAAAAGAGATACCTTTGGCTCCCGGCTGGGATTCCTGCTGGCCACCATCGGGTTCTCTGTCGGCGTGGGAACGCTGTGGAGATTTCCCTATATCTGCGGTGAATACGGCGGTGGACTGTTCCTGTTGACCTATATCTTCTTTATGATCGTCATCGGTGTGCCGCTGTTCACGGCGGAGGTCTCGCTGGGTATGGCATCCCGCCGCACACCGGTGGCAGCCTATCAGACGCTCTCCGGCAAAAAACAATGGGGCATTGTTGGCTACTTCAATATGTTGTGCATCATTCTGGTGGCCGGATATACCATTCCCGTCTATGGCTGGATCATCAATTACATTATCGCAACGCCTCTGGGCACCTTCAAGGGCATGTCCAGTGCGGAAGTGGCCGACTACTTCGTGGATATGTCCGGCAACTTCTGGCTGGTGTTGGGCATGATCGCCATCAACTGTGTGTTGACGGCGCTGGTGGTACGCAAGAACCTTCAGTCCGGCATCGAAAAGATCGCCAAGATCCTGCTGCCCACGCTGGCGGTGGTCATGATCGTTATCGCGGTCATGGGCCTGTTCCAACCCGGCGCGGCAGAGGGCGTGAAGTTCCTGTTCAAGCCTGATTTCTCCAAGTTCAGCGGCGAGGCCGTGCTGACAGCTCTGGGCCAGACCTTTTTCTCTCTGGGCATCGGCATGGCTGTGGCGCTGGTATTCGGCAGCTATCAGAAGGAAGGTGAGCTGAATGCCACCAAGAATTCCATGATCATCAGCTGTGCCGTGATCTTCGTGGCCATTCTCTCCGGCCTGATGATCTTCCCCATGGTGACGGCGCTGGGTCTTGAAATGCAGGCGGGCCCCGGCCTGACCTTTATGGTCATGCCCAATGTGTTCAACGCCATCCCCGGCGGTGTGGTGTGGGGCACCCTGTTCTACATTGCCTTTTTCATCGCCGCGTTTTCCTCCGGTATTGCTGGATGGGAGGCGATCATCGGCTTCCTGATGGATCGCTTTTCTCTCAGTCGCGGCAAGGCCCTGATCGGCACCGTCGTTCTTGTGCTGGCTATCGGTATCCCGGCCACGCTGTCCGATTCGCTGTTCAATCTGTTTGACATGCTGACCAACAACGTGTTCCTGACCGTTGGTTCGTTCTTTATGTGCATCTTTGTCGGCTGGATCTGGGGCATTGATAAATTCGTCGCTACGGTGGGTATCGAGGACAAACCTGTGCTGAAGAAGATCATGGGATTTGTGATCCGCTATCTGGCCCCTATCGTAATCGTGGTGTTTGCCCTGTCCCTGTTCGGCATTATTTAAATCAAAATTGTCTCCACCCTTTTCTTCTTACCATAGACTCATACGCAGTTAAAAAGAGGCCGTCGCGCCTCTTTTTAACTACCCAGAAAGGAACAATCATGCGAAACGAACTGATTTTAGTTATCAATCCCGGTTCCACATCGACCAAGGTTGCATTGTTTGAAGGCCAGAAGGAACTGAGCCAGCGGGAGCTGCGGCATGACGCGGCGGAGCTGAAGAAGTTTCCTCACATCAACGACCAGCGGGAGTTCCGTGAGGCAGCCGTCCTGCAATACCTGAAGGACGAGCAGGTGGCCCTGATCGATCTGGCGGCTATCGCCACCAGGGGCGGCGTGGTGGGACAGCTGGAGCCGGGTGCCTATGAGATCAACGAGACCTTTGTGGAGCGTTCGCTTCACTCCAAAGCGCCCCACCCCGCCAATCTGGCGCCGGTCATCGGCTATGCATTGGCACAGGAGGCCGGGATCCCCGCTTATGTCTATGACGCGGTGTGCGGCTGCGGTGTGCCGGAGAAGATGTATACCATCACGGGCCTGCCGGAACTGGAGCGCCCGTTCCTGACGCATGTGCTCAACAGCCGGGCCGTCAGCATCGCTCAGGCGAAAAAGGACGGCGTAAAGCTGGAGGATGTGACCTATATTGTGACACATCTGGGCGGCGGTATTACTACCAATCTGGTACATCACGGCAGGATCATGGATTTTGTGGGCGATGACGAAGGCGGCCTGTCCCCGGAACGCAGCGGCGGTGTGCCGGTGCGTCCGCTGGTAAAGCTGTGCTATTCCGGCAGATATACCGAGAAGGAGATGCAGGAAAAGCTGAAAGGAAAGGGCGGCGTGATGGGCTATCTGGGTACCAATGACATGCGCGAGGTCGAACGCCGTGTAGACAGTGGTGACACAGAAGCCTCTCTGATCTTCGAGACCATGGCCTTGCAGATCTCACAGGATATCGCCTCATTGGCGCCGGATGTGAACGGTAAAGTCGACCGCATTATCCTTACCGGAGGTCTGGCCCATTCCAAACGCTTCACCGAGCTGGTAGCACGGCGGGTAGCTTTTATCGCGCCGGTAACAGTGATCCCCGGCGCTTATGAAATGGAAGCGCTTGCTTTCGGTGCGCTGCGTGTCCTCTGGGGCGAAGAACAGGCCCGACGGCTTTAAGACGGGTGAGGTTCACGATGTTGAATGAGTTGCAGCGACATTCGAATAGCATATTCCTAGGTGAAGCCGGATGCGGAAAGTCCGAGCTTGCCGTTCATTTGGTGCTGGAGCTGGCGAGACAGGGACGGGAAGTCCACTTCTTCGACCTTGACCAGACC
>ERZ825896.4149-NODE-4149-length-11407-cov-3.572146_pt1 | contig 11407 bp, 10 predicted proteins | sample MGYA00519858_ERZ825896 | MGnify/ENA primary metagenome ERZ825896 (study PRJEB31778, sample SAMEA3449214) | human gut metagenome | biome: human gut; feature: human-associated habitat; material: faeces | place: United Kingdom | collected 2010/2012 ... | reverse complement strand
GGGATACACTTTGAAGCTTAAGTGATGCAGGATTTTACGGCTGTCATCCTCATAAGCAAAGGTCACGTTTTGCAGTTCCACAAACGGTGTCTCTTGCGCTATGGCCACCGAAGTCTCCAAATTCCGTACTCTCTCCGGCAATTCCTCCAGGGCATAGAATTCATTGATCCGGTGCACGCCCGCAACGGCGGACTGTATGGTCTGGATCTCCATTCCCAGACTCTCCACTGGGGTAAAGATCTGGGAGATATAGTTAATTACCGCTACCGCTGTACCTGCAGACATGCCGAACAGTGTCAGCACCTTTGCATTACCGGAGGCAGAAAACAGCATCACAACCGCCACCACGATAGCATTCAGGATCAGGATCACCGGCGAATAAATGGCATCACAGAAATTGGACCGTTCCACCGCCCGGTAGCTTTCCCCGATATACCGGTCATAACGCTCTGTCATATATTTCTCTCTCCATTACAGTTATCCATTGTTCCTTAGAGTCTACCTCATTTCGTCATCACCGTCAAGATATCCGTTGAAAACACAAGAAAGAATACGGAGAACAACGTCCTCCGTATTCTCAGGCGAACGTGTCCTCCGGCTCCCGGCGGACACGATGGGTGTGCATATAGCGATAGTCCATTTTCAGGATATTGCGGACAAATGGCATCAGCAGCACGGAGTCGGAAGCGATCCAGGCGAAAGGATCCGCCACGCACAATGCGTAGAACGCCAGTGCCGGAGCCTCCGCGTTGACCGCCCCTCCGGCGAAAAGCGGCGGCAGCAGCAGACTGACCACAATGCGGGCCACCAACTCCGCCGCGCCTGCGCCAAGGACAAACTGGGATTTGCCGATCCCCTGCACGCAGTTGCGTACCGCAAAGATGAACCCCAGAAACGCATACATGGAGAAGTCCACATTGAGGAATGTATTGCCATAGCGGATCGTCTCCGCCGTTACCTTATCGTCGCTGAGGAACACATGGAGATAAAAACCGTTGTGGGTCAGCAGCAGTCCGATTCCGGCGGCAGCCGCCACCAAAACCGCCATCATGGCCAGCGATTGAAGCGTACCTTTTTTGATGCGTTCGTGCTCGCCGGCGCCCAGATTCTGGGCGGTAAAGCTGGTCATGGCTGCGCCGAGACCGTTCATGGGTGTGGTGACAAGATTGGATAGCTTGTTGGCCGCGCCGAAGCCATTCTGCGCTGCGCTGGAGACCATTACGCCATCCAGCATGTCAAACCGCACCACCACGCTCTGCATTACGATGATGCCCACAGCCAAGACGGAAAACTGCAAGCCAAGCGGGATGCCCTGCGTCACATGGCGGCGGATATCCCACCAGGTGATGCGCCAATCCTCCTGGTGCAGCCGAATGTCGGGATAGCGGAAAAATGCGTAGCAGAAGCAGCCGATGGTGCTGATCAGCTGAGCGGACACCGTGGCGATCGCCGCACCCGCCACGCCCCAGCGGAAGGACAGGATAAACAGCAGGTCAAGCCCTACGTTCAGGATCGTGGAGAACAGCAGGAACAGCAGCGGCGTGACGGAATCGCCCAGACTACGCAGAAAAGAGCAGATGAAGTTATAGAACAGCTGCGCACCGATACCGGCGAAGATCACGGCGCAGTAGGTATACGCCGCCCGGTACACCTGTTGGTTGTCCGGCGTGATGTTGAGCCACGCCAGCATCGGGTTCAATAGCAGTAGGGCGATGGCCGTCAGCAGCACCGTCAGGGCGGCAGAGAGAATGATCTGTGTAGCAAACGAACGGCGAACGCCCCGTTGGTCATGGCACCCTACGCTGCACGAGGTGATCACACAGAATCCCGCGCTGACGCCAAAGGCAAATTGCAGGAAAATGAACACCAGCGACGTGGTATCGTTGACGCCTGCCACCTCCTGTGCCGTCAGGGTCTGGCCCACGATGGCCGCATCGCTGATGGAATACACCTGCTGCAGCAGGTACGACAGAATGATAGGCAGCGAGAACACAAGGATCGTTTTCCAGCAGGTTCCCTGCGTCAGATCCACCGGCTGAAAAAGTGCCGAAACGCCGCGCTTTTCCTGTTTTTGCTCCATTGTTCTCCCTCCTTTGCGGTATTTTTGATTTTGCGGAGAGATTATAATATCGCCGTCCGGCAAAGTCAATGGCGACGCATGTTGAAAAATCACAATTTATTCATTCTGTTTTTGGCTATTTTGCCAATTCTACGTACAGGAATCGAGAGCCGCAGCAGAAGCTGCGGCTCTCGGTAAAATTCTTATTCCTGAATGACCATGCACGCTGACACGCCGTAATACCGCAGGCAGGCGATCACCTGTTGGTCAATCCGTTCGCCGCACACCACCAGCGGGATGGCCGGCGGACAGCTGATGGCCGCCGCTGCGGAGATCCTGCCGCAGCAGTCCTCCAGAGGAAGCCGCTCGCTGACCGCGAAAAGGGCCTGACGCGGCGTCATCACCCGCACCGGGTGCGGCACAGGCGGCGGAGTCAATATGATCGGCGTTCTTTGGGGGATGCTGCACAAGGTTCGCTCCAGTCGAACCAGATCGTCGTCACTGTTCCTTGGCGACAGCATCAGCACCACATGGTCGGGATCGTAAAACTCCGGAAACGCGCCGTTTTCCTCCAGCGTGGCGGCGATCTCCGTCCCCGTATAGCCGAAGGACTTGGGGCAGACCGTCACCTTCAGCGGCTCCTCCCCTGTCAGCATATAGCCGCGGTCGGAAAGCCGCCGCTTCAAGGCCGCCGCCTTCGGCAGAAGGTCGGCCAGATCATCACGAAAGCGCGCCATTCGGTCGTTGGCGGCATCCAGCGATTGCAGGATCAGATAGGACGGACTGCTGGATCCAAACAGTGACATGGACGCTTTCGCCTGCTGCGCCAGCCATTCCGGCGCATCGTGGGAAATATGCAGGTAAGCGCCGCCAGTCAGAACTCCCAGCGTCTTATGGGCGGAATCGCAGCAGATATCCGCGCCCAGCTCCATCGGGTGACAGGACTGCGGTAAAAACCGCAGATACGCGCCATGGGCGTTATCCACCAGCAGCAGAGCGCTCGCCTGATGGCAGATCTCCGCGATCCCCCGGATATCCAGCATGTGGCCCAGATAATCCGGGCTGGTCACATAGACCGCCGTCACCCTTTGCGGGCAGCTGTGCAGCGCCTGCCGTATTCCCTCTGGTGATAGGTGGCAACTGACATAGGAGGTATCCGTCTCCGGATAGCACCACTGAATATCAATATCCAGCAGCGCGGCGGCGTTGATAAACGCCTTGTGGGTGTTGCGCGCCGCCAGAATACAGGGTCTCTCCTCTTTTGCTGCGGCGTACAGTGCCGAAAGGTGCAGCATCGCCTGAATGCACAGGGTGGAGCCGCCTGTAGCGTACACCGTATGAGCGCCGAACAGCGCTCCGGCCTGCGCCTCGCTTTTGGCAATGATACCGTCAGCGGTGAACAGCTCGTCCGCGCCGTCGATCTCGGTAATGTCCAGCGCCTCGAACCCCAGTATCGCGCTGCCCTTATGGCCCGGCATGTGAAACCGGGCCGGGCGGCGCTCGTTATAGCGGCGGACAAAATCGCAGATGGGCGAACTCATTGCGCCGCTCCCAGCTCACGGGCCACAGCCACCATGATGGCGCACTCCATGCGCTTGCGGAACAGGTCGCAGCCCTGCTTATATACGCCCCGGACAGAGCCGGTGGCGTGGTAGGCGTTGGCGGCGCAGCCGCCGGAGCAATACAGACGCGCCCAGCAATCACGGCACTCCTCGTGGGCATAAACGTTGCAGGAGGCAAATTCATCCTGAATGGCGTGATTGTCCACACCGTGCCAGATATCGCCTAAGCGGAATTTTTCATCGCCCACAAACTGGTGACAGGGGTACAGGTCGCCCCAAGGCGTGACGGCCATGTACTCCGTGCCGGAGCCGCAGCCGGAAATGCGCTTATAGATGCAGGGGCCGCCCTTCAGGTCGATCATATAGTGATAGAAGGTAAAGGGCTTGCCCTCCTTATCCCGCTGCAGCATCAGCTCCGCCAGCTTCTCGTACTGCTCCATGACGATGGCCTTGTCAGCCTCAGTCAAGGCGGAGGGATCGTTGGCGGCAGCCACCACCGGCTCCATGCTCAGCTCGGAGAAGCCCAAGTCCAGCATGGTCTTGATATCCTCCAGAAAATCCGGGTTGGCGTGGGTAAAGGTGCCCCGCATGTAGTAGTTCTTTCCGCCCCGTGCTTCTACCAGCTTCTGGAACTTGGGAACGATCTTCTCCCAGCTGCCATTGCCTGCGTAGTCCACCCGGTAGCGGTCATGGACTTCCTTGCGGCCGTCAAGGCTCAGCACCACGTTGCTCATCTCACGGTTGGCAAAATCGATCACGTCATCGTCGATCAGCACGCCGTTTGTGGTCAGTGTAAAGCGGAAATGCTTGTTATGCGTTTTCTCGATCTCACGGGCATACGCCACCAGCTGCTTCACCACATCGAAGTTCATCAGCGGCTCGCCGCCGAAGAAATCCACCTCCAGATTGTGCCGGGAGCCGGAATTTTCGATCAGGAAGTCCAGCGCCCGCTTGCCCACCTCATAGCTCATCAGCGCCCGGTCGCCGTGGTACTTGCCCTGACTGGCAAAGCAGTAGGAGCAATTGAGGTTGCAGGTGTGGGCAATGTGCAGGCACAGTGCCTTGACCACGCCTGCCGTTTTGGCTTTCAGATCACCGGCCATAGGCTGGAAGGTATCTTCGGTAAACAGCTTGCCCGCCGCCTTCAGCTGGGCGATCTGGTCATAGCATTCGCCTACCTCCTCCGGCGTCACGCCCTCGGTGGAACGGTACTTTTCTGTCAGCTCACGGATGATCATATCGCGGCTTTCGGTCTCGAACATGGCGATGATATCATAGGCCAGCTCGTCCACCGCATGGACAGAGCCGGAGCAGATATCCAGCACGATGTTGTAGCCGTCCAGTTTGTATTGATGGATCATATATTGAAATTCCCTTCAGATGGTTTGGTCACGCTAAAAATGCCGCCCGAAAGGGGCGGCATCATAGTCTCAAGTACCCGTTTACTTGGTTTCCTTGTTTTCGCAGGCCTGATTGGCAATACCGCAGCTGGTCTTGCAGGCAGACTGGCAGGAAGTCTGGCACTCGCCGCAGCCGCCCTTCTTGGCGCTCTCGCAAAGGTCACGAGTCTCGATGGTATTGATGTGCTTCATGATGAATGTCCTCCCATGTGATTATCTCATAAAAATATATCACACCGTCGTGCACTTGTCAATCATCGACACGCAATTTTGCGGCAAAACCGCTTTTGAAAAAGCAAGAGCCGCCACCTCGCGATGCTCTGCGGGACTGCGCTTACGCTTGTCTATGCGCGGGGATGCGCCTTCTGATATACGGCCTTCAGCTGCTTCTGGATCACATGGGTGTAGATCTGGGTGGAGGAGATATCCGCATGCCCCAGCATTTCCTGAATGGAACGCAGGTCAGCGCCATTTTCCAGCAAATGTACCGCGAAGCTGTGCCGCAGCGTATGGGGCGTCACGTCCTTGCTGATCTCCGCTTTCGCCTGATAGTGCTTGATGATCTTCCAGAACCCCTGACGGGTCATACGTGCGCCATTCATGTTGACGAACAGGGCTCTCTGCGTCTCGTCCGCGACGATGCGGGGACGAATCGACGTCATATACTCCCGCAGCGCCTTCACGGCGGTGGGGTACAGGGGGATGATCCGCTCCTTACTGTGGCCGGTACAGTGAATGAAGCCCACTGGCAGGTTTACGTCCTCCACGTTCAGGTCGATCAGCTCCGACACACGGATACCGGTGGCGTACAGTAGCTCCAGCATAGCGTGATCCCGGAAGCCCTTCTCATCCTCACATTTCGGCTGCTCCAGAAACAGCTCCACCTCGCGGTTGGTCAGGATCTCCGGGCATTTGCGCTCCACCTTCGCCGTGGTAACGGCCTTGGCGGGGTTCGCCTTGACACGTCCTGCCTGCATCATGTAATTGTAAAAGGAGCGGATAGACGCCGCGGAGCGGGTAATGGTAGCGGGTGATTTTCCCTGATCACCCATATGGTGCAGGTACTCGCTGACGGTATCACGGTTCACCTTTTTCAGATCGGTGATCCCCGTATCCAGCAGCCACGCCTGAAACTGGTTCAGGTCTCTGGCATAGGAGTTCAGCGTATTCTTCTGTACATGCTTTTCTTCCGTCAGATAGCGGCAGTAATCCGCAATATGATCCGCCATATACGCATCCCTCCTTTTCGTTAAGATAACCGGCTCAAGGCCAGTGTGAACAGGCGCGGCACCACTGTCATTTCCAGCACCGCACCCAAGATCAGTACAATAAAGCAGCCTATCAGCCGCCAGCGCTGCGCCGCCGCGAGGACGCGCGTGATCAGTCGCGACAGGTCCCGGTGCAGCTGGTTGTTCGCCATGTCCAGCACCACCACGCTCCGCAGTCCAAAGGCCGCCAGCGACAGAAGTACCCCCTCCTGCCCCAGACTTCCGGCAAAGCACGCCACAGCAAAGGACAGGGTGAAGCCTTGCCACGCGCAGACCAGCGGAATCGCCACCGCGCCGAAGGAACAGGAGCCCAGCAGAAAAATGATGGTGGGCTCCCGCAGATAGGCCACCGCCACACGCAGCAGCGATGCCTGTGCCGCACCGTTTTCCGCCACCATCCCAGCATAGCTGCGGAGATAATCCGCCAGCTCACCGCCGGTCACAGCGTGCTGCGCTACCTGTCCGGCTACGATCCCGGCCGCAAAAAATGCACACAGCGTCAGCAAGCGCGGGATCCGCGCCGACGACGCCGGTGCTTTATGAAATACCTTACGCAGCTTCATGGAGACCACTCACCTCAACCTATTCCTATGAGACAAGCCAGCCTTATAGAAGCATTTCTTCTATCTACTATATGGCAAATTCATCGGAATCGCAAGGTCTTTCTGCGAATTCCGTCAATTTTGTCAGTTGTTCCAAAATGTTATGTCAACAACATTATGTCTACCATTTTGCCTGATCAGGTCGTTTCTTCAAAAAAGGCGAGATGTGGTAAAACGTACCGGATCGCCCTACCAGATGTTGAAGTGCGGCACAAACGTTTGATTCTCTGCACTTTACAGAGGGTAATCAAAAATGTTTCGTCACGCAAAACTTTTCGTGATTTTCACGATTTGCATATTATGTTACCGCCCGCCTGCGCCGCTTTACCGCCGCAGGCGCTTGCCGTTTGGCCTGCTTTTTCCGCTTTTTTCCACGGCACAGCACACACGCGAGAAAACCGCCTCCAAACACCGCGCCGGTGATCCACAGGCCGTGACTTTGAAAATCCACCGGCTGCGAAGAGGCCAGCGCCACGCACCACAGCAGCGCGTACAGCAGCGCCGCCGTTATCAGAGAGAGTACAGCCTCTCCTCCGCCCTTTCTGGCCATGCAGCCGCCTAGAAACGCCGCTAATCCGCAGCTGCCATAGACCCACCACACTGTCATGCCGGACGGCAGCACCCCCTTCACAACGAGCAGCGCACCAAGCATGACGCAAAGCAGCAGCGCCGCTACCGCTGATGCCAGTCCCAGCCATGTGCGCTTTCCGAACAATCCCACAAATGACATGCTCTCATACCTCCTTCAGACTTTCTCTTGAAACTGTATGCGGCAGGGCGGTGCAATATGGCTCTTTGGCTCGGCGCGCAAAAAAGACGCTCTTTGGCCGGCTCCACATAAGAAAACACACGCCGTAAAAGGCAAATTTTGCACGGATATCTTTGTTGCGCTGACTTGCCATGCGTCAGCATGCCTTCGTCACCGCGCCTTGATCCCGCACAAAATTTGTCCTTTTCCGGTGCGAAGCAGTTTTGCCAATGAATATTTGAGATAAAATCGGCTGCAAAAAGTGCCCTATACTGACGTATAGGGCACTTTTTTCGGTCGCATTTTAGCCAAATAGGCGCAGGCAAAACCGTATGTTTTCTTATGCGGAGCCGGCCAAAGAGCGTCTTTTTTGCGTGGCATGATGCCAATTATTCCTCAGTCTTTTCCTCGGCAACAGTCTCCTCGACGGATTCTTCGGCCTTGGGTGCTTCCACCTCGGCGGGAGCCTCTTCCTTCTTGGCCTTCTTGCCGCCGCGCTGCATGGCGGCAGCCTGCTCGTCCAGCGTACCGACCTGACCGATAGCGGACTTCAGGAACTCGATACGGACGCGATCCTCGCTGGTCTCGATGACCACAGTGCGGTCGGTAATGGAAACAACACGGCCATACACGCCGCCGATGGTGGTCAGCCAGTCACCCTTCTTCAGAGAGCTGCGCATTTCCTCGGCCTGCTTTTTCCGCTTGTTCTCGGGACGGATCAGCAGGAAATAGAAGATCGCCAGCATGACAACGATCATCAGGATGGAGGACATACCACCGCCAGCCGTGGTGGAGGTACCGGATTCGGCATAGGCCGTTGTAATCAGATCAAACATAGGGGATACTCCTTTTCACAGATATCTTAACTATTATACAAAATACTTGTCCTTTTGGCAAGAGGTTTGGAAACAATTCCCGTAATTTTTTACACTTTTTCTGCCAGCTTGCGGCTGTACTCGGCGCGGAAAGCGTCAAATTCATCCGCGTCCAGCGCTTGGCGGATGCGCTCTGTCAATTTGTTGTAGAAATACAGGTTGTGCATCACGGCCAGCCGCATGCCTAGCATCTCCTGTGCCGTAAACAGGTGGCGGAGATAGGCACGGCTGAACTTCCGGCACACAGGACAATCGCACTGGGGATCGACAGGGCCGTCGTCCAGCTTGTACTGGGCATTTTTGATGTTCATGGTGCCCTGCCACGTGAACAGCTTACCGTGTCGGGCGTTGCGAGCCGGCATCACACAGTCGAAGAAATCCACGCCGCGGGCCACGCCCTCGATAATGTTGCTGGGGGTGCCCACGCCCATGAGGTAGCGAGGCTTGTCCGCCGGCATGTAAGGCTCCACCGCGTCGATGATCTCATACATCACCTCGGTAGGCTCACCCACCGCCAGACCGCCGATGGCGAAGCCGTCGCAATTGATCTTGGCGATCTGCTGCATATGCCAGATGCGCAGATCGGCGTAGGTGGCGCCCTGATTGATGCCGAACAGCATCTGCCGGGGATTCACCGTATCCGGCAGACTGTTGAGCCGGTCATGCTCCGCCTTGCACCGCTCCAGCCACCGCAGCGTCCGCTCACAGGAGGCTTTCGCGTATTCGTAAGGGGCGGGATTCTCCACGCACTCGTCAAAGGCCATGGCAATGTCGCTGCCCAGATTGGACTGGATGCGCATGCTCTCCTCCGGCCCCATAAAGATGCGGTGTCCATCCAAATGAGAGGCGAAGGTCACGCCCTCCTCCTTGATTTTCCGCAGGCTGGCAAGGGAAAACACTTGAAAGCCGCCGCTGTCCGTTAGGATAGGGCCGTCCCACCTCATGAACTTATGCAGGCCGCCCAGCGCCTTGACGGTCTCGTCACCGGGCCGCAGATGCAGGTGATACGTGTTGCTCAGCTCTATCTGACAGCCCAGTTGATCCCGCAGGTCAAAGGCGTCGATGCCACCCTTGATGGCGGCCTGAGTGCCCACATTCATGAACACAGGCGTCTGTACCATGCCGCCGTGAGCGCACAGGAACTGTCCCCGCCGTGCGCGGCCCTGTTTTTTGATGACCTTGAACATATGTTGCTCTCCTGTTTAATGAATAAACATCGCGTCGCCAAAGGAAAAGAACCGGTATCTTTCCCGTACAGCCTCCTCATAGGCTGCCAGAATGTGCTCCCTCCCTGCCAGCGCCGACACCAGCATGATGAGCGTGGATTCCGGCAGATGGAAGTTGGTGATCAGGGCGTCCGTCACCTTGAAGCGGTAGCCGGGATAGATGAAGATATTCGTCCATCCGGCGCTGGCCTGCATGGTGCCATCCTCCCCTACCCAGGATTCCACCGTGCGGCAGGAGGTGGTGCCCACGCAGATGACGCGCCCGCCATTGGCACGGGTACGGTTGATGAGGTCGGCTGTCTCCTGGGGGATGACGCAGTACTCGCTGTGCATCTCATGCTCGGTGATTTCGTCCTCCTTCACCGGACGGAAGGTGCCAAGGCCCACGTGCAGCGTCACATAGCCAATGCCAACGCCCATGGCCTGCACCTTTTCCAGCAGCTCCTTCGTAAAATGCAGGCCCGCCGTGGGTGCGGCGGCGCTGCCCACCACCTTGGAATACACCGTCTGGTAGCGCTCGCGATCCTGCAATTCCTCCTTGATATAAGGCGGCAGGGGCATTTTGCCCAGCCGATCCAGCACCTCAAGGAAGATGCCCTCATATTCGAACCGCACCAGCCGGTTGCCGCCGGGCAGTTCCTCCGTAACCTCGGCAGTCAGTTGGCCGTCGCCAAAGGAGAGCTTCGCGCCTTTGCGCATTTTCTTGCCGGGCCGCACCAGACATTCCCACGTCTTGTCGCCCCGGTCGATCAGCAGCAGCACCTCGCACGCGCCGCCGCCCGGCAGACGCTGGCCCAGCAGCCGTGCCGGAAGCACGCGGGAATCATTGAGGATCAGGCAGTCTCCGGGATGCAGATACTCCGGCAGATCAAAAAAGTGCCGGTGTTCCCACGCACCGGTCTCCTTGTCCAGCACCAGAAGCCGCGAGGCGTCACGCCGCTCGATGGGGGTTTGGGCGATCAGCTCCTGCGGCAGATCAAAATAGAAGTCATGTGTTTTCATATCTCTACTCGTTTCTCTATGAAATAAGGCGTTTTGCAGTTTTATATCATACCATACTCCGTCCTTTTCTTCAACCATTTTCTCATGAGGGCAGCACATAGGGCGCGGCCTGAACCGCGCCCTATGCAGATGGCATTTATTTTCCCTGTTCCCATTCCTTCAGGGGCTTCAGCTCCTCATAGAGCCGGAGATAGCTCTGATGCCGGCTCTTCTGGATCTCCCCATGGCGGACGGCCTCCAGCACGGCGCAGCCTTTCTCCTTGGTGTGGCTGCAGCCCACGAAGCGGCACTGGCCGAGATAGGGCCGGAACTCCAGAAAGGTCTCCGGCAGGTGCTGCTTCAGCTCCCAGTTCAGCTCCTCCGCCTCAAAGGAGGAGAAGCCCGGGGTGTCCATGATCTCCGCCCCGTTGGGGAGCCGGAAGAGCTCCACATGCCGGGTGGTGTGGCGTCCCCGGCCCAGGGCCTGGCTCACCTCCCCCACCTTCAGGGCGAAGCGGGGGTCCAGCCGGTTGAGGATGCTGGACTTTCCCACGCCGGAATTCCCTGTAAAGGCGGATAGCTTGCCAGAAAGCAGATCTTCCAGCTCTGCCATCCCCTCCCCCGTCTCGGCGCTGACCCGGAGGGTGGGGAATCCGGCGGCGGTATAGATCCGGTAGAGCTCCTCC
>ERZ825896.4145-NODE-4145-length-11416-cov-5.746941_pt1 | contig 11416 bp, 8 predicted proteins | sample MGYA00519858_ERZ825896 | MGnify/ENA primary metagenome ERZ825896 (study PRJEB31778, sample SAMEA3449214) | human gut metagenome | biome: human gut; feature: human-associated habitat; material: faeces | place: United Kingdom | collected 2010/2012 ... | reverse complement strand
CCGGCTCAACCTGCCGGCGGCCGTATTCGTTTTCGCCCAGCCGGCCGCTGTACAGCCGGGCGCCCTTTTCGGTGATGCAGACCACCTCGCCGGATAGGCCGCGCTCATCCCTCGGGCCGGGCCGCAGCCGCACCGCGTCGCCCGGGAGTGCACCGTGCAGATTCCGCCCGGCGATAAAGCAATCGCCGCTGCCGTCGTCAAGCCGGGCAAAGCCAAATCCCTTGGACAGGGACACCAGCCGGCCGGACAGGGTATTCTCCATCGAAATGGCATACGCACCGTTTTTCCGGCGTTCCAGGCGGCCGCTTCTCTCCAGCTTCGACAGCTGCAGCAAAAAGCCCATGCGTTCCCGCTTGCCGACCCGCAGGGTGTGCATCAGCCCCTCCGCAGACTGCTCTTTTTCAGAAAGCGCGTGCAGAATCGGCTGTTCCCAGTCGATGCGGCGTGCCGCCGCCTGCCGGGAACGCGCCGGCACGCCTTTTTTTCCCTTTTTCTTTTGTTTCATATTTCTGTTCTTTCCTTCTCCTTACAAAAAGGCCCCGCTCGTGTCGAGCAGGGCCTTTAGACATGTTTTGGCTGTTTTTATTTCGTCACAAACTGCGTAATCAGCATGCCGACAAACACCAGCACGAAAAAGCCGATCGCAATGAACTTGGTCCAGCGGGCCAGTTTTTCGTCAATCGAACGGGCACGGCCCTTTTCCATCAGCGAATCCGCCGCGCCGGAAATCGCGCCGAGATTGGCCTGCCGGCCTTCCTGCAAAAGGACGACGGCGATAATCAGCAGCGAAAAAACAATCAAAACAATACTGATAACAATTTCTAAAGGATGCATGGACGAAACCTCCATTTTAGTATTCCTTACCGGACACCCATCTATACTAGCACAAACCTCTGCAAAATGCAAGCCATTTTTCTGCATTCTCCGCTGCGGATGTGCGGTTTTGGCCTTTTCAACCGTTGTGCCGGCTTTGCACAGCTGTGCTGCCGTTCCGGCCGTCTCAGGCGTCCTCTCCCAGCTCGATGGCCACCATCGCGTGGCAGGAAAAACGCTCCACGGTATACCGCAGTACCCCGTCGCTGAAAGCGTACAGCAGGTCTTCGCCCTGCGGCACCAGATAGACCCTTTTGGGTTCCTTCTCCAGCCGCAGCGCGCACTGCGTGCCGTAAACCGGCTGAATGTCCTCGATGATTTCCACGCCGTCGCCGCGGCGTCTGGGCACGGCATACAGCAGATGATTCACCAGCCGCCGCGCCTGCGGCTGCGCCGTCAGCGTCGTCACGCCGTATGCACCAAGGCTGGTTTCAAAGCGCTTGTCCCGCCCAAGCAGCCGGTCGAGCACATCGATAACCAAATTTTTCAGATGCAGGCTGCCCTGCTGTGCGTACTCGGCAAAGATATCCCAGGCAATGTACGCTGTATTGCCGGCGATCACCACCGCCGGACTGACCCGCTCCCGGTCATACGGCGTATGCTGATGCGAACAGAAATGTCCATACCCGCGGTTGAAATAGGGATCCACCCGCATCGCCGTCACCTCACCGGGAAAATCCGCCTGCGGTTCGATCGCGTAGCTCTGGGAATACATGACGTAGCAGGTGCTGCCGTTGGGCGGCAGTTCAAACGCCGGCCGCAGGTAAGAGGGCACAAACGCCGCCTTCCCGCCGAAGCGCACGCCGAAATCCAGCGCGAACGCCCCATCCGCCGTACCGGAACGGCCGGAAAGCAGCAGCCGGCCGCCTTTTTCGGCAAAAGCGGCGATTTTCTGCCGCAGCCCCTCGTCCTCGAGCGTGATGCCGTCTGGCAGGATCAGCAGCTTGTAGCGGGAAAAATCCGCCTCGGTATCGATCACATCGTATAAATAATGCCCTTCGAGCAAAATGCGGTTGGCGCCCGCATCGCTGGGATGATTTCTTTCGCGCCCGCCGGAGAAAGCCTCCGCGCTCAGCAGCGCCACATCCGCAACGTTGTCCGCACCGGCCAGCCAGGGCTCCTTCTGCTCGAGTTCCGCATACGCCTGTCCGATCAGGCGGTAGGTGGCCAGATCAAACTGTCCGTCCGGATGCAGCTGATCTCCGACCGAGCACCGGCCGCCGCACGCCGCCGCCAGCGCCGCCTCATAGCGCAGCGCGTTCGGATGCTTGAAGCCGCCGAACTCGCCCCAACTCTTGTGGAATTTTCCGGTCATGCCGAGAAATTCCCGGCCGAGGGTGCGCGCATACGCCGCGGACAGCGGAAAATGATCGTAGCCCCAGCCGCCGGTCGGCAGCGATTCCAGCTCCAGATGCCGGGTGTTGCAGAAGGCGATCTTCCGGTCCCCCCGGGGAATGTGGCCGCCGTTGTGGAAAATGGCCATGCCCGGCGCATATTGGAATACGGCCGCTTTCACCCGTTCGGTATAGCGGAAATATACCTGCCGGGCATAGGACTCCCGGTCTTCCGCCTTTTGCGGGTCAAGCCCCTGAGCCTCCATCCCCTGTATGCAGTATTCGCACAGGCAGGGCGTCGGCTCCACAATGTCGAAAAACACGCCGTCGAATTTTCCCGCATAGCGCCGCATGACCTCTTCCGTCTCGGCGGCGAGCTTGTCCAGATACGGAGTTCCGAGGCACAGACGGTGATACCCCGGGTACAGCAGCGACGGCGTTCCGGCAGGGCCGGCGCAGATGCATTCCGCGTGTTCCCGGGCATAATGCTCGTCAAGACCGGCCGAGATATAAATCTGTGTGCGCACGCCCAGCTCACGGCAAACCTCCAGCTGTTCGTCGAGCAGATCAAAATCCAGGCCGGGATGCCGGGCATTGACCGCAGAGTCGAAATAAGACCAGCCGTGATGGCACTTGGCAAACAGCGTGATGGAATCGATATGCCCCACTTTCAGGGCCTGCGCAAAATTGTCGCGGGAAAAGCGCGAACCAACCCCCGGGATTTTTTCCGACGTGTGAAAATCCAGATGGACCTGACGATAGGGCAGCATAATCCTACCTCCTCAAAATAAAACTCATCGTTTTACACTGGCGGTATGTTCTCAGCAGAAATTTTTCACCCTCGGGTGTATATATCGCGTGCGCACCGGGCAATCTATTGTCGGCAACAGATACAACTCATGAAAATTGCGTTTGCCGTATCCGCTGCCGGAACCGCTATCGAACGGGTTACACTCCGTCCGGCAGCGGTTTTCCTTTTCTCCGGCAAAACCGCACGAAGCAGGCTCCGTGCGGTTTTAACGATTATTCCAGGGTCAGCTGTTCCCCGATATCCTCCGCGGCGGGCATCGCGCCGGCGGCGGGGATGTTTTTGCGGTAGCGGTCGGGCTTCGCCACCATCCCCTCCGCGAACGGTTCGACCGTTTTGACGTGATGGCTGCCCTTCAGGGTCATCACCTGCACCCCGATGGTGGAGCGGGTGGTTTTTGCCGCGATCGCGCCGGTGTGCACCAGCAGCATCCGCCCGGCGGTGGAGGTCAGCATGAATTCGCCATCCTCCGGCACCTGCCGGATGGCCACCGTCGGCGCTTTGTCCGAGAAAGCACCGACCAGCCGGCGACGGTTGGTTTTGGTCGCATACGCCGACATTTCCACCTTGGCGGCCTTGCCGTTTTCAAAGAAGAACAGCATATAGCCGCTGTAATCGGCGGTCACCGCCATATACAGCGCCCGCTCGCCCTCCTCGAAGCCGAGCTTGCCCGCAACATAATCCCCCAGCACGCTCGCCTTGGTATCACCGAACTCCGACGCCTTGGCCTTATACACCGCCGCCCGGTCGGTGAAGAACAGCAGGTCGCGGTTGTTACTCGCCTCGACCGTCTGTATAATGGTGTCCCCTTCTTTGAGCTTTTGTTCACCGCTCATGCGCAGTGACTGCGGGGTGATCTTTTTGAAGTAGCCCTCTTCGGTGAAGAAGAAGGTGCACGGATAATCCGGGATCTCCTCCACCAGCTCCTCGGCCTCCTCGATTTCGGAGGCATAAATCAGGCTGCTGCGGCGGGGCTGTCCGAACTTCTGCGACACCTCACGCAGCTCCCCGATGATAATGCTTTTCACCCGCGCCTTGCTTTTGAGGATATCCTCCATGTCCGCGATATCCTTCTCGAGCTTGTCGATTTCGTTGGTGCGCTTGAGGATGTACTCGCGGTTGAGATGGCGCAGCTTGATCTCCGCCACATACTCGGCCTGAATCTCGTCGATGCCGAAACCGATCATCAGGTTCGGCACCACCTCGCTCTCCTCGTCGGTCGAGCGGATGATCTGAATCGCCTTATCGATATCCAGCAGGATTTTTTCCAGGCCCTTGAGCAGGTGCAGCTTGTCCTTGGCCTTGTTCAGGTCGTATACCACCCGGCGGCGCACGCTCTCCATCCGGAAGGCGATCCACTCGTCGAGCAGCTGCCGCACGCCGAGCACCTGCGGCACGCCGGCGATCAGCACGTTGAAATTGCAGGCAAAGGAATCCTCCAGCGGCGTCATCGCGTACAGCCGGGTCATCAGCTTGTCCGGATCCACGCCGCGCTTCAAATCGATGGTGATTTTCAGGCCGCTCAGGCCGATTTCGTTGCGCACATCCGCAATTTCCCGGATGCGGCCGTTTTTGACCAGCTCGGTCAGCTTGCCGATGATCGCCTCCACCGTGGTGGTGGACGGGATTTCGGTCACATCGATGCAGTTGGCGGATTTGTCATAGCTGTACACCGCGCGCACCTTGACGCTGCCGCGGCCGGTGGCGTAGATTTTTTCCAGCTCCCCGCGGTCATAGATGATCTGGCCGCCGCCGGGAAAATCCGGCGCCTTGAGGGTGGAAAGGACGTCGTGGTTCTCGTCCTTCATCAGCGCAATCGCAGTCTCACATACCTCGGACAGGTTGAACGAGCAGATGGAGCTCGCCATGCCGACCGCGATGCCGACGTTATTGTTGACCAGAATCGACGGGAAGGACACCGGCAGCAGGGTCGGCTCCTTCATCGAGGAATCGTAGTTGTCGACAAAATCCACCGTATCCTTGTCGATGTCCCGGAACAGCTCCCCGGCCAGCGGGTCGAGCTTCGCCTCGGTATACCGGGAGGCGGCGTATTCCATCTCGCTCGAATATGCGCGGCCGAAGTTGCCCTTGGAATCGACATACGGATGCAGCAGCGCCTGATAGCCGCGGGACAGCCGCACCATCGTCTCGTAAATGGCGGCGTCGCCGTGCGGATTGAGCTTCATGGTCGCGCCGACGATGTTGGCGGACTTGGTGCGCGCACCGGTGAGCAGCCCCATTTTGTACATGGTGTACAGCAGCTTGCGGTGTGCGGGCTTGAAGCCGTCGATTTCCGGGATGGCGCGGGAGAGGATGACGCTCATCGCATACGGCATATAGTTGGTTTCGAGGGTGTCGGTGATCCGCTGGCTTTCCACCAGTCCCGCCCCGGCGATGTGCGCGTTTTCCGGCAGCTTGTCCAGCGTCTGCGCGCGTGGTTTACTTTTCTTACTAGCCACAGTCGTTCATTCCTTCGTCTGGTATTTCCGGACAGTCTTATGGCGCGCCGGATCAGCTCACGTCCACCATATCGAGATACAGACTCCCGCGCTCGGCAATGAAGTCCTTGCGGCCGTTCAGGTTGTCGCCGAGCAGCACGTCGAACATCATCGACGTCGCCTCCGCCTCGGTTGGCTCCACCTTGATGAGCCGGCGGGTTGCGGGATTCATCGTGGTCATCGACATCATGTCGGGGTCGTTTTCACCCAGTCCCTTGGAGCGCTGGATGGTGTATTTGGCGTCGCCGATTTCGGTGAGGATTTCGCTCTTTTCCTTGTCGTCGTAGGCAAAATAGGTATCGTTTTTGCAGGTGATCTCGTACAGCGGCGTCTCCGCGATAAACACCCGTCCCTCCTCGATAAGGGTCGGGGTCAGGCGGTAGAGCATGGTGAGGATCAGGGTGCGGATCTGGAAGCCGTCGACGTCGGCATCGGTGCAGATAATCACCTTGCTGAAGCGCAGCAGCGACAGATCAAAGGTCGCGAGATCCTTGTTGGCCTTGCTCTTGACCTCCACCCCGCAGCCGAGCACCTTGATCAGGTCGGTGATGATCTCGTTTTTGAAAATCTTGTCGTATTCGGCCTTCAGGCAGTTGAGGATTTTGCCGCGTACCGGGATGATGGCCTGAAAATCGGGATTGCGCGCCTGGATGCAGGCGCCCATAGCGGATTTACCCTCCACGATGAACAGCTCGCGCTCGGTCACGTCCTTGCTGCGGCAGTCCACAAAGCTCTGCACGCGGGAAGCGAGATCGTTGCCGCTCTGCAGCGTTTTCTTCAAGTTCAGGCGGGTGGTTTCAGCCTTTTCGCGGCTGCGCTTGTTGATGAGCACCTGCTCGGTCAGCTTGTCCGCTTCCGCCTTGTTTTCGAGAAAATACACCTCGAGGTTGTGCCGCAGGAATTCGGTCATGGCCTCCTGAATAAATTTGTTGGTAATCGCCTTTTTGGTCTGATTTTCGTAAGAGGTCTGGGTCGAAAAGGAGGACGACACCAGCACCAGACAATCCTGCACGTCCTGAAAGCTGATCTTGCTCTCGTTTTTGAGATACCGCCCGTTTTGCTTGAGATAGGCGTCAATCTGCGCCACAAACGCCGAGCGCACCGCCTTTTCCGGCGCACCGCCATGCTCAAGGAAGCTGGAATTATGGTAATACTCGAGCAGATTCATCTTGTTGGAAAAGCACAGCGCCACATTGAGCTTGACCTTGTATTCCGGCTTGTCCGCGCGGTCGCGGCCGCGCCTCTCCGCTGACCAGACCTGCACATCGGTCAGCCGCTCTTCCCCGACCAGCTCCCTAACGTAATCCTCAATACCGTTCTGATAGACGAATTCCTCGGTATCGAAGCTGCGGCCATTCTGCAGCCGCAGCACAAACAGCAGGTTGGGGTTGACAATCGCCTGCCGGCGCAGGATATCCCGGTAATAATCCGCCGGGATGCGGATATCGGTAAACACCTTCAGATCCGGCTTAAAGCGGATGGTGGTGCCGGTGTCCTTGCGGGCGTACGGCTCCTGCGTGAGGCCGCCGATGTTTTCGCCGTGCTCGAAATGCAGGGTGTACCGCGTGCCGTCGCGGCGCACCTCGACGTCCATATATTCCGACGAATACTGGGTTGCGCAGGCGCCCAGACCGTTGAGGCCGAGGGAATATTCGTAGCTCTCGCCCTCGTTGGTGTTGTACTTGCCGCCGGCGTACAGCTCGCAGAAAATCAGCTCCCAGTTGAATCGCTGCTCCCGCGGGTTGTAGTCCACCGGCATGCCGCGGCCGAAATCCTGCACCTCGATCGAGCCGTCTTCATAGCAGGTGGTGATGATGCGGCTGCCGTAGCCCTCGCGTGCCTCGTCGATCGAGTTGGACAATATTTCAAACACCGCATGCTGGCAGCCTTCCAGCTCGCAGGCTTCAGCTTCGGCAAAGGCAAGCGCCGCATCACGCTGTTCTGGTCGCTGTGCGCAGTCTACTTCTCCGCGATCTCCGTCATAGACTGCCTGTGCGGCCGCGCGAACGACGCCGGTATTCAAGTCGCCCTGCTGCTGACCATGGCTGCAAGCAGTCTGCAGCTGCTGTGCAACCCCGCGCAGAACGAGCCGGAGGAAAAAACGCTCTGAAGCCCGGAAAAACACGGTGCAGGCCCCCAAAAAAGGCTGCACCGGAGTTTTTTTACTGCGGGTCCTGCGGTGGGGTAGGATCCTGCGCGGCTTTTTTCGCTTTGCGCTTTTTGCGGGCTTTTTTGATGCAGACGATCACAGCTGCGGTGATGACGGCCAGCAGGATCAGCGCGGGCAGGGAGGAGGCCAGGCCGAGAATCACGTTCTGGATGCCGCGGGTGAAGCCGTTCCAGCCGTCGGAAAGCGAGTCCGCCAGCTTCTGGCTGAACGTGCGCCGGACCGGGACGGTCGGCGTGTAGACCTCGACCTCGCGCAGGTCGAGATTCACGGTCGAATACTTGATCTGCATATCGTAGTTGCGGAGATTGCGCTCAATGGACTCGATCTCGTAGCGCACGTCGGACAGCCGCTGCTCAAGCGCGATGAGGGTCTCGACGTCCTCGCTCTTCGCGAGCATGTCCAGCAGCCGCTCCTCCTGTGTGTTGAGGGAGGACAGGCGCGCTTCATAGTCGGTGTAGGCCGAGGTGACGTTCTGTGCGTCGCGGCTGGTGGAGGTCACGTTGCCGAAGCCCTCGGTCTCGTGCAGGAAGGATTCAAAGTGGTCACAGGGGATGCGGACGGTGTAATACGCCCAGCGGTTGACGACGGTGGTCGTGCCGTCAGAATTGTACTGGGTGTCGCCCGTGACGTTGGAGCTTTCCACAAAGCCGCCGATCTTCTGCACCTGATTTTCCAGCGCGGCGACCGCCTTGTCAAACTCGGTCGTCTCGATGGAGACGGAGGCGGTATAGATGATCTTCGCGGTATAGTCGGCAACGGAATCGTCCGGCTCGGGCGTTTCGGCGGCGCCGCCGCCCGCCTCCGTCGTGGCGACGGTGTCGTAGGCGAATTCCTCCGCCGCGGCGGGCTCTTCCATGGGCATTTCCGCGGCGGGGGCCTGTGCGGCGGAGTCCGCCGACGCGGATTTTGTGCTTGCCGCGCAGCCGGTGAAAATGGTCAGGGCCAGCAGGGCGGCGAGAAGGATGGCAAGGATCGATCGCTTTTTCATGTTGAGTTCCCCTTTCTTATGTGCTTCTGCTTCTATAGACGGATTTTTGCGCAGTTGGTTGCAGGAAACGGGAAGTTTTTCTAAAAGATCGCGGGCTCGGCGATGCGCTCGCAGGCGCTGACGGAAAGCTCGTACGCGGTGCGCGTCTCGCTCGTCTCGCCGAGGTTTTTCAGATACGTCCGGCTCTGCAGACGCCCGGTGAGCGTCAGCTCCGTGCCGATGGGGTATTCCGCGGCGGCCAGGGCCGTCCGGCCCCAGAGGATGCAGGGGATATAGTCCGTCCTGCGGTACAGCCGCGGCACGGCCAGACACAGATCCGTGATCTGCCGCCCGAGCGGCGTCTGCCGGTAGACGGGCGGCTTGCAGACCGTGCCGGTCAGCACGGCTTCGTTTTGCATGGGCTCCTGTGTCGTGGTGAGCGAGAGGGCGTAGACGCACAGGATCAGCCGCCGGCCGACGGGCTCGCGGTTATTGAACGAGCGGATCTGCCCCTCGATGGTAAAGCGCTCGCCCGCGAACAGGTCCGCCTGCGCCAGCACGTCCTCCGCCGCCAGCACGGGCAGCAGATCCTCCGTGCCGCTCAGCCGGTCGACCGAGAGCAGGAAGCGGAAAAATTTCCGCTCATGATTCTGGTGCGAATATTCCGGCAGCGATGCCAGCGTGCCGGTCAGGGTGATGCGATTTGCTGTATTTTCCATGGTTCCACCTCATCTTTTCTTCGTATGGAAGACTATATGAGGTGGAACCGGCGGATAGACTACCGCCGGGGCGGGCGTTTTTTGGCCGGTTTTGCGGGTGCAGTGCGGCGCGCGGGCTGCGCGTCCGGCGCGCCGGGCTTTTTCTCCTTCGGCGGGTAGGGACGGATGAGGCACTTGGGGTCGAAGCCGATCAGGTCGGTCCGCCCCGCCTTCTGCAGCGCCTCGCGCACGAGGAAGTAGTTCTGCGGCCGGCGATACTGCATGAGCGCGCGCTGCATGGCCTTTTCGTGCGGATTTTTGGGGATATAGACCGGCTCCATCGTCCGCGGGTCGAGGCCGGTGTCATACATGACGGTCGAGAGCGTCGAGGGCGTGGGGTAGAAGTCCTGCACCTGCTCGGGCTCGTGGTTGATATCGCGCAGATACTCGGCCAGCCGGACGGCCTCCTGCATCGTGCAGCCGGGGTGCGAGGACATGAGATAGGGCACGACGTACTGCTTCATGCCCTCCTGCTCGTTGATCTTTTTGTATTTTTCCACGAACTGCTGGTAGACGCTGTGCGGGGGCTTGCCCATGACGCGCAGCACCTGGTCGGACACATGCTCCGGCGCGACCTTCAGCTGGCCGGAGATGTGGTAGCGCACGAGCTCCTTGAAAAACGTGTCGGAGGGATCGGCCAGCAGGTAATCGAAGCGGATGCCGCTGCGGATGAAGACCTTTTTGACGTTCGGCAGCCTGCGGAGCTTGCGCAGCAGCGCCAGATAGTCCGAGTGGTCGGCGATGAGATTCTTGCACGGCGCGGGGAACAGGCACTGCCGCCCCGGGCATGCGCCGCGCTGCAGCTGCTTTTTGCACGCGGGCTGGCGGAAATTCGCCGTCGGGCCGCCGACGTCGTGGATGTAGCCCTTGAAGCCGGGGGCATGGGTCATGGCCTCGGCTTCCTGCAGGATCGACGCGTGCGAACGGGTCTGGATGATGCGGCCCTGATGGAACGTCAGCGCGCAGAAGCTGCACGCGCCGAAGCAGCCGCGGCAGGAGGTCAGGCTGAATTCGATCTCGCGGATCGCCGGGATGCCGCCGAGCTTTTTGTACGACGGATGATAGGTCCGGCAGTAGGGAAGACCGTAGACGTGATCCATCTCCTTCTGGCTCAAGGGCTTCTGCGGCGGGTTCTGCACGACGAATTCGTGCTCGGAATACGGCTCGATGAGCCGCTTGGCGCAGAAGGGGTCGGTATTGCGGTACTGGACGGCGAAGCTCTCGGCGTAGGCGCGGGCGTTTTTCTGGATCTCGGGATAGGACGGGAGGACGATGGAGGGGACGGAATCGTCGACGGCGCGGGTCTTGTAGACGGTCCCGTCGATGTACGTGATGTCCTGCACGTCCATGCCGTCGTTGAGCGCGTCCGCGATCTGCACCACGGCGCGCTCGCCCATGCCGTAGATCAGAAGATCGGCCTGCGAATCGAGCAGGATCGAGCGCTTGCGCTTGTCCGACCAGTAGTCGTAGTGCGCCAGCCTGCGCAGGCTCGCCTCGATGCCGCCGATGATGATGGGCTTGCGGCGATAGGTCCTGCGGATGAGATTGCAGTAGACCGTCACGGCATAGTCGGGCCGCTTGCCCATGATGCCGCCGGGGGTATAGGCGTCGGTCTTCCGGTGGGCCTTGGAGACGGTATAGTGGTTGACCATCGAGTCCATATTCCCGCCCATGACCAGAAAGCCCAGGCGGGGTTCGCCGAGAGCGTCGATGGAGGCGGGGTCCTTCCAGTCCGGCTGGGAGAGGATGCCGACCTTATACCCTGCGTCCTCCAGCACGCGCGAGATGATCGCATGGCCGAACGAGGGGTGGTCGACGTAGCCGTCGCCGATGATATAGACGAAATCGCATTGGTCCCAGCCGCGCCGGGTCATATCGGCACGGGAGATCGGTAAAAATTCAGGCATAGCTGCCTCCTGATGAAAAATTGCGGAGTCCACAAAGGCTCCCCTGCCAGGGGAGCTGGCTCGGCGCAGCCGAGACTGAGAGGTTGTCGCAGATTTGTATC
>ERZ825896.4142-NODE-4142-length-11419-cov-12.009680_pt1 | contig 11419 bp, 6 predicted proteins | sample MGYA00519858_ERZ825896 | MGnify/ENA primary metagenome ERZ825896 (study PRJEB31778, sample SAMEA3449214) | human gut metagenome | biome: human gut; feature: human-associated habitat; material: faeces | place: United Kingdom | collected 2010/2012 ... | reverse complement strand
GCAACTTCCTCGGGGTCGACAACCTGCTGGCCATCGTCATGGGCGGTATTCTGGCCGGCGCCGGCATCGCGCTCTGCTTCTCGCAGGGCGGCTCGACGGGCGGCACGGACATCGTGGCCATGATCATCAACAAGTACCGCACGGTCAGCTACGGCAAAATCCTCATCTACTCCGATTTCGTCATCATCGGTTCGGCCCTGCTGGTGGGCATGGGCATCAGCGCCGTGATTTACGGCTACGTGATGACGGCCGTCGTGGGTTACACGGTCGATATGATCATGGCCGGAAACCAGCAGTCGAGCCAGGTCTTCATCGTCACGCACGACTACGAGAAAATGGCCCAGGCGATCGTCGACAACGTCCACCGCGGGGTGACGCTCATCGACTCGCAGGGGTGGTATTCGAAAAAGGAGTCCAAAATCGTCATGGTGGTCTGCCGCAAGCGGGAGACCTCGATGATCCTCAAATTCGTCAAGACCATCGACCCCGAGGCCTTTATGACCGTCGGATCGGTCATGGGCGTCTACGGGAAGGGATTCCAGACAATCGGGAAGGGCTGATGCAGCTCTACGCCGACATAGTTCTTCCGCTGGCGCAGCCCGTCTACACGTTTGCCGTGCCCGGAGGCACGGACGTCGCGGCCGGACAGGCCGTGGCGGTGCAGTTCGGCGCACGCAAATTCTATACGGGCATCGTGTGGCGGGTCCACGACCGCCGGCCCGATTTCAAAACCGTCAAACCGATCCAGCGCGTGCTCTACGATGCGCCTCTGCTCTCGGCGCAGCAGATGTCGCTGTGGGAGTGGATCGCCTCGTACTACATGTGTTCCCTGGGGGAGGTGATGCGCGTGGCGCTGCCTGCGCTGATGAAACCTTCGGGCGACACGGAGGAGGAGTTCTCCGGCGACGAGTTCCGTCCCCGCACCGAGTGTTACGTGTCGCTGGCTGCGGAACTCCGCGACGAGGGGCGTTTTCACGAAGTCTGCGAGAAGATCGAACGGCGCGCCCCGAAGCAGTACGAGGCGCTGCTCGAGCTGGCTGCGGCCGGCGACGAGACGCGCATCGCGACGGGCGAGGTGGCCCGCCGCCTGCTCCGGGCCGATTATGCCGTGCTGCACGCCCTCGAGCGCAAGAAATACATCGTCTGCACCCAGCGCGAACGTTCGGTCGAGCGCGGCGGGTCGGCCTTCCGCCTTCCGGAGCTGACGGCGCACCAGCTGACGGCGTTGAACGCCCTGCGCGAACAGTTCGCCGCCGGGAAAACCACCGCTCTTTTGCAGGGCGTCACCGGTTCGGGCAAGACCGAGATTTACATCCACCTGATCGCCGAGGTGCTCTCCCGGGGCGGCGATGTTTTGCTGCTGGTGCCCGAAATCGCCCTTACGGCGCAGCTGATCGAGCGCATGGAGCGCATCTTCGGCAGCCGCGTCACTCCGTACCATTCCAAACTCACCAACCGCCGCCGCACGGAGACCTACCTGCGGCTGAACCGCTCCGACGGGGGCGTGTTCGTGGTCGGCGTGCGGTCGTCGGTCTTCCTGCCGCTGAAGCATTTGCAGCTGATCGTCGTCGACGAGGAGCACGACGCCAGCTACAAGCAGACGGAGCCTGCGCCGCGCTACAACGCCCGCGACTGCGCCGTGGTGATGGCGCGCCTGACGGGAGGCCGGACGCTGCTGGGCAGCGCCACGCCGTCGCTCGAAACGTGGCTCAACGCCGCGTCGGGCAAATACGGGCGCGCGGAGCTGATCCAACGTTACGGCGACGCCCGCCCGCCCGAAATCCTCGTTTCCGACACCCTGCGCGCCGCCAGGCGCGGCGAGCGCAAGGCCCATTTCAACAAACTCCTGCTGGACCGGATCGGCGAGACCCTCGACCGGGGCGGGCAGGTGATGCTGTTCCAGAACCGCCGCGGGTTTTCGCCCTACGTCGCGTGCTCCGAGTGCGGCTGGACGGCCCGCTGCCCCCATTGCAACGTGACGCTGACCTACCACAAGGGCGGGCGGAAACTCGTCTGCCACTACTGCGGCCATACGGAGGACGTGCCGGCGAAGTGCCCTTCGTGCAAGGTCACCGATGTGCTCCCGATGGGCTTCGGGACCGAGAAGGTCGAGGAGGAGATTTCCCGGATTTTCCCCGAAGCGCGGGTTGCCCGTTTGGACCGGGACAGCGTGACCTCCGAAAAGGCGTTCAGCGCCATCATCGCCGATTTCGAGGCCCGCCGGACCGATATTCTGGTCGGCACGCAGATGATCACCAAGGGTTTCGACTTCGCGGGGGTGTCGCTCGTCGGCATCCTCAATGCCGACAACCTGCTGAACAACCCCGATTTCCGGGCCGCCGAACGGGCTTTCCAGCTGATGATGCAGGTGGCGGGCCGCGCCGGACGGCGCGACGACGGGGGCGAGGTGGTGATCCAGACCTCCGAACCGGGGCATCCCGTGATCCGGCAGGTCGCGGCGGGCGATTTCGAGGGGATGGCCCGCGCACAGCTCGCCGAGCGTAAAGCCTTTTTCTATCCGCCCTATGCGCGGCTCACGTCGCTCACGCTGCGCCACCGCGACCCTTCGGTGCTCCGAAACGGGGTCATGGACCTCGCCGCACGCCTGCGCACCCGTTTCGGCCGCCGTCTGCTGGGGCCGATGACCCCGCCCGTCGACCGCATCCGCGGCGAATACCTCGTGGGCCTTCTGCTGAAAATCGAGAGCGGCGCCTCTTCGGCCCGCGCCCGCGAACTGCTCGCGGCCGAGCTGAAAACCTTTGCCGGAAACCCGGCGTTCAAGTCGATCACCGTCGTCGTCAATGTCGATCCTCAATGATCTCGTCCGCGATGTCGCGTCGCTGCTGTTCCCGTCCCGCTGCGCCGTCTGCGGGGAGCCGCTTGCGCGCGGCGAACGCACGGTCTGCACCTTGTGCCGCGCCACGGCGCCGCTGACGGGCTACTGGCGCGAGGTGGACAACCCCGTGGTGCGCCGATGCTGGGGCATGGTCCCCGTCTGTCAGGCTTCGGGCTTTCTGTTCTTCGTCCGCGCGAGCGGCTGGCGGCGGCTGATCCACGGCTTCAAGTACCGCGGGGCGTGGCGCACGGCCCGGGAGATGGGCGCGTGGTACGGGCGGTATCTGCGTGAAAGCGGACTCTACGACGACGTGGAGGTGGTCGTTCCGCTGCCGCTGCACCCCTTTAAGCGTTGCCGGAGGGGGTATAACCAGTCGGAATACATCGCCGAGGGGATCGCCGCGCAGTTGGGCGTGGAGGTTGACCGCCGCAGCGTCCGCCGGGTGCGCAACACCGCCAGCCAGGCCCTCAAGCCCCGCCGCGAGCGGGCCGGCAACGTCGAAGACGCCTTTGCGGTGTGCCGTCCCGAACGGCTCGCCGGGCGGCACGTCCTGCTGGTCGACGACGTGATGACCACCGGCTCGACGCTGCTTTCGTGCGCCTCGGCGATCCTGCGCGATGCGCCCGGCTGCCGCATCAGCATCGCCGCCCTCGCCGTCTCGCAGCGCGAACTGGGCGTGAAGGAGTAGGCGGCGATTCGAAAACTTATCAACAGGACGTTATTCCGGCCGCAGGCCGTGAACCCCTTCCGCGAAAGGGGTTTGGGGCAGGGCAGGCCCCGAAACGCGGCGGCCCGCCGGGGACCGGCATCCGGCCCGTTCCGGCATTCGGTGGCGGAAGCTGTGTTATAAACATAGTTTTCGACAAACCGGGGTTCCGCCCGGTTTTGATTTCTCCCCGCTTATGCTTACTTTTGACCTTTGAAAGAATCCGATTATCCATGGCGAAAGATTTTACACCCTCCTCCCGCAACCGGGAGGCGTTCGAGGCGATGACCGATACCGTCGGCAACGTACCCCCGCAGGCGGTCGAGCTGGAGGAGGCCGTGCTCGGTGCGCTGATGCTCGAAAAGGACTGCATCATCACCGTGCAGGAGTTCGTCTCCCCCGAGGCGTTCTACACCGAGGAACACCGCCTGATCTACAAGGCGATCAACGAACTGTCGATGGAGCTGAAACCCATCGACCTCTATACCGTGACCGAGCGGCTCAAGGCCAAGAAGGAGCTGAAGAAGGTGGGCGGCGCTTCGTACCTCGCGCAGCTGACCCAGAAGGTCGGTTCGGCGGCCAACGTCGAGTTTCACGCCAAGATCATCGCCCAGAAATACGTGCAGCGCGAGCTGATCCGCTCGGCGACCGAGATTCAGAAACGCTCCTACGACGAGTCGACCGACGTCACGGAGCTGATCGGTTACGCTGAAGGCGAGATCTTCAAGGTCGCCGAGGGGCACGTCAAACGTTCGGTGCAGTCGTCCAAGGACATCCTGGCCCGGGCGCTGATGCAGATCGAGGAGGCGTCGAAGAACACCAGCGCCTTCAGCGGCGTGCCGTCGGGCTTCATGGCTCTGGACCGCGTGACGCTGGGCTGGCAGCTGTCCGACCTGATCATCGTCGCCGCGCGTCCCTCGATGGGTAAGACAGCCTTCGTGCTCTCGATGGCCCGCAACATGGCCGTCGACCACGAGCAGGGCGTGGCGTTCTTTTCGCTCGAAATGTCCTCCGTGCAGCTGATGATGCGTCTGATCATCGCCGAGACGGGACTTTCGGGCAACGACGTCAAGTCGGGGCGTCTGACGCCCGAGCAGTGGCGGCACCTCGAATCGGCCACCAAGCCGTTGGGCACGGCGCCGTTGTTCATCGACGACACCCCGGCCCTTTCGGTCTTCGAGTTCCGTTCGAAGGCCCGGCGTCTGAAAATTCATAACGACATCAAGATCATCATCATCGACTACCTCCAGCTGATGACCGGCAATCAGGACACGAAGGGCAACCGCGAGCAGGAGGTGGCCTTCATCTCGCGTACGCTGAAGGCCATCGCCAAGGAGCTGAACGTGCCGATGATCGCCCTTTCGCAGTTGAGCCGCGCCACCGAAATGCGCGGCGGCTCGAAGCGTCCCCAGCTGTCGGACCTCCGCGAGTCGGGCGCCATCGAGCAGGACGCCGACATCGTGGCCTTCATCCACCGTCCGGAGTATTACGGCATCAACCAGGACGAGAACGGCATGCCCACGGCGGGCATGGCCGAGATCATCCTCGCCAAGCACCGTAACGGCGCGGTGTGCGACGTGAACCTGCGCTTCCTGAAGGAGCAGGCCCGCTTCGCCGACGTGGAGGACTCGATGCTGCCGCCCGCGCAGGCGGCGGAGAGCCAGCAGGCCTACGACGACTACGCCAGCGGTTCGAACAGCCAGCCGGGGACGTCGGGCCTCGGTGCGGCGATGGGCGGGGAGTTCGACGTCAACCGCTCGACGAAGATCGACGACGAAGCGCCTTTTTAGCCATGTTCGTTCGTACATTTGCAGGAGCGGTCGCCGGGATCGACGCCGTGGCGGTGACCGTCGAGGTCAACATCGCCGGCGGCGGTCTGGGCATGTACCTCGTGGGACTGCCCGACAATGCCGTGAAGGAGAGCGAACAGCGCATCCGGGCGGCGTTCGAGAACTTGGGCGAGCGGATGTCGGGCAAGAAGGTGGTCGTGAGCCTCGCTCCGGCCGACCTGCGCAAGGAGGGGTCGGGTTTCGACCTGCCGATCGCCGTGGGAATCCTCGCGGCGATGGGCCGCATCGACGCCGGGGCGGTCGCCGGGACGATGTTCGTCGGCGAACTGTCGCTCGACGGCTCGCTCAAACCCGTGCGGGGCGTGCTTCCCGTTGCGGTCCGGGCGCGTTCGGAGGGGCTGCGGCGGGTGGTGCTGCCGGCGGAAAACGCGGCGGAGGCCGCGGTTGTCGACGGCATCGAGGTGATCGGCGCCACGACCTTGCGCCAGGTCGTCGGATACTTGAACGGCGAGGCGGAGATTGCGCCTGCCGTGCCGGCCGACGACGAACCGTTCGCCGCGGCGTCGACGCACTATGCGGAGGATTTCGCCGACGTGCGGGGCCAGACGCATGTGAAACGCGCGCTGGAGATCGCGGCGGCGGGAGGGCACAACGTCATCATGGTCGGTGCGCCGGGTTCGGGCAAGACGATGCTCGCACGGCGTCTGCCGACGATCCTGCCGCCGCTTTCGCGCGAAGAGGCGCTCGAAACGACCAAGATACACTCCGTGGCGGGCAAGGCGGGCGTGACGGGCGGGCTGATGACCCGGCGGCCGTTTCGCGCTCCGCATCATACGGCTTCGCAGGTCGCCGTGATCGGCGGCGGGCAGTCGCCCCGGCCGGGTGAGGTGTCGCTGGCCCACAACGGCGTGCTGTTCCTCGATGAGCTGCCCGAATTCGGGCGCAGCGTGCTCGAAGTGCTGCGGCAGCCGCTGGAGGAGAAGAAGATCGTGGTTTCGCGGGCCAGATACAGCGTCGAATATCCGGCGAATTTTACGCTCGTGGCGGCGATGAATCCCTGCCCGTGCGGCTATTACAACCACCCGACGAAGGAGTGCACCTGTTCTCCGGGGTCGGTGCACCGCTATATGGGGCGCATTTCGGGTCCGCTGATGGACCGCATCGACCTGCATGTGGAGGTGACGCCCGTGACTCCGCAGGAGTTGTCGGCGGCTGCGCCGGGCGAGGCGAGCGCTGCGGTTCGCGAACGGGTCATCCGGGCGCGGGCGGTGCAGGAGGCGCGCTTCGGCGGTGTCGAGGGGGTTCATACCAACTCGATGATGAACAGCGCGATGCTGCGCGAATACTGCCGTCTCGATGCGGCTTCGGCCGCGCTGCTGGAGCGGGCCATGGAGCGGCTGTCGCTCTCGGCGCGGGCCTACGACCGTATCCTGAAGGCGGCGCGCACGATCGCCGACCTGGCGGGACGCGCCGACATCGTTCAGGCGGACATCGCCGAGGCGATCAACTACCGGTCGCTGGACCGGGGGAACTGGGGACGATGATTCTGCCGCCCCGGCGGCAGAATCAATTAAGAATTAAAAATTAGATACGATGAAACGCATCATTCTTTCCGGAGGTGGAACCGGAGGCCATATCTACCCGGCCGTGGCTGTTGCCGAGGCCTTGAAACGGCGTTTCGGCGACGGGGTGGAGATTCTCTTCGTCGGGGCCGAGGGCAAGATGGAGATGGAGAAGGTCCCGGCGCTGGGCTACCGCATCGTGGGCTTGCCGATCGCGGGCCTTCAGCGGCGGCTGGACTGGCGCAACCTCGCGGTGCCGTTCAAGGCGGTGAAGAGCATCCGGATGGCGAAGAGGATCATCCGCGACTTCGGGGCCGACGCCGTGGTGGGCTTCGGCGGCTATGCCAGTGCTCCGGTGCTGTGGGCCGCGCAGCGGATGGGCGTGCCGACCGTGATTCAGGAGCAGAACTCCTATGCGGGCGTGACGAATAAAATCCTCGCGAAGGGCGCGCGGCGCATCTGCACGGCCTACGAAGGCATGGAACGCTTTTTCCCGGCGGCGAAGATCGTCCTGACGGGCAATCCCCTGCGGGGCCGCTTTTCGAAGGAGGGCGCCGACCGCGCCGAGGCGTTGGAATATTACGGGCTGACGCCCGATCTTCCGGTGATCCTGGTGGTCGGCGGGTCGCTCGGCACACGGTCGCTGAACGAGATGATGAAGGCGTGGATCGTCGGGACGGACGGCAAGGCCCCCGTGCAGGTGATCTGGCAGACGGGCAAGTACTACGAGCGCGAAATGCAGGCCTTTCTGGCCGCGCACCCCGCCGCGCACGTCTGGCAGGGGGCTTTCATCGACCGCATGGACTACGCCTACGCCGCGGCCGATCTGGTCGTCTCGCGCAGCGGGGCCGGGACGGTCTCCGAGTTGTGCCTCGTTGCCAAGCCGGTGCTGTTCGTTCCGTCGCCCAACGTGGCCGAGGATCATCAGACCAAAAACGCCCGGGCGCTGGAGACGAAGGGCGCGGCGGTGGTCGTTCCGGACGCCGAGTGCCGGACGAAGGCGATGCCGCGGGCCGTGGAGCTGCTGGCGGATCGGGAGACGCTGGCGGCGATGAGCCGCAATCTGGAGGCGCTGGCCAGGCCCGACGCCGCGGAAGATATTGTCAATGAGATTGTAAAGGTAATGAAGTGATGGAATACAAGAACGTCTATTTTCTGGGTATTGGCGGCATCGGCATGAGTGCCCTGGCGCGCTATTTTCTGCACGGGGGGTATGCCGTCGCGGGCTATGACCGCACGCCTTCGCACCTGACCGGCGAACTCGAAGCGGAGGGCGCGGCGGTCCACTACGAGGACGACGTGCGGCTGATCCCCGAAGGATTTCTCGACCCGAAGAAGACGATGGTCGTCTACACCCCGGCCGTGCCGCAGGATCACGGCGAATACCGCTATTTTCGCGAACACGGTTTCTGCGTCGAGAAGCGTTCGCAGATGCTGGGGCATCTTGCGGAGGGCAAATACGTGATGGCCGTGGCGGGCACGCACGGCAAGACCACCACTTCGACGATGGTGGCATGGCTCAACCGCGCGCTGACGGGCGGCGGCTCGGCTTTTCTGGGGGGCATTTCGAAGAATTTCGGCGGCAATCTGGTGCTGGGCGACGGCGGGCGACTGGCTGTCGAGGCCGACGAGTTCGACCGGTCGTTCCTGCGGCTGTATCCCGACGTGGCGGTGGTCACCTCGGCCGATGCCGACCACCTCGACATCTACGGGACGCACGAGGCGGTGAAGGAGGCCTTCTCGCAGTTCGTGCGGCAGATCCGGCCGGGCGGCTCGCTCATCATCAAGCGGGGCGTCGACATCGTGATCGACAACCCCGGGATCGCCGTATACCGTTATTCCTACGACGAGCCGTGCGATTTCTACGCCCGCAACGTGCAGCTGCTCGAAGGGGGGCATTACCGTTACGACCTGGTGACACCCTCGGGCGCGTTCGAGGGGTGCACGCTGGGCGTTCCGGGGTGGGTCAACATCGAAAACGCGGTCGCGGCCGTCGCTTCGGTGTGGTGCGCCGCGAAGGCCGGAGGAACTCCGCTGGATGCCGATAAGCTGCGCGGCGCGCTGGCCTCGTTCTCGGGGGTGAAACGGCGTTTCGAGTTCTATGTCAACACCCCGAAGCAGGTCTATATGGACGACTACGCCCACCATCCGCGCGAGCTGGCCGCAACGCTCACCTCCGTGCGGAAGATGTTCCCCGGGCGGCGGATCACGGCGCTGTTCCAGCCCCACCTCTACACCCGTACGCGCGACCTCCATGCGGAGTTCGCCGAGGCGTTGTCGCATGCCGACGAAGTGGTGCTGCTGCCGATCTATCCGGCGCGCGAGGAGCCGATTCCGGGCATCACCTCGGAGATCATCGCCCGACGGGTCGCCGCGCCGTGCCGTATCGTCGACCGCGACCATTTGGCCGACGAGGTGGCCGCGATGGACACCGACGTTGTGATCAGCTTCGGCGCCGGCAATATCGACGCCTGCTGCCCCGCATTGGCGGAGCGATTAAAAATGAAAAGCTAAATATTAAAAATACAGGCATCTGTTTTTGGCATTTTCGTTTCCGGCTGGAGTTGATGAGGTCTCTTTTGCTTGACAAAAACGACTTCTTGCGTGGCTTGGAATCTGCCTGAATGATTTTTCATAATTTTTAATAGTGATGTCCCGCTACCTCCGATACACGCTTCTGACCCTGCTGTGGGTCGCCGTGGCCGCATACATCGTCTTTGCGGCCTCGGCGGTGCGGCGCGTGCGCAGGACGGGTACGGTCGGAAGGCTGGAGATCGAGGTGGTGGACAGCTCTTCGCAGGGACATCTGGTCTCGGCGGCGATGGTCCGCCAGTGGATTTCACATGCCGGAATCAAGACACTCGGCACGGCAGTTGATGCGGTGGACCTGACGGGCATCGAACGACTGATCGCCCGCAACGGATTCGTGGATAAAACGGTTGCCTATGTCTCCTACGGGGGAACGCTGCACATTGAGATCAGCCAGCGCAAGCCGCTGGTGCGCCTGCTTACCGATGGCATGAACGCCTACGTGACCGCCGACGGCTATGTCTTCGCCGCGCCCCGCGCCTCGTCGCTCTACGTGCCGGTGGTCACCGGCAGTTACCGTCCTCCCTTCCCTGCATCGTACGTCGGGAGCGTGCGGGAGCATATCGACCTGCGTCTCGGCGAGATCGACGAACGCATCGCCGAACTCGAACGCGAGAAATACCCCCTCTACCGGCGTGAGATGGAGAACGACCGCAACATTTCGGCCCTGCGCCGCATGCGCATCAAGCGGCAGTGGTGGCGGCTGGAAGGTTCGCGGGAGTTCGATGCGCGGGTCGACGCGCTGCGCGAGAAAAAAGCCGGCCTGCGCCGCACCTACCGCTACCGGGCGGGCGTGATCCGCGAGGAGATCGAGCGTATCCTGCACCTGGCTTTCGGGCTGGCCCGGGGACGCCGCAAAAAACTGACGCTGGTGGATAAAGCCAATGTGATTGCCACCTCCCGGCTGTGGCGCCAGATCGGCGGCGAGCTCGCCCCGCAGTATCCCGATGTCGAACTGGAATATATGTTCGTGGACAATGCCGCGATGCAGCTCGTTAAAAATCCGTCGCAGTTTTCGGTTGTGGTGACCAGCAATATGTTTGGCGATATACTGTCGGATGAGGCCAGCCAGATCACCGGCTCGATAGGACTGCTGCCGTCGGCCTCGCTCGGAGAGGGCTCGAGGGGCATGTATGAGCCGATTCACGGCTCAGCTCCCGACATTGCCGGCCAAAACAAGGCAAATCCGATAGCAACGGTTCTTTCGGCCGCTATGATGCTTAGATATTCCTTTGGCCTTATCGATGAGGCCGATTGTATAGAAAACGCTGTCAATACGGTGCTGAATGCCGGCTACCGTACGGCCGATATCGCTGCGGGTGCAGATAATGCGCTGTCCTGTACCGAAATGCGGGATAAAATTTTGGAAAATATTTAGTTTTGACTAAAATGTGATTAAATACTGCGGGCAGAGTACTTCTGTCCGCAGTATTTTTATCAGGAAAATGATGAGATAAGAAGTGATGGTATTGACTTTTAAAGTCTTCTATACTATCTGCAGGATAGTAATAACAAGCCTGCCTTAGTTTTTAATATTAAAAATATTATTCTGCATTTGTTTAATCTTCGTTCTGCCGTTTTGTATAACCGAAGGTTGCAAACGATGTGTGTTAAGCGCCGGTCGGATTTGTTATCTTTTATAAATAGATTTGACTTGTGTTAGCTTTTTTCTTGCCTGCTTATAACTTATAATACTTAGTTATACAAAAATTTATTTTGCGTTAATAAAAGCGCTATTTTAACTTAAAATTACGGTTTTTAGTGATTTTAGTTTTTATTAGATTTTTCTGACTTAAAATGCGGCCGGCCGAAAATTAAGCGGAATAAAGCAAAAAAAGAGCGCCAAAGGGCGCTCAAATTATTTATAAAAGTGATCAGGCGTTTTGCTTTTTCTTAGCAATAACAGCCACACCGGCCGATACAAGGACGATCGCCG
>ERZ825896.4139-NODE-4139-length-11427-cov-4.216673_pt1 | contig 11427 bp, 10 predicted proteins | sample MGYA00519858_ERZ825896 | MGnify/ENA primary metagenome ERZ825896 (study PRJEB31778, sample SAMEA3449214) | human gut metagenome | biome: human gut; feature: human-associated habitat; material: faeces | place: United Kingdom | collected 2010/2012 ... | reverse complement strand
CATACTCCGGCATCTCCCGGAGGAAGGCGCAGTCCGGGTCTGCCTCCACCTGGTCCAGAAGGGGCTCCAGCAGCACCGACTGGGCCTCTCCGGCGGCCTCTTTGGTGGCCAGATGCCGGTACAGGGGCGAGGCACTCAGATCCCAAGGCACTGTCAGGCTATGCAGCAGCCGGTCCAGCAGGTCCAGCGCCGCCGGGCCGTCCTGCTCCGCCGCCGCCAGCTGGAAAAGGGGCGAGACGCAGAGGTAACCCGTGATGCGCATGGCCCCCTGGATGGCGTCAAAGAGCCGGTCGCGCTCCGCCGCCTCCGGGTGGAGGGCCAGGAAGCCCACCCGCTCCCCGGGGATGGAGAGGGACTTGCTGAAGGAGTAGCAGTAGATGGCATCGGGATACATCCCCGGCAGGAAGGGGACCTCCGTCCCGCCGTAGACCAGCTCCCGGTAGGGCTCGTCCGCCAGGAGGTAGATGGGCCGGCCCAGCTCCCGCTCCCGGCGGGAGAGCATGGCGGTGAGCTGCTCCAGGTCCTCCCGGGGATAGACCGCGCCGCTGGGGTTATTGGGGGAGTTCAGGATGACGAGGGCGGGCCGCTCCGTCACCGCCGCCTCCAGGGCGGCAAGGTCCAGCTGGAAGCTCTCCGCCAGGCACGGAACGGCCTTCACCGTCGCCCCCATGGCCTCCACATAGACCCAGTACTCCGGGAAGGCGGGGGTGGGGATGATGACCTCCTCCCCCGGGGCAAGCAGGACCCGGCAGAGGAGCGCCAGGGCGGAGGAGGCTCCGTCCGTGAGGCAGATGTCCTCCGGCCGGTAGGTCATGGAGAAGCTGCAGTTCAGGTAGTCCGCGATCTTCGCCCGGACGGCGGGGATGCCGGGGGCGGGGACATAGGTGTGGAGCTCCGCCGGGGGGACGGAATCCATCAAGCGGCGCACGGCGGCGTGGAGGGCAGCGGGGGGATCGGCGCTGGGGGAGCCGATGGCGAAGTCAAAGACGTTCTCCGGCCCCACCTCTTTGGCCCGCTGGGCGCCGTGGGCGCTGAGCTCCCGGATGATGGAGCCGCCTCCGCCCCAGCGCAGGGCAGTTTCTGAGATCATGCTTCTGCCCCCTTTCCGGCGAGGTGGTCCTTGAGGCAGAGGATGGCCTGGCGGTAGCCCTCAAACCCAAGGCCCATGTAGGTCTTGAGGCAGGCCATCCCGGCGTAGGAGACCTGGCGGAAGGGCTCCCGCTCACTCACCTGGGAGATGTGGACCTCTACCGCTGGGAGGGAAACGGCCTTCAGGGCATCCAGGATGGCGATGGAGGTGTGGGTGTAGGCGGCGGGGTTGATGACGATGCCGTCCACCTTGCCGTAAGCCCACTGGATTTTGTCCACAATGTCCCCCTCGTGGTTGGACTGGTACTGCTCCACTTCCAGACCCTCGGCGCTGGCGGTTTCATCCAGCAGCCGCAGAAGATCGGCAAAGGTATTTTTGCCGTAGATACCCGGCTCCCGGATGCCAAGCATATTCAGGTTGGGGCCGTTGATGACCAGAATTTTCATATGGGTTCCTCCATGATCGACAAAATGGCGGCGACGGTTTCCTCGGCGGTGCCGTCATTGCTGACGGCGTGATCGGCAAAGGCAGCGTACATGGGGGCGCGCTTTGCGAACATTGCGTCCAAGGGACTAGCCTGGGACAGGGGACGGCCGTCGGTGGGCAGCTTGGAAATGTCCCGTTTCAGCCAGAAAATCACGCCGTTCTGGTGAAGCATCGGGTAGTTTCGCGGCTGGGTCACACAGCCGCCGCCGGTGGCGATGACCAGCGCGGACTGCTTGCCCAGCTGGGACAGCGCTTTCGTCTCCCAGTCCCGGAAAACGGTTTCGCCGTCCTCTGCAAAAATGGCCGGGATGGGTTTGCCCGCGAGGCGGACAATTTTCTCGTCGGCATCCACCAGCTTTCTGCCGAGCTTCTCCGCAAGCAGAGCGCCGATGGTGCTTTTTCCGCACCCCGGCATTCCGATGAGGACGATGTTCGCCATCTGAGCGGCGAGCTTTCCGTGGATTTCGGCAATGACAGCGTCGTCAATGGATGTGCCGGTAAAATACTCGGCGGATTCCTTGGCCTGGGCGACCAACATCCAAAGGCCGTTGGCGCAGGAAATATGAAGCGCTTCGGCATCCAGCAGAAGCTGGGTGCGGGCGGGGTTGTAGATCACGTCCAACACCCCTTCCAGCTTGGGGAACCGCTTCAAATCCACGGGAGAAACGCCGGTGTTGGGGTACATGCCGACGGGGGTCGCGTTGACGATGACGGCGGCGTCTTCGTGACGCTGCAGGTTCTCGTAATTGTTTTCCCCGGAACGGGAAATGACCACGGCCTCAGCACCCAGCTCAGTCAAAACAGCAGTGACGGTATTGGAAGCCCCGCCGCTGCCCAGCACCAGAACCTTCTTTCCGACGACATCCAGACCGCTTCGCTTCAAAAGGGAAGCAAAGCCAAAATAGTCCGTGTTGTGGCCGAAAAGGGTGCCGTCCTCTCTGCGGACGACGGTGTTCACCGCCCTCAGCTTTTTAGCATTCGGGGACAGCTCGTCCAGACAGGGGATGACCGTTTTCTTGTAGGGAATGGTGACATTCAGCCCGGTAAAATCCCCGTTTTTCAGGAAATCTTCAACTTCCTCCGGCTCTTTTTCAAAGAACGTATAGGAATAACCCCCGAGACAGGCGTGAATCTGGGGGGAGTAGCTGTGCCCCAGCTTCCGACCCAGCAGTCCGCATTTCATCAGACCACCTCCGTGTAGCTTCCCAGGTATTTGAATTCCTCGCACATCTCGTCCAGCTCACACATCAGCTGAACGAATTCCTCGGAATAAATGGAGGTTTCCAGATCGAAATAGAACATGAACTCAAATTCCCGGTCGGGAATGGGGCGGGATTCCAGCTTCGTGACGTTGATGCCCAAAGTGTAAAGCCGCGCCAGCACTTTGTAAAGCGCGCCGGGCTTGTGGTTCAGAACCATCATGATGGAGGTCTTGTCGGAGCCGGGGTAAATTTCCAGGTTCCGGCTGAAGCAGATGAAGCGGGTGCGGTTGTTGCCCTTGTCTTGCACGGAGCTGCGCAGACAATCCAGTCCGTACAGCTCGGCGCAGGCGCGGCTGGACAGGGCGGCAACGTCCTTTCTGCCGGACTGGGAGACCATCTGGGCGGCCACGGCGGTGTTGTCCACGGGAATGACATTCACGCCGGGGAGACTGTGGAGGAAGTTGCCGCACTGGTTGATGGCCTGCTCGTGGGAATACACTTCCTTGATATCGGCGAGGTTCGTGCCGGGATTAACCAGAAGATTGTGGTCGATCTTCAGCCGGAAGGTGCGGACGATGGAGAAATTATGCTCGATCATCAGGTCGTACACCTTGTTCACGGAACCGGCAGTGGAATTTTCGATGGGCAGAATGCCGTATTGGCACAGCCCCTGATCGATGGCACTGAACACGGCCTCAAAGGACTTGAAGTACATAATAAAGGGATTTTTGAAGATTTTTTCACAGGCGATCTGGGAGTAAGCGCCCTCCACGCCCTGACAGGCGACCATGGGCGCCTGGGGGAAAAGCTTCGGCGTATGCTCGATGGCCTGCGTGATGTTCCGGTAAAGGGGGCTGCATTCCCCGTTGCGCTTGGACTGGTAGCTGCGGCTCAGCTCGAACAGCATGGAGTACAGCACCCGGGTGTAATTGGCCATTTCGGGGCCGGCCTTTTCCGCCACGTCCTGAAGCTTCGCCCGTTCCCGGGCGGGCTGGAAAATGGGCAGGTTATTGGCCTTTTTGTAGTCGGCGACCTGAGCGGCGACATGCATCCGCTGGCAGAACAGGCGAACCAGTTCGTCATCGATTTTGTCGATCTCACTGCGAATCTCATTCAGGTTCATTTACGGTTTCCTCCTGTCTGTCTGGGTGTTGCCCAGAATCATGTCGAAAATGGCGATGGCGGCCGCGGCCTCGATCACCGGAACGGCTCTGGGGACGATGCACGGGTCATGACGGCCTTTGACGATCAGCTCCCGAACTTTTCCATCGTTCAGATCGACGCTCTGCTGGGGGCGGGAAATGGAGGGGGTGGGCTTGAGAGCCGCCCGGAAAATCAGGGGCATTCCGGTGGTAATGCCGCCGAGAATTCCCCCGGCATTGTTGGTGACGGTGCGTATCTGGCCGCCCGATATAACGTAATCGTCGTTATTCTGGCTACCCCGCAGATTTGCGGCGGAAAAGCCCGCACCGAATTCCACACCCTTCACGGCGGGAACGCCGTAGACGATTTGGGCAATTCGACTCTCCACGCCGCCGAACATGGGTTCTCCCACCCCGGCGGGAAGACCGGTGACGGCGCATTCCACAATGCCGCCCACGCTGTCGCCGTCACCCTTTGCGGCGGAAATGGCATCCCGCATCTGTGCCCCTGCGTCCGGTTTTATCACCGGGAAATCCGGCTGGATGGAATCTCTATCCGGGGCGAGGGAATCAAAGGGCGTGTCGGAAATGCCCGCGATGGCGGCAACATGGGCGAAAACCTGAATTCCCATGCCCTCCAACCATTGTTTGCACAGTCCTCCCGCAATGCAGAGCGGCGCGGTCAGGCGGCCGGAAAAGTGTCCGCCTCCGGCGGCGTCCTGAAATCCGCCGTATTTGATCTGGGCGGTGAGGTCTGCGTGTCCGGGACGGGGGCAGTCCTTCAGATTGGCATAGTCCCCGGAGCGGGTGTTTTTGTTGTAAATCGCGGCGGCAATGGGTGCGCCGCAGGTGAAGCCGTCCAGAATTCCGGAGAGAAACTCCGGCCGGTCGGCCTCCTTTCGCGGCGTTGACCAGTCGTTCTGACCGGGGGCGCGGCGGTTCAGGAAGATTTGCAGCGCGTCCGTGTCCACGGGCAGACCTGCCGGAATGCCGTCCAGCGTCATGCCGATGGCCGCGCCGTGGGATTGGCCGAAAATGGACAATTTCAGATTTTCACCGTAGGTACTGCTCATAGTTACCTCCTAAACGGGCGTATTCTTCAAAGAATTTTGGATAGGATTTTCCCACGCACTCCGCGCCAAGAATGGCCACGGGTGCTTTGCAGGCCGTCGCGGCAATGGCGGCGGACATGGCGATGCGGTGATCGTTCATGGCATCCACCGTCCCGCCGACCAGCCCCGTGCCGTACACCGTCAGGGTGTCCTCGGAAGCCTGTGCCTTTCCGCCCAGCGCTTCCACCATGGCAATAACGGACGCGACACGGTCGGATTCTTTCAGCCGCAGCCGCCGGATGTCTGTGAACACAGCGCCATTTTTACACGCCGCCGTAACGGCGAGAATGGGGACTAAATCGGGAATATCAGCGGCGGAAATGACGGGGCTATTTTCCAGCGCGGGAAGCAGATCAAAGACCGCCCGGTCGCCCTGGGGGGAATCCGGGGAGAGGTTCGTCACCTCTACACTGCTGCCCAACGCCTTTGCAGCAAGGAAGAACGCGGCGTTGCTCCAATCGCCTTCTACCGTCAGCGTGCCGGGGGAGTGGAACGGGGTGCCGCCGGTCACGACAAAATCCGACGTTTCTTTTCCAAATATTTCCATTGCCCGCTGGGTCATGGTGATATAGGGGCGGGATTCCACCTTCCCGGTCAGACGGATGCGGCTTTTTCCCGGAATCAGGGCGGCGGAAAGCAGCAGCCCCGTAATAAACTGGCTGGAAACGCCGCCGTCGATGACGTATTCTCCCGCCCGCAGACGCCCGGTGCAGCGGACGGTATCCGCAGTCGGGCGGGTGAGGGTGCAGCCCATACGTTCCATTTCCTCCCACAGCGGGGAGAGAGGGCGGCTGGGGAGCCTGCCCTCCAAATGAAACATTGCGTCAACGCCCAAAGCCCCGGCCACTGGCAGCAGAAACCGCAGGGTAGAGCCGCTGTCGTGGCAGCGAAGCGCTGTCTGCCGGGGGATTTCCTTCGCCGGGATGACCCGGTAGCCGGAGTCGGTTCGTATGATGCCCGCGCCCAGAGCGTTCAGGCAGCCCATGGTCGCTTCGATGTCCCGGTTGGTTTCGGGGCAGAAAAGAGTGGTGGGCGCGTCGGCAAAGGCGGCGCAGATCAGCAAGCGGTGCGCCTGAGACTTCGAGGGGATGGCGCGGACGGTTCCCGAAAGTTTCCCGGGGAAAATGGTGATATCCATATCAAAGACCTGCCTGAATAAAGGATTTCAGGGATTCGACCTTGGTCGGGACAATGACGCAGTCGCCGATGGCACGGGGGATGATGAGATTCACCGTGCCGCCGGAACGCTTCTTATCCGAGAGCGTGTAGCTGAAAAGATCGTCTGCGGAGTAGTCCGTCCGGGTGGGCAGACCGAATTGTTCCAGAAGCGCCACGATTCGCGGCGTATCGGCGCAGGCGGATGCCCGGCTGACGATGGCCATACCGATGGCGACGGCCTTGCCGTGGGAGATGGCAAAATGGCTTTTGGCCTCCACGCCGTGACCGACGGTGTGACCCAGATTCAGCTTCATCCGTGCGCCGGTGTCGAATTCGTCCTCCATGACCACGTCCCGCTTTAATTCCACACAGCGGGTGATGACCGCTTCCCGGTCAAAGGAAAGCCCCTTTTCTTCCAGATGGGCGAACAGCTTCGGGTCGTACAGCACGCCGTACTTGATGACCTCGGCGCAGCCGTCCCGGAAAATGTCAAGGGGGAGGGAATTCAGGGTATCCGTGTCGCACAGCACAAGACTTGGCTGGCAGAACGCCCCGGCGAGGTTCTTCCCGGCGGGGAGATCAATGGCTGTTTTGCCGCCCACGGAGGAATCCACGGCGGCAAGCAGGGTCGTGGGAACCTGAATGAAGCGGATGCCCCGGAGGTAGCTTGCGGCGGCGAAACCTGCCAGATCACCCACCACGCCGCCGCCCAGAGCGACGATCAGGTCGGAGCGGGTCAGCCGGTTTTCCGCGAGAAAGTTCAGAAGATCGAGGAAGACCTGCCCGTTTTTGCTTTCTTCCCCGGCGGGGAATACATAGGAAACCACGGAAAAACCTGCGCTTTTCAGGCTTTCCTCGGCAGCTGCCCCGTAAAGAGGATACACGCTGCTCTCGCTGACGACGCAGATTTTCTGCGCCTTCCCCAGCTTTTTCGCTTCCGCACCCAAAGTGGGCAGAAGACCCTGACCGATCAGAATATCATACTGTCTGGAGGCGCGGACGGTAACGGTGTTCATCCGTCCACCTCCTCTTTGCACTTTTTCCCCTCGTCCAGCAGCCGGACTAATGTGTCCATATCATCCGCGGCAATGGCACCCCGGTAGGCGGACAGGCTCTCAATATAGCTGTCCAGCTCGAAAAGAACATTGTCCTTGTTTTCCATGAACAGCTCCGCCCACATCTGAGGATTCAGCCACGCGACGCGGGTCAGGTCTTTGTAGCTTCCGGCAGAAAATCCCTTGTGCTTCAAAGCGGTGGGGGACTTGATAAAAGCGTTGCTGAGAATGTGGGGCATCTGGGAGGTAAAGGCGATCATTTTATCGTGTTCTTCCGCCGTTGTAACGGAGAAAAAGCCAAAACGGCAGGGCTTCAATGCGGTTTTTACCCGGTCTAACAGCTGGATATCGTCATACACCGGCGGAACCAGCACCATGGGCGCGCCTGCAAAGAGGTTTGCCCGGCTGTATTTGAAGCCGGAGAACTGGGAGCCTGCCATGGGATGCCCGCCCACGAAGGTGAAGCCGTACCGTTCGGCGAGAGGGAAGCACCGGCTGCAAACCTCCCGCTTGATGCCGCAGCAGTCGATGACCAGCGCGTCCTTGGATACAAGGGGCGCGTTCTTTTCCAGCCAGTCGGCGCAGCCGCCGGGGTAGATGGCAAGCAGGATCAGGTCGCACTCCGGAATGGTGGTTTCGTCCAGCCGTCCGTGGACTGCGCCGGAAAGCATGGCAAAGGACAGCATACTTTCGTTTCGCTGAATGGCGTAGACGGTGTGCCCCTCCAGAGCGTAGGCTCTGGCAAGGGAGCCGCCGATCAGGCCAAGACCCAAAATACCGACTTTCATACAAGAACCTCACGAATCTGCCGGACTTTCCGGCTGATCTCATCGAACTGGGGCGGCGTGATGGACTGGGCACCGTCGCACAGCGCGTGGGCGGGATCGTTGTGGACCTCCACCATGATGCCGTCGGCACCGGCGGCGGTGGCCGCGTAGGCCATGGGGGCGACCAGATCGGCCTTGCCGGTGGCATGGCTGGGATCGACCACCACGGGCAGGTGGGTCAGATTGTGCAGAACGGGGACTGCGGAAAGGTCGAGGGTGTTCCGGGTGGCGGTCTCAAAGGTGCGGATGCCCCGCTCGCAGAGGATGACCTTGCTGTTGCCCTCGCTCATGATATATTCGGCGCTCATGAGCAGCTCCTGCAAGGTGTTGGCAAGTCCCCGTTTCAGCAGAATGGGCTTGTCGGTCTTGCCCAGCTCTTTCAGAAGGTCAAAGTTCTGCATATTCCGCGCACCTACCTGAATGATATCCACGTCGGCGAACAGATCGAGGGTGGAAATGTTCATGATCTCCGTGACGATGGGCAGCCCCGTGGCCTTTTTGGCCTCCAGAAGCAGCCGGATGCCCTCGTCCTTCATGCCCTGAAAGGCGTAGGGGGAGGTGCGGGGCTTGAACGCGCCGCCCCGGAGAATGGATGCACCGGATTCCTTGACGGCGGAAGCGACGGCAATGATCTGCTCCTCGGATTCCACGCTGCACGGGCCTGCGATCATGGCAAAATACCCGCCGCCGATGCGGGCGTTTCTCGCCTCGATGATGGTGTCCTTGGGGTGGAATTTCCGGTTGGCCTGCTTGAACGGCTCAGAGACCCGCTTGACGGTCTCCACCATTTCCAGGCTTTTCAGAAGGTCGATGTCCACCCGGCTGGTGTCGCCGACCAAACCGAGAATGGTGACCTCCGAACCTTCGGAAATGTGAACGTCCAGATTCATATTTTTGAGCCAGTCCACAAGGTGCTGGATCTGGGAGGGGGTGGTGCCGTTTTTCAATACTGCGATCATTGCTTAACATCTCCTGATAATAAAATAACGCCGCACGGCAATTCGTGCGGCGTCTTGAGATAACCCTTTAAGCTCCTGAAAATTTTCTGCAGCACAAATCGCTATTACTTTTTTCGGGTAAAAAAGTAATAGTAATAAAAGGAAAAGCGCACAGAAGAATTCATGGTGACCATGATAACAGTCTCCTTGTTCAGTAGCTGCGGACATTATACCATGGGCGGCGGAAGATTGCAAGAGGAATTTACGAAAACTGGATTTTTTTGCGGAGCGGCGGTAATTTCGGCAAACCATTGACAGTTCGCTGAAAAAATGGTACAATTTTTTTCAGCGAATAATTGCAGATATTACATATTGAGGAGAGGTTGCATGAAAAAGAATTTGACAAAGCTGGTAAGCATTCTTATGGTGCTGGTAATGATGGTGGGGCTCAGCGGCTGCTCCAACGAGAAAAACGCGGTGCTTGGCTCTTGGAAAGCCAGTATGAATCTGGCCGAGTATCTCAATCAGGGTATTGCGCAGGAGGACGCGACGGCTGCGGAGTATCTGTCGGTCGATTCCTTTTACCTGACCATGGTCCTGACATTCAAAGAGGACAACACCTATACCATTACTCTGGACGAGAACTCCGTGGACGCGGCAGTTGAGCAGCTCAAGATCGATATTCGCGGCGGCATGGAGAAGTATCTTGTGGACATGATGGCGCAGATGGGCGTTGTGATGACCATTGACGAGATCATGAAAGCCAGCAATACCACCATGGATAAGCTGATGGACGAATTCTTCTCAGACGAGATGGTGGAGCAGATGGTGGACGGCGCCTCGAGCGAGGGAAAGTTCAAGGCAAAGAGCGGCAGAATATTCCTGTCCGACGGGCTTGACTATGAGGTCGATCCTAACGTCTACGGCATTTACAAAGTGGATGGCAGCACGCTGACCATTCTGGACTATGTGGGAGAGGATGAGAACTTCCTCGGCATGTACCCGCTCACGTTTACCAAGGCAGGTTAAAAAACTAAAATCGGGCCGATTCGGCCCGATTTTTGCGTCTTTACTGAATATGCGTGTGATTGTTGATATGATCCTGACAGTAGCAGTAGTAGCCCTTGCACTTGGAGCAGTAGCGGAATTCCAGCTCCGGATTTGTCACATCGGTGCGTCCGCAGATCGTGCAGCGGTGGGTGTAGGGGGCTTTCGGCGTGGCGGTGGAGGCTTCGTAGGAGCCGGCGTTGAAATGAATGACCTTCGCCTTGGGCTGCTTGGGCTTCTTGCGGAACAGGCGGCTGGCATTAGCACGCCAGGACATGGGGATTACGTTCAGCACGTCCTTGCCGAAAAAGAGAAAATAGTTGGCAAGGGCGATTACGGGGAACAGATTGTAGGGGAAACGGTCGGTAAACAGGCTGAGCAGCACCAATGCCAGATCGACCAGCGCGAAAATCCACGCCTTTATGGGGATGATGAAAAACAGCAGAAAATTTGCGTCGGGGTACAGCGTGGCATAGCTGAGGAACAGACTCAGGTTCAGGTAGGTGACGCTGGCCTGACCGCCGAAGATCATACAGTAAATGTCCATCATCACCACGCCGGTGAGGTAAAACAGGTTGAACCGCAGGGTGCCCCACACATTTTCCATGGCTCTGCCCAGGGAATAATAGCAGAACAATGTAATGGCGGTGAGCATCATGCCCCAGGCGTCGAAGGTCATGCTTCCGACGCTGTAGGTCAGGGGATAGGTGATCAGCCGCCAGACCTGACCCTGAAGAATGGCCTCCCGATTGAAGCAGAGCGCACTGTACAGAAGCATGCTGCCGGACATCTGGCTGAACAGGTAGACCACGGCGGTGCCGATGACGATGTAAAGCATCAGATTGGGGATGCCCTTATCCCGGTTTTTGAAGCAGAAAAGCTCAAATTTTTTGCGTAAATTTTTCACGGTACTCAACTCCTAATGCTATTTCCTGATTAAAATCTTTTCTAAAGATCATAATGGAAGTTCAGTATAAAAAACGTATCCCCATTCTATCAGCAATTCATTCAAATGTCTATATCGGATTTGTAAACAAAAAGCTTGACTTTTTTAGAAAATCGTGTAGAATACAGTGTTGAACTGCATACAAGCCTTATCAAGAGTGGTGGAGGGAACGGCCCGATGAAACCCGGCAACCTGTTTATACAAGGTGCCAAATCCGGCGGCAAACGAAAGATGAGGATTCGATAGAAGCGCACATCGAATCTTCGGTGTGCGGTTTTTCTTTTTCAGGTTTCGTTATAGAAAGAAAGGAAAAACAAAATGGAAAAAAGACTTTTTACCTCTGAATGTGTCACCAACGGACACCCTGACAAAGTAGCGGACTCCATATCCGACGCCATTCTGGACGCCTGCCTTGCGCAGGACC
>ERZ825896.4134-NODE-4134-length-11435-cov-3.934359_pt1 | contig 11435 bp, 8 predicted proteins | sample MGYA00519858_ERZ825896 | MGnify/ENA primary metagenome ERZ825896 (study PRJEB31778, sample SAMEA3449214) | human gut metagenome | biome: human gut; feature: human-associated habitat; material: faeces | place: United Kingdom | collected 2010/2012 ... | reverse complement strand
ACGCAGCGTACTTTCTGCACAGCTTCTCGTGGTCAAGGGAGTACACATAGTCGGTCAGTATGCGGTGTATCGAGAGGTCGGCGTAGCGGCGTATAGGCGAGGTGAAATGCGCGTACTCCGGCATTACCAGACCGTAATGTCCGAGGGGCTCCTCGCTGTAGCGCGCCTTCATCATCGTGCGCAGGACTATCCTGTTAATCACCATCGCGCGGTCGCTGTCCTTGTTCTCGCGGAGTATCCGCGCAAGCTCGGAGGCGGGAGCGTTCGCCCCGAGCGCCCCGGGATTTATCCCCAGCGCGGTCAGCGTTTCCCGCAGCTGGTCGAGCTTCTCCGTCGTCGGAGCCTCGTGCACACGGTAAACGAACGGTATTTTCTCCTTCATCGCAAGAGCCGCCGCCGATTTGTTCGCCATCAGCATGAACTCCTCGATGATCCCCTCTGCAATTCCGGTGGTGCGCGGCTTAACGTCAATGCACACGCCGTTTTCATCAGTGATTATCTTGGTCTCTGAGGTGTCTATCTCGGGAGCGCCCCGGTCGACGCGGTTCTTTACAAGGATATCCGCGAGTTCCTTCATTATCGGGATACGGTCGATCACCCGGGCGTATTTCGTCTTTATTTCGTCGTCGGCGGTGCCGTCGATTATCTTGTTGACCTCGGAATAAACGCCTTTTACGCGGCTCCTGATAACGGATTTCTCGAAGCGGTAGCTCAGCAGCTTTCCGTCAAACCCGACGTCCATCAGGCAGGAAAACGCCAGTCTGTCCACCTGCGGATTCAGCGAGCATATTCCGTTTGAAAGCTGGCGCGGCAGCATGGGGACCACCTGGTCGGCGTAGTAGATCGAGGTTCCGCGGTAGAACGCCTCCTCGTCGAGCTTGCTGCCCTTTGTAACGTAGTGTGAAACGTCCGCGATATGCACTCCCAGTTTGTAGCAGCGATCGGTCTTTGCGATGCTCACCGCGTCGTCGATGTCCTTGGTGTCCGCACCGTCGATGGTGAAAATCGGCTCTCCCCGGAGTTCCAGTCGGCGGAGCACCTCGTCGGGGTCCGGCTCGTCGATGTCAATTTTGGAAGCCTCGTACAGCACATCGTCCGGAAAGTTCACGTGCAGATTGTTGGACAGCATGTAGGCGTCCGCGCCTGCCTTCGCGGTATCGCTGGAGCCGAACACATCCACGATGTTGACGGTATGATCCATGTGGCGCTCGCCGCGCTTCTTTATTGAGAAAACTACCTTATCGCCGACATGCATAGCAGCCGCTTTGGACACCTTCGCAATAACGAGCGGGTCGTTGCAGAGCTTATCCGGAAGAACCATCAGCTTGTTGCCCTCAGCGACGATAACTCCGGTCTGAAGTCCATTGTTCGCCTCCAGCACGGAAACCACAACTGCCTCGGCGGAGAATCGCTCGTCAGCTTCGGCGGTCTGCTTTGCAAGCACGATATCTCCGGGAATAGACCCCATGAGGTCGCGGCCGCGCACGAAATACTCGACCGGCATATCTCCGAGCTGCCTGATAAAACCGGATTTCGGCGTTACCCGGGTGACCTCCGCCTTGAAGAACTGCTCCGGGTGCTTTATCCAGCACATGCCCTTCTTGTAGGCAATGTCGTTGTGCTGTTTCATTTCGGAAAGCGCGGTCTCCAGCTTCTTGAATCCCTTTTTATTGATATCCAGACGGTCGGCAATCTGCTTGTCGGTCAGCCCCTTTTCGCCTGCGTCGTAAAGCATGAGCAGTATTGATATTTTCAGCTTGTTCATTTTTATCCTTTCTCATCGGTTTACTATATTTTATCCACGAACTCACCTGTTATTAACAAAAAGGACAGGCGGTAATGCCTGTCCCGTTTTTTTACTGTTCAGCAGTGGAAGCTGTGCTTTCAGCATACGATTCGCCAGCCTGAGATGTTCCGGAGGTCTCAGCCGTGCTTCCTGCCGCGCCTGACTCAGCAGTGCCGGAATCCTCAGCGGTCCCCTCGGAGGTGGAAACCTCGGAAACAACGGAAGAAGTAACGGAACTTGATGTGTCGTCAGACTTGGAACCGCCGAAGTAAGCATTCGCAATATTAACAACCATCGCAAGAATGAAGAATATGATCGCCGCCGTGATCATAGCCTTGTTGAGCTGAGCTTCCTTGGTTCTGCCGGAATTCTTTCCGAAGTAGTTATCGCCGGTGTTGCCGGAGATGGTCTGAGACATCTGAGTCTTGGTGTCCTGCATAAGAACAACGATAACGATAAACACGCATGCAATTATAAGAACTATTGCGCTGATTATTTCGAAAATACCCATTGGTTAATATTCCTCCATATAAATATGTACATTTGCGATAAGAGAAACGAGCATCTTCCAAAGAGATGCCCAACCAAGAATTTAACTTAATAATATCGCGACTATGAACATCGAGCACATCATGACATCATTGGCGGCAAAGCACCCCGGTGAGTCGGAGTATTTACAAGCGGTACACGAGGTGTTACTTTCCATAGAGGAAGTTTATAACCAACACCCCGAATTCGAAAAAGCCAAATTGATAGAAAGGCTTGTCGAACCCGACAGAATCATCACCTTCAAAGTGCCCTGGGTAGATGATAACGGCGAAATACAAGTAAACTTAGGATACCGGGTACAATTCAACAATGCCATAGGCCCGTACAAAGGAGGAATAAGATTCCATGCATCGGTAAATCTTTCCATATTGAAATTCCTCGGATTCGAACAAACATTCAAAAATGCACTGACCACATTGCCTATGGGCGGTGGTAAAGGTGGTTCCGATTTCTCACCACGTGGTAAGAGCGATGCTGAGATCATGCGTTTCTGCCAAGCGTTTATTCTTGAATTATGGCGTAATCTTGGTCCGGACAGGGATGTTCCGGCTGGTGATATAGGCGTAGGTGGCCGTGAGGTAGGTTATATGTACGGTATGTACAAGAAATTGGCTCGCGAGAATACGGGTACGTTCACGGGTAAGGGCATGGAGTTCGGAGGTTCTATCCTTCGTCCGGAAGCTACCGGCTTCGGCGCTCTTTATTTCGTACATCAAATGCTGGAGACTCACGGAATCGATATCAAGGACAAGACGGTCGCCATCTCCGGTTTCGGCAACGTGGCTTGGGGTGCCGCTACAAAGGCCACCGAGTTGGGCGCTAAAGTGGTTACGATCTCCGGTCCTGACGGATATATCTATGATCCGGTGGGTATCTCCGGCGAGAAGATCGACTATATGTTGGAATTGCGTAATTCCGGAAATGATATCGTAGCTCCTTACGCAGACGAATTCCCGGGCTCTACCTTCTATCCCGGCAAGAAACCTTGGGAACAAAAAGTAGATATAGCCTTGCCATGCGCTACCCAGAATGAGTTGAACGAGGCTGACGCTCGTAAGTTGATCGAGAACAAGACTTTGTGCGTAGCTGAGGTTTCTAACATGGGTTGTACGGCTGAGGCTGTAGACTTGTTCATCGAGCATAAGCAATTATTCGCTCCGGGTAAGGCTGTCAACGCCGGTGGTGTAGCTACTTCCGGATTAGAGATGACTCAGAACGCTATGCATATCTCATGGACTGCCGCCGAGGTAGACGCTAAATTACATCAGATCATGAGCGCAATCCACGAACAATGCGTAGCTCACGGTAAAGATGGCGAATATATCAATTATGTAAAAGGCGCGAATATCGCAGGCTTCATGAAAGTAGCGAAAGCTATGATGGCACAAGGTATCGTATAAGAATAAGGTCAGTTTAGGCTAAATAAAAACATAGTTATGAATTCTTTGAACCTTAGTTATGGTTTGAGAATTTCATAACTATGTTTTTTAAGCTCATATCAGCGGACTTTCCCGGGGTTCTTAGCGATAAAATCCTTCCATCCCGTATACTTCTTTTCCGAGATCGGATTATTGGTTTGGAAATAATGACAAACAGCCGCCGCCAACCCATCCGTAGCGTCCAATTGCGGAAGCATGGACTCATCCGGTATCTTCAGATAGCGTTGTAGCATGCCGGCCACTTGTTCTTTCGCCGCATTTCCATTCCCCGTGATCGAGAGCTTGATTTTTAGAGGGGCGTACTCGAAGATCGGGATATCCCGCTCCAAGGCCGCAGCCATCGCTACCCCTTGCGCCCTTCCGAGTTTCAACATACTCTGTACGTTCTTCCCGAAGAAAGGCGCCTCGATAGCCAACTCATCCGGATGGTATTGATCGATCAAGGCCAAGACCCGTTCGAATATCTTACGCAGACGGAGATAATGATCCTCATATTTATTCAATTGCAGGATTCCCATAGCTTCCAGCTTCGGTTTATTCCCCTCGATCTTCAAGATTCCGTATCCCATCACGATCGTACCGGGGTCTATGCCTAATATAATACGGTCCTTGATCATTTAGGTAGCTCTATATCTTCCAACAGGGTAGAGAATCCTGCGATTTTCTCTTTATAACGTCCTATCAAATCTTGCTGCAAGGCTCCGCCTTCCTTACGCACCCACTCATTCAACGAATCGATATCCCTCGTATGAAACTGTACGGAAAAACTTTCACCTTCCTCATTCCGCGAATCCAAGATCCGTCTCAAATAAGGACTATAAAGGATACCGCTCTCGGAGGCTTTCGGTATATAACTATTCTTCAAATATTCCAGACACTCATCCACGATATCCTTATGGATATGAAAAGTCGTATTATAAATTATCATCTTCTTTCCTTTCTCTTGAAATTTCTTATACAAAGATAGCGCATATATCAAGAAAAGCCTTATATTTGCACATGAATTAACAAGACGGGGCATTAGCTCATCTGGCTAGAGCGACAGACTGGCAGTCTGTAGGTGATCGGTTCGAGTCCGATATGCTCCACCAATAATAAATTAAGCGGTTACAAAACAAGTAGCCGCTTTTTTTATTGATAAAAATCGTTTTGTTTTGGCGTTTTGTTGCATTTGGTGACGCAAATTTGACGCAAATAATAACGCTGTTGCGTTCATTGCATTTCCGGTTTAACACCCAGTTTAACCTTACCTCCCAAACCTCGCTAGAACCGCAGCCTTATCAAACAAAATTAGGCAGTTACCTAAAAAGATAACTGCCTAATTTTGTGAGCCGAAAGCCGGACTTGAACCGGCGACCTACGCATTACGAATGCGTTGCTCTACCAGCTGAGCTATTTCGGCAACATTTGTTTCTTTATTTCGGGCGCAAAGATACAGGGTTTATTTGACATCTGCAAGAAGATTCGCTAAAAAATCATCTAAATCTGCATCTAAATCTTTTAATAGAGGATCGTCCAGACGAAGCATATCATCATCGATGAAGAGAAGTTCCTCTATTACAACAAAATCCTCATCGGTCAAGCTAACAGAAAGAGGCTTCATGAATCGGGGGACGTCAAAAATATTCTTGGTAGACAAGATCGTAAGAACCGCCTTCACCGAAGCGGCAACCCGCTTATTGAATGCGTTCTCCTCCTCGTTCGAGTTCACCCAATCGAAGATAACGATCTTTTCGATCAAATGCTCCTCATCATCATAAATTTGCAGTTCCCCGCTTTCCGCATCAGCCTGCACATATAAGTCGCTTATAAAATTACCGGACTCATCCTTGGCCAGCTTTTCAACAGCCGACGTAAAAGCGTTCTCGATGAGGGATTGAACCTTTGCCATATTTGCGTTCATATATTAATTCTCCTTTATTCGAATATGCGTCAAAAGTAATAATAATTCACCGAATAACGCCGTTAATCCTCACCAAATTGCACATTTAGTTTCTTATCGGAACGAATTCGTTCGGCCAACGCCTGTACATAGAGTTCCAATAATTTGGTACTCTTATCATTATCACCATTATTACGCTTGAATAAATCGTATGATTTATGAGCCCACTCATAGGCTTCTTTTAAAGCTCCTCTCATCTCATGGCATAGGGCCAGATTAGAGGCCGCCTTCGCCCGGCTTTTCCAGTTTTCCGTACCCCGGTAAAGCCCGGACCAACGATCTTCCGCCATATCCCATTTCTCATTAGCCGCATAAGCGGAAGCCTCTTTCCAACGTGAACCCATTCCGGTAAAGTACCAACGAGTCTCCTTCTCCCAATGAGGAACAAAATTAGCGTAGACCTTCGCCCCGAAATATTTACCGGCCCCACGCAAAGCATTCTCCGGAGAGGGCAATACCTTATCCAAGATCGGCATATAATCCGCACTTTCCGCCCAATAAATACTATCTTTCATATGTACCGTCGCCAGTGGAGCCTCACGATCGGGAACGTAACTGCGTATCACGCCAGCCATCTGCACGTCGATCATTCCCATTACATACCCTTCGCCCAAGGTACCTACGCTTTTCTTCATATCGAACAGCAAGCGGTCGATGGAGATAACCGCATCGGCACCGGTCTCATCGCATAGCGACGCTACTTGCCCTTGGGTAAGTTTCGTATCCAGAAACGCCTGATTATCTTTTCGAACCGCATCATGGTAAAGCAATACGTCGTTAAAATAAGAAGCCTCCACGATAGCCTCCCCTAAAGTACGGCAAGCGTCAAACAGCGCACTATCCGCTTTCGCTTTGCAAGTATCTTGCCTCTCTCCCTGCAAGGTGTATTCGTAACCCGCATCCTCCGGTTGGGGGACGGCATTGTTTACGATAAGTACCTTGGCGACATTCTCAGGAAACGTCACCTCCGCAGGATTATACGTCTCGATACCTACATAATTAATCGTGCTACAAGCGGACAACAAACCCGCTATGCCTATAAAAAGAATGCTTCTCATCTTCATCTATTTAAAAGGGGGCGATTTACGCCCCCACATTATGTCAAATCACTCACAGCCTTGAAATAGCCGATAGACTCCGCGATCCCCAAGAAGGGGTCTTTCATGTCTTTCTCGTATTCCAAGCTACACATTCCCGTGTAATTAACTTCCCGCATCATACGGATCAGCGCAGGGAAGTCGATCTTTCCACGACCGATCTCGATCCCGACTCCCGCCTTCGAAGAATCCGTCACGTCCTTGATGTGCATATCGAATACCCGGGTATGGTATTTCTTCAAGTCGGCGACAGGATCACAGCCGTTTCGCAAGTCATGCCCGACATCCAGACACATACCGATACGGGGGTCTAAATCCTTCGTATGCTCCCAAACGTCCGTAGCATCGGGATACGTCTTAATATCAGGACCGTGCAAGTGGATAGCGTAATGAAAATCATACTCCTTCACTTTTTTATCCACATAGGGTAAAAGCTCGTAATTCGGGACACCGACGATTAACTTCACTCCTACCCGCTTCGCATAATCAAACGCACGATCTATCTCTTCCTCACTCTTCATATAAATAGGACCTACGGCATATCCCGTCACTTTATGGGCAGCGCATTTATCATGAAAAGCCCTAATCTGCTCATCCGTACTATTCAACGGCAAATGGAAATCCTTGATGCAAAGATAATGGATATCTAATCGTTCCAACGTCTTCAACGTCGTATCTAAATCAAAATTAACGAAAGTATATCCCGCCATTCCCAGATGGAACGGGTTTACGGCCTTCGGGGCTTTTGGCTTTACAGGGTCCGGCAAAGCGGCCCGGGCGATCGTGGAGGTACCTAATAAAAGGGCACCCGCCAATCCTTGTTTAAAAAATGTACGTCTTGAGTGTTTCATGGTCTATTACAATATTATATATAATGTATACTGTTTATCTTGGGAAAATAACGCTAAAGGTAGAGCCTACCCCTTGCTGGGAAGTCACTTCTATACGACCGCCGAGCTTTGTGACCAAAGCCTTGGAGATAGCCAATCCCAAGCCGACTCCATTGGTCCATTGCGTCAACTTGACAAAACGATCGAAAACCCGTTCCAATTGGTCGTCCGGGATTCCCTCGCCTGTATCCGTCACATAAAAGCGGATTTCCTGCTCCGTCACGTCATACCCGAAGCAAATATAACCTTTTTTCGTGTGCTTGATAGCATTCGTCAATAAATTAGTGAGGACTTGCGTTAATCTACTCCGATCGGTATAAAGCGTAAAAGGTTGGCAATCATCCAATCGAAGTTCTACATTTTCGGGCATACGTAATAAAATGATACTATAGATATCTTTCATTAAAGCCTTCATTTCATGATTCGCCAAAACGAAAGTCAACGTATTCGACTCGATTTTCGATATATCCAATACGTCTTCTATCAAGCGTTGCAACAATTCATTATTACTTTGTATAATATTGGAGAGTTCATGACGAGTTTCCGCATCTTCCTCATCGGCGATCACCTGCGAGAATCCGACGATGGCGTTCAATGGCGTCCTGATCTCATGATTCATGTTTGCCAAGAACGCAGATTTCAGGTGATCCGCCTCCTCCGCTTTCTCTTTTGCGATCTTTAATCGTATCCCCGCACGATGACGGGCATAGGCGACTATACCCAAGCCCGCACATAGTAACAACACCAAGACAAATCCTCCTCGAAGCATCAAGATACGGACACGCGACTTTTCCGCCTCTAGCTCCAGTTTCTTACTTTGTATCTCTAGTTTTTCCACCTCTCGTTGGGTTTTCAACTTCGCTAAATCCTCGTAATATTTTACCCGCATAATCGAGTCGTGCACTTCTTTAGAATCTCTGTAAGCCCTAGCCGCTTCCATCCCTCTTCCAAGCTTATAATAGAGATCCGCCTTAAAATCCTCCACTGAGACCCAATCACTAAAGCGTTTCTTATCCAAGAGCATTAGTTCCAATTTGTTCGCCAAATCAATGGCCTTCTCATATTTCCCCGCTAAAGCGTAATAATTCATCCAAAGGAATTGAGGCAGGATTTGCTCGGCATTCATATTATTCTTCTTTTCGATATCCTCCATCATCCTCAAGTGCTGATAAACCAAGGAAGGCTCTTTTTCCGCCACGTAATACTGGGCCGAGTAATAATGATAGCGATCTTTTAAAAAAGCGACAGTATGTTCCGCATCCAATTGAGTAATGTCCTCTTTCTCGCACTCTTGTATGCAAGAATCCAATTTATTCAAATACTCCAATCGCAAATCCTTCGTAAGCAACAGCCGTAACACGTAATACCAACGCATCCTAGAGGCATTACGTTCTTCCATGCGAGATAAGATCTCCCGGCTTAATTGAATACCCTCCTCATCCAATCCTATATTAAAATAGAAATTCGCTAAAGCTTGGTTTGCCATATCCACCCCATCCGGATAATTAAAATAGGTCGCAAGATTCCTCAAGCTATCCACCTCCCGGATTACCAATCCCTGCATCCCCTCATTCGCTAAAGAATAGATATTCCATCCTTTCGCCCTACATAATTCCTCGATCCGGTTTGTCGCGATGAAAAGGGGTTCCGCTATTTTCAAATATATTCGCAAGCTATCCGGATCTTGCATATAGTAATAACGCATCAAGAATAGTAAGGCATTTCCTTTGTAATAATCGTTACGTTGCCTCTGTGCCTCTTCTAGTAGCAAATCCGCATATACTTTATATACTTTGTTATGCGTATTGGCATAAAGTAATTCGTTCAAGCGTATTAGTTTACTACTATCCGGCAAAACCTTGATTTCTCTTCGTAAGCTATCGACAAACGTGTCACCTTTCGCCCTATCCGGAATAAGCAAAGTTAGAATCAACGTCCAACAACCAATAAAAAACAATCTCTTCATATATACCTTGAAAAGTTAGCACGACTATCCATTATTCAATGCCCGGCAAGTTAATAAAAATTTAAATGCCAAGACATCAACATAAACAAGTTTAATATCACATTTTCAACTTATACAACAAAAAGCCTATATCAACCAAAAAAAGATTGATATAGGCTCTTATTTCAAAGAAACGGCCGTTCTATTTATTTTGTCAAGGCAGCGATACTTTCCTCGATAGACTTAATCTTCGATTCGGCATCGGCTTGCTTTTTCTTCTCCATCTCGATTACTTTCGCCGGGGCTTTGCTCACGAAGTTCTCATTGCCTAATTTCTTCATGACAGAAGCCAAGAAACCTTTTTGGTATTTCAATTCTTCTTGAAGCTTAGCCAACTCTTCCTCCACATTGATCAGATTGCCTAAAGGTACGGCATATTCAGTCGTACGGACCAAGAACGATACAGCACCGGCCGCTTTCTCCTCTACCTTGGAGATGGAAGAGAGATTGCACATCTTAGCGATTACGGCGTTGAACGCCTCATTGTGCTCACCCACGATCTGCAATTCCAGCGCATCCTTATTCGGTATATTCTTTTGCAAACGAATGGTACGGACACCACCAACGATCTCTTTCACGATCTCGAAAGCATCCAAATAAGCGCTATCCGCAACAGCTACTTCCGGCATTTGGGCAACCATCAAGCTCTCACCTTCCTTACGAGGCTCAAGGGCTTGCCATAATTCCTCGGTAATAAACGGCATGAAAGGATGAAGCAAACGAAGCAAGGCATCGAAGAAACCTAACGTAGCCTCATAAGTAGCCTTGTCGATCGGCTGCTGATACCCCGGTTTTACCATCTCCAGATACCATGAGGAGAACTCATCCCAGAACAATTTATAGACAGCCATCATCGCTTCGCTCAGACGATATTTACTGAAAGAGTCGTCTACCTCGGCAATCGTCTTATCCAGCTGCATCTTGAACCATTTCACGGCGATAGCGGAAGCCTCCGGCTGAGCGATCGTATCGTCTACCGTCCAACCTTTGATCAGACGAAAGGCATTCCATATCTTATTATTAAAATTACGTCCCTGTTCGCACAATGCCTCATCGAAAGGAATATCGTTTCCGGCAGGTGCAGCCATCATCAGCCCCATACGGACACCATCGGCTCCATACTGTTCAATCAGCAGCAACGGATCGGGAGAGTTTCCCAATGACTTGGACATCTTACGTCCCAGCTTGTCGCGAACGATACCGGTAAAGTACACATTCTTGAACGGCATATCTTTACGGTACTCATAACCGGCCATGATCATACGGGCAACCCAGAAGAAGATGATATCCGGTCCTGTCACCAGGTCGCTTGTCGGATAATAATATTTGATTTCTTCATTACCCGGATTGTTGATACCGTCGAACAAAGAAATAGGCCACAACCAGGAAGAAAACCACGTATCCAGACAGTCTTCGTCCTGACGGAGATCTTCCATTGTCAAAGCTGCGTTGCCTGTCTTTTCCTTTGCTTTCGCCAAGGCTTCTTCGGGAGTGGCTGCCACTACGTAACCGCCTTCCGGCAGGAAGTAAGCAGGAATACGGTGTCCCCACCACAACTGACGGCTGATACACCAGTCCTTGATGTTTTCCATCCAGTGACGGTAGGTATTCTTATATTTCGCCGGATAGAATTTCAATTCATCATTCATTACAGGAGGCAACGCCATATCTGCAAAATGCTGCATTTTGAGGAACCACTGCATAGACAGTTTCGGTTCGATCACCAC